>VAPF01000222.1_pt1 | contig 16467 bp, 15 predicted proteins | sample 3393931 | NCBI WGS metagenome assembly VAPF01 (sample SAMN08290437, study PRJNA428436) | hydrothermal vent metagenome | isolation source: Deep-sea hydrothermal vent chimney | place: Atlantic Ocean: South-mid Altantic Ridge | depth 2773 m m | reverse complement strand
TTAAAGGAACTCCCGACGAAGTACTTACTGAAGAGCGGTTGGCATCGGTGTACGGCGTTAAAGCAACACTAGGGCGTGATGCAAACAACTGTTTAACTATCGCTCCCTATGCATTAATTAATCAATAAAGTAGAGCACAAAGCTCTTGCCAAACGTTTCTAGCTTTTGTGTTCAGCTTTTCGGAAGCGGTGGGTGAAATTTTTGTCGTAGAGTTTTGATTTTTTTAGCTCCGGCCAGTGACGCGCCCCGATGGTCGGACTGACAATAATCATCGCTTGGCTATTTATCTTTTCAGCGCGGCATTTTTCGCGAATATCAGCTAGTGTGCCGCGAATAATTTTTTCTTCATTCGGCCAACTGGCTTTATGCACCACTAATACCGGCGCATCCTGAGACCAGCCCGCTTGGAGCAAAGCAGCCAACACCTTTTTCAATAAAGTAATCGAAAGAAACAAACACATCGTGCAGTGATGCTGCGCCAACTCCGCCAGCGACTCGCCATCAGGCATCGGGGTGCGCCCCTCAACCCGAGTCAGAATCACGGTCTGAGTCACTTCGGGCAAGGTCAGACTTTCAACCCCCGCAGCCGCTGAGGCCATTGCTGAAGAAACACCGGGCACGACACCGACATCAATGCCCTGTTCATCCAAAGGCTGCACCATCTCGATCAAAGCACCGTAAAGGCCAGGATCACCAGTCTGCAACCGTATGATGGTTTGACCTGTTTGCGCCTTTTCTATCAACCAGGCAACAATCTGCTCCAGCTCCATGCCTTTGGAGTCCTGAATATCACATCCAGACTTAGCCCAGCGCATAGCCGTTTCTGACACCAGTGAACCGGCAAACAGAATCGCATCGGCCTGCTCAATCAAATTACGACCCTTAACTGTGATCAGATCAGGATCACCCGGACCCGCGCCGACAAACCAGACTTTGCTCATGCTTTAGCAGTATATAGTCGCTGATCAATCACTAGGCTGCCTTTGAGTTTATGCATTGCTTTTGCGCCCGCCAATACTGCTAAATCCAGCACCGGTTCCAAAAGAACCACACCCATGTAAGCCACGCCAAAGGTAAAGACTTGCATCATATTTTCACTGCTAAAACCTTGCCCAAAAAATGCCCAAAAAGCCACCCAAGAGACAATCCCAGCTTGATAAGTCACCGACAATTTCAGTGCTTGAGAATATTTGATATCTTTATAAGCCACATGATCAGGAATAACTTTTTTCGCAATAATACTCATCACAAACAATGGCGCGAGAAGCGTCGTAACATTAACGCCGTATTGCGGTAAATCAAAAGGGGCGAGAAAGAGACCTTGAATCAACAAGCCTACCGCTAGGCCAATTGCAGCGGGGGCTGCACCGAAAATCAAAAAGAGTGTCGAGCCCAAAATAAAGTGGACTTCCGAAACACCAATGGGGTAATGAGGCAACACTTCAAAGAACGAAAAAACTAATAGTGCGGCCAAAAAGCTTCTGACAGCCATTGAAATAAAGCCATCTTTTTTAATCGTATCTAAAGCGAACTTCGCCGTTACGCCCATAACAACGGCTGCTGTGCCGTACCCTAGCATGATTTTTGCACCCTCTACAATGCCTGGTTCAATGTGCATGTTATCTCTCCTTTATATTTTTTATTTAATTTAATGTTGATAATGGCATGAACAACGCCGCCACTGCCTTCGGGTTTGATGGAAAATAAAGGTGAATATAGCTGGCCGTCAAGCGTTTTTGGCAATAAACTGCTTCACCCTCCTGTTTATTACGTTGTTTAACTCCGTGAACCACCGCTTCAAGTGCCGTCTCCAGACGTGAGTAGTGGAAGGTGTGACCACGCAGCTCACCCTCTGGAAATAATACACTCTGCATCCCCAACCCACCTAAACGTGATTGCATAATTGCCTTGCCAGGCAGCAAACCGACCATAGTATGGTGCAATTCATCCAGCGTTTGTAATGATTCGTTTAGATAAAGCATACCACCACACTCAGAAAAAATGGGTTTGTTTGCTTTATAGTGAGCTGTAATGGCTGTTTTCATGCTCTGATTGTTGGCCAGCTTTTCAGCGTGCAACTCTGGGTAACCGCCCGGCAACCACAGGCTATCGGCATCAGGCAGTTCTGAATCATGCAAGGGGGAAAAATAGTGCAACTCCGCGCCCATTTCGACCAGACACTCTAAATTGGCCGCATAGATAAAGCTGAAAGCCTCATCTTTGGCGATACCAATACGAACATCTTTTAATAGCGGTGGCAGCTCTGTTTTATCTGGCGCTTCAAAATTGACTCTGGGTGCCAGCTGCTCCAGATCTGGAATGTGCAGTGCGGCAACCGCCCTATCAAGACGCGCATCCAGGTCAGCAATCTCATTCGCCTGTAACAGACCCAAGTGGCGGCTGGGCAAATTCAGTTTTTCATCCTTGGCCATGTAGGCGAACTGACCCAAGCCTTTCGGTAAACTCATCGCCAACATATCCGCATGACTCTCACTGGCCACGCTATTAGCTAATACCCCTGAAAATTTTAAACCAGGGCGATAACTGCTCAAGCCATGCGCCACTGCACCAAAAGTTTGCGCCATGCCTTTGCTGTTAATCACCGCCAGCACAGGAATACCGAACTGTTCTGCCAGATCAGCACTGGAGGGGTTTCCATCGAACAACCCCATCACGCCCTCAATCAAAATCAGATCCGCCGTATTAGCCGCGAAGGCAAGGCGTTGACGACACTCCTCTTGCCCAACCATCCACAGATCAAGCGAGTATACTGGCTGACCTGAGGCTTGCTCTAAAATCATGGGATCAATAAAGTCCGGCCCAGTTTTAAAAACGTGCACAATGTTGCCTTGCTGACGAAAGTGGCGTGCCAATGCAGCCGTGACGGTGGTTTTTCCTTGTCCTGAAGCAGGCGCACTAATGAGCAAAGCTCGGCAACATGATCTGGCTGATCTTTCTAAACTCACAGTTCAATGCCCTTTTGCGCACGGATACCCGCTTTGTACGCGTGCTTGATTTCACGCATTTCAGTCACTGTATCCGCGACTTCAATTAACTCATCACGAGCACCACGGCCCGTAATAATAACGTGCTGCATTACAGGCCTGTTTTGCAGGGCAGCAAGAACGCGCTCCATGGGAATATAGTCCATTTTCAGCGCAATATTCAGCTCATCCAGCAGCAGCACATTAAAATCAGAATGACTCAAAAACTGCTCTGCTTTCTCCCATGCCGCCATTGCGGTCGCAATATCACGTTCGCGATTTTGGGTATCCCAGGTAAAACCCTCGCCCATAACGTGATATTCCACTTCATTGGGAAAACGACGAAAAAAGGTCTCTTCACCGGTACTTAAACTGCCCTTAATAAACTGAATAATGGCCACTTTCATACCATGACCCAAAGCACGCGCTACAACACCAAAACCAGCACTGGATTTACCTTTGCCGTTGCCAGTGTTAACAAGGATCAAGCCTTTATCTTTATCCGCACGCGCAACAGCCGAATCGACCACTGCTTTTTTGCGCTGCATGCGTTGTTTATGACGTTGATTGCGTGCTTGCTCTTGCTCGTCCATCTAAAACCCTATTAAAATGACTGCTATAGATATGGGTAATTATACTCAGCAATTGACAATAAAACATGCCTGGGAATGCATAAATTGACATGAACATGACACATCAATAACAATAGATTCATTATCATGCGCCTAAACCTCCCATCTGCCCCATCAATACTCTTTCTGTTCGGCCTCTCTGGTTCGGGAAAATCCTTCGTGGGTGATTTGATTAGTAAGCAGACAGGTTGGTTGGTTTATCATGCAGATGACGATATCACCGATAAAATGCGCTTAGCCTTAAAAGAAAAAAAGCCGTTCACCCATGAAATGAGGGATCAATATTTCCCTGTCATTACGGAGAAAATTTTATCTTTACAACAGCGCCATGAGCACCTGATTGTTACCCAAGGGGTTTATAAGCAGCGGCATCGGGATTTTCTTATCAACAAAATTCCAAATATGGAAATGATATGCATTGATGCGCCAAATCAATCAATTTTTCGCCGTTTAGCAAAGCGAAGTGATGGCATTACAGCCGCGAGTGCCGCAGCCCTTCAACTTGACTTTGAGCCTCCAGTGGAAGGCTCAAAAATCATCTACAATGATGCAAATTCAGAGCGCATCATCAGTCAATTGAATCAATATTTTAGAGAAAGCTAAATTCTTGTGGCGTGGCTACACGCTGCCGATGCTCTACTTCACCATGCCAATCAAGAGCTACCCGTCCAATTTTTGTACCCCCAAGATTAATGCCTAACTGTCATTTCTCCAAATTAAGTAAAACAAAAATGCTTAACAGCCGATAGCTGCTTAAAGAAATAATATTAAAGCTATTCAAGGATGAAAACTAATGCGGCTTATTATAGGAATCATCATTGTCATCGCCTGTGTGCTCGGTGGATATGTGTTGGCTCATGGCAAGGTTATGGCGCTATGGCAACCTTTTGAGGTACTCATTATCTGTGGCGCTGCATTTGGAGCCTTTGTGATCGCAAACCCAGGAAATGTGATCAAAGGTACCTTTGGTGCAATACCTAACCTTCTTAAAGGTTCTAAGTTCAACAAAGCACTCTATTTGGACTTTCTGGGAATGATGTTTGACCTGCTCAGTAAAGCCCGCAAAGATGGTTTGATGGCCATTGAAGAAGATGTCGAAGAGCCTAAAAAAAGTACCATTTTCAAAAAGTACCCAAAGGTTCTCGCTGATCATCATGTCATGGATTTTATTACAGACTATATGCGCCTGATGGTGGGTGGCAACACCAACCCCTTTCAGCTAGAAAATTTGATGGATGTCGAGCTGGAAGCGCATCATCAGGAAGCCGCATTGGTTCCTGATGCGATTACTCGTGTTTCTGATGCCTTGCCTGGATTCGGCATCGTAGCTGCAGTACTCGGTATTGTCATCACCATGGCCTCACTCGGGGAACCACCTGAAGTGATCGGCGCTCATGTTGCCGCCGCACTGGTGGGTACTTTTCTCGGTATTTTATTTGCTTACGGCTTCGTCGGCCCATTTGCGACATCAATAGAGCACATGGGGCGTGAAGAAGCGCAATTTTACCAATGTATCAAAGTATGCCTGCTGGCCTCTGCTAACGGTTACAGCCCACAAATTGCTGTGGAGTTTGCACGTAAAGCAATGTATTCAGAGGACAGACCCAGCTTTGTCGAACTGGAAAAACACGTTAAGAAGAAAAAATAGTCATGGAAGACACTAGCGTTCAACCCATTGTTATTAAAAAAATCAACAAACACGCAGGCCATCATGGAGGCGCATGGAAAGTAGCCTTTGCTGACTTTGCTGTCGCCATGATGGCCTTTTTCTTGCTGATGTGGTTACTGGGAAGCACCACGGCTGAGCAGCAAAAATCTATATCAAACTATTTTATAAACCCCATTGCAACACCTTCAGCGGGTGGCGCGGGTATTGGTGATGGCGCAGGAAGCAGCTCCAGCATGATTCAAATGGGAGGCGATGCTGTTTCCAGCTTGGGTAAGGGCGATAATTTAAACGAAAAGTTTGATGATGGTGAGTCTGATGAAGACTTAATGAGAGACCTTGAAAATATGCACCTTTCTGAATTGATGGATGAAATGCTCTCTGCGATTGAAAATAATGAAACTTTAAACCCATATAAAGAACAGCTATTGATTGACCTTGTCTCTGAAGGGTTACGCATTCAGGTAATCGACAAAAAAAATCGCCCCATGTTTGCCTCTGGTGATGCCACACTCAAAAGCTATTCTATGGAAATCATGAAAAATCTTGCCGTAATGATAAATAAAGGCCCCAACAAAATCAGTATTACAGGCCACACCGATGCAATTCCTTTTTCATCAAGGCGACGAGACTACAGCAACTGGGAACTCTCGGCAGAACGCGCCACTTCCGCCCGACGTGCACTTATTGAAGGCGGACTTAACCCTGATAAAGTTGCACAAGTCGTTGGTTTTGCTTCCTCTGTTTTATTTGACGCAGAAAACCCCTACAGCCCTAAAAATCGCCGCATTAGCATTATTGTATTGACTCACGATGCAGAGGAAGCGATTAAAAATCGTGCGGCGGGTGTGACTCAATAGTGACACAATTGATTTCTTCTACTCATAAAAAATAACGCCCACTTTTTTAATATGCTCTAAATAAGTCTGGATTTTCTATTTTATGGTGTATAGATAAATCTATTTTGTAGGGCAACAGCAGGTCGTCCAGTTCGGTTTCGACTTTAAACAGGGTAGTTAAATCCAGTTCTTTACCAACCAAGGCAAGATCAATATCAGAGCCATTGCGGTAATTGCCTCTGGCACGAGAACCGTAAAGTATCACTTTTTCAATTTTAGGGCGTTTTAAAAAAACGGAGTTAATCGCTTCAATATGCTTTTCTTTTAGTCCATACATTTATTGGTTTTCTTCTTTTTCTTTAATGGCACTCATCATTTTTTGAAATGCTACAAAAACGGGGTGAAAATCTTCAATAATATTTTTATATATTTCGTCTGCGGTTTCGCTATTAATAAGTATAGCTTGTAAGATTTCTTTTTTTTATCATTTCCATCCAGCTATCGCCATCAATAATTAGTTCGGCTTTAAATGCTTCACGGGTTGCATCTCTTGAACCTCTTATTTCTGTGTTGCCTTGATATATAAAAAAATCTTGCATAACTTTCCAAGCCAACTCGTGAGTGTATTCAAAAGCTTGTATTAAGCCTTGTTTTTCCAGCTCACTTAATGGTCTTTTTTTATTTAGTGCGACCGCCTCACTTAATTTTGCTAATGCTTTATTCTAATTGCTAAATCGTTGTATCCAGCGAATATCACCGTTCCTCTTTGTCATTTTATCTCCGTTTACTCATCTCAGATTTGTTTTATGGGACTAACAACCCTATATACTACCCTGAGACTATTTTATGCCGAAATAAAAATTGCACAAAATAATACAAAACAACACGGATAACGCGTAATGATAAAAAACCAGACACACCCTGCTTTTGAATGGAAGCGCAGTAAAACCATCGATTCTCTCAACATTACAGTTGAAGAGTATCAGCACAAAAAAACCGGTGCGCTGCATTACCATTTAGCCGCAGATAACTCTGAAAATGTTTTTCTCGTTGCGCTACGTACGATTCCAACCGACTCTAAAGGCGTTGCTCATATCCTAGAACACACCGCACTGTGCGGCAGTGAACGCTATCCGGTACGTGATCCATTTTTTATGATGATCCGCCGTTCATTGAATACTTTTATGAATGCCTTCACCAGCAGCGACTGGACGGCCTATCCCTTTGCCAGCCAGAATAAAAAAGATTTTAACAATCTGCTTGATGTCTATTTAGATGCGGTATTTTTCTCCAGCCTCAATGAGCTGGATTTTGCTCAAGAAGGGCATCGCGTTGAATTTGAAACCGCTGATGATCCTAACAGCGACCTCACCTTCAAAGGGGTCGTCTACAACGAAATGAAAGGGGCGATGAGCTCCCCAGTCAGCACGCTCTGGCAAACACTTACTGAGCATTTGTTTACCGACAATACTTACCATTACAACAGTGGCGGTGAGCCCGAAAATATCCCTGATTTGTCTTACGATGAGTTGAAGGAATTTTATAAAAAACACTACCACCCATCGAATGCCATATTTATGACCTATGGCAACATTCCTGCACATGAGCACCAAGCCACATTTGAAAAACGCGCACTTGCACGATTTGAAAAGCAAGAGGGTCAAATTGATGTTGCGGATGCGGGACGTTTTACCACACCACAAGTCATCGAAAAAAGCTATGCACTCGATAAAAATGATGCGGATGGTGACAAAACTCATATCGTCGTAGGCTGGTTACTCGGACACAGCATTGACCTCGAAGCGCAGTTACAAGCCCACTTGTTGTCGGGCGTATTATTGGATGATGGCGCATCTCCACTCAGGTTTGCACTTGAGAATACCGATTTGGGTACGGCTCCATCACCCTTATGTGGACTGGAAGATTCCAATAAAGAGATGAGTTTCGTTTGTGGTATTGAAGGCAGTCGTCCTGAAAGTAGTGAAGCCTTGGAAGAACTCGTTTTAGGTGTATTACAAAAAGTAGCTGATGAAGGCGTTCCTATCGAGCGTGTTGAGTCGGTATTACATCAGCTCGAATTAAGCCAGCGTGAAATCTCAGGGGATGGGTATCCTTTTGGATTGCAGCTTATTTTGGGAGGGCTTTCCACCGCCATCCACCGCGGAGACCCCGTTGGCACGCTGGACTTAGATCCCATTCTCAAAAAACTTCGTGAGCAAATCAAAGACCCTGAATTCATCAAGAGCCTTGTTCAGAAGCTTCTGATCGATAACTCACACCGTATACGCCTTACACTCAAGCCTGACACCGAACTCAGTGAGCGTAAAAACCAAGCAGAAACTGAACGCCTTGCTGCAATCAAAGCCGCAATGAGTGAAGAGGAAAAAGCACAAATCGTTCAATTAGCCGCAGAGTTGGCAGCTCGCCAAGCTGAGCAAGATGATCCTGGGCTTCTGCCTAAAGTGGGACTGGAAGATATTCCACCCACACTGAATATTGCTCGCGGCACTTCGGAAAAAGTTGGTTCCTTTCCTGCGACATTTTTTGAACAAGGTACCAACGGCATTATTTACCAACAGATCATTATTGATCTACCCAAGCTGAGTAATGAGCTGCTCGAACTCCTGCCCTATTATAGCCAGTGCCTCACTGAATTAGGTTGCGGAGATCTTGATTATCTGCAAACCCAAGCATGGCAATCCAGCGTCAGCGGAGGTATCGGTGCTTACTCATCAGTACAAACTCACACCAGTGATATTCAGAAAATTGGTGGAAAGTTAATTTTTTCAGGTAAATCACTGGTACGTAATCACCAACAACTGAGCCAATTACTACAAAAAACACTGAAAGAAGTGCGCTTTGATGAACACACTCGTATTCGAGAAATTATTGCACAGCAACGTGCCGCCAGCGAACAGAGCGTCACGGGAAGCGGTCATACACTCGCAATGCTCGCCGCGAGCAGTGGCTTAGGCCCAGCATCAGCACTCTCTCATCGCTTGCGCGGACTTGTTGGGATTCAAAGCATCAAACAACTGGATGATTCATTACAAGATCTCAATAACGTTAAAGCGGTTGCTGATAAATTCAGACAGATTCATCAGGCTGTTTTAAAGGCACCCCGTCAATTTTTAATGATTGCAGAGAAAGAGCACAAAGCGAGCCTCAGGAAAGATTTAGATCTTTGCTGGTCACAATCAACAGAGAGCTCTAATCACTTCACAGCATTCACAGCCCCTGAAATTCAAATACAGAAAAAAGAACTTTGGGTCACCAGCACTCAGGTGAACTTCTGCGCCAAAGCCTACCCAACCATTCCGGTGGATCACCCCGATGCCGCACCATTAACCGTGCTCGGTGGTTTTTTACGCAACGGTTATCTGCATCGAGCCATTCGTGAGCAAGGTGGTGCTTATGGTGGCGGCGCGAGTCATGATGCCGACAGCGGTGCATTCCGCTTTTACTCTTACCGTGATCCAAGGCTCAGCGAAACACTCGATGATTTCGATCAATCCATTCAATGGTTATTGGATGAAGAACACGAGTGGCGACTGGTAGAAGAAGCGATACTCGGTGTGGTCAGCAGTATCGACAAACCGGCATCACCAGCAGGGGAGGCCAAAAAAGCCTTTCACAATGAACTGCACGGACGAACACCGGAGCAACGAAGGCGCTTTCGTCAACGTGTGCTCGAAACAACTCTGGATGATCTAAAGCGCGTAACACGCACTTATTTGAAGCCAGAAAAAGCTAGTGTTGCGGTGATTAGCAATGCCACCACGGCTGAGCAGAACGCCCATTTAGGTCTGAAGGTTATCAAGCTCTAATTGTTCACTATCTTAAGGGCGAACCTCTGTGTTCGCCCCTTCTCTAAATCAGCATGGGTAAATTAGAACATCAACGATGTGTGACCCCCTTGGTTTGTTAAAGCGTAGCAAAAACATTTTCAGCGGCTTTCAATGTGGCTTCAATTTCAGTATCACCATGTGAGGCTGAAATAAATCCAGTTTCATAGGCTGAGGGTGCGAGGTAGACACCTTCTTGTAACATGCCATGGAAGAACAGTTGAAAACGATCAATGTTGCACTGTGTCGCTTGATAGAAGTTTGTGACGGTTTCTTCTTCAGTAAAAAACAGGCCAAACATGCCACCGACCTGATTATAGGTCATTGGTATGCCTGCCGCTTTGCCGCGCTCTATAATGCCGCTTGCAAGGCGCTGTGCTTTAGCTGAAAGTTCATCAAAAAATCCAGTTTTCTCGATTTGAGAAAGTGTTGCCAAGCCTGCGGCCATGGCAAGTGGGTTGCCTGACAGTGTTCCGGCTTGATAAATCGGCCCTAAGGGCGCGATCTGTTGCATGATCTCTTTTTTGCCACCAAATGCGCCAACAGGCAATCCACCACCAATCACTTTGCCTAATGTCGTTAGGTCTGGTTTTACGTTGTAATGCTGCTGAGCACCACCCAACGCCACACGAAAACCGGTCATTACTTCATCAAATATTAATACAGATTCGTATTTATCACAGATTTCACGTAAGCCTTCGAGAAAGCCTGGAACGGGTGGAATACAGTTCATATTGCCTGCAACGGGTTCAACAATAATAGCTGCGACTTGATTGCCTAAGTGAGCGAAGGTCTCTTTAACTTGCTCAATATTATTATAGTCGAGGGTGATCGTATGCTCAGCCAGTGCGACGGGTACGCCGGGTGAGGTGGGTACGCCCAGTGTGAGTGCTCCTGAACCTGCTTTGACCAGTAATGAATCAGAGTGACCGTGGTAGCAGCCTTCGAATTTGATGATTTTGTCACGACCTGTAAAGCCACGAGCTAAGCGGATAGCGCTCATGGTGGCTTCGGTGCCTGAGTTGACCATGCGAACTAACTCAATCGAGGGCACTAGCTCACATACTTTATCCGCCATTGTGGTTTCAATTGCGGTGGGCGCACCAAATCCGAGGCCATTTTTGAGGCTGTTTTGCACGGCTTTTATGACTTTGGGGTTTGAATGCCCAGCGATCATGGGGCCCCATGAAGCCACATAGTCAATATAGCGTTTGTCATCTTCATCAAAAAGATAAGCGCCTTCACCGCGTTTGAAAAAAATTGGATCACCGCCGACCCCTTTGAATGCACGTACCGGTGAATTGACTCCGCCGGGAATGTGTTTCTGTGCTTGTTGAAACAGAGTGTGCGATTTGCTCATGATGTTTCCTTGTTAAATAATTTGTTCATGGAAAAAGTTTGTCGAATTCGGTTATGGCAAAACGGTCGGTCATGCCTGCAATATAGTCTGCAATAGTACGAGCCCGGCCTGTTTCTCCGAAGTGCTTCTGAATTTTATTGAGCGTATTGTAATGCTCTTGAGGAAGCAGGCGAGGGTGATCCATAAATGCTTTAAACAGTGCGTGAACAATCTGCTGTGCTTTGATTGTTTCGCGGTAGACTTTGTAGTGCTGATAAAGGTGTTGGCGCAAAAACTGTTTTAAGGCGTGGTGCTGCTCGGCCATCGCGTCACTGAATTTTATTAATGAATGGCTTTGAGCGCGAATGTCATCGACTGTTTCGGGATTAGCTGAGTGAATCAAAGCGGTACTGGTCGTAATTAAGTCAGTGATCTGGCGGTTAATCATTCTACGAACTGTTTCGTGAATGCTGCGGCGCTTTGGTAAATCGGGGTAACTCTTTTTGACAATTGAATATTGTTCACTAAAAAAAGGGACTTCGTTCAGTTGCTCAATCGTGATGAGACCGGCACGTAAACCATCGTCTACATCGTGATTATTGTAGGTAATTGCATCCGCAAGATCGGTGAGCTGCGCTTCCAGGCTGGCTTGTTCTTTGTTTAAGAAACGCAAGCCAATGGCACCCAGTTGTTTGGCATTTTCTTTCGAGCAGTGCTTTAAAATTCCTTCACGGGTTTCATAGGTCAGGTTGAGACCTGAAAACTCAGCATATTTCTCTTCCAGTTCATCAACAACTCGCAGTGACTGCAGGTTATGCTCAAAGCCACCATAGTCAGCCATGCACTGGTTCAGAGCTTCTTGCCCCGCGTGACCAAAAGGGGTGTGGCCTAAGTCATGAGCGAGAGCAATGGCTTCAACAAGATCTTCATTGAGATTGAGTGCACGCGCGATGGAGCGGCCTATTTGTGCGACTTCAATTGAGTGAGTGAGCCGTGTGCGGTAGAGGTCACCTTCATGGTTAACAAAGACCTGGGTTTTGTATTCCAAACGCCTGAATGCTGCTGAGTGAACGATGCGGTCACGGTCTCGCTGGTATTCTGTGCGGTAGTTGGGCGCAGGCTCAGAGTGGTAGCGACCTCGGGAGTGGCTTGGGCAGGCGGCATAGGAGGCGAGTGGTGAGCCGTTCATCAGCTTTGACAGTAATGATCTAGCGTTGCTTGCAGGTCATCCGTGTGATAATCACTGCTGAGCACGGCTTGGCCAACGGCTTTAAGCAAAATGAGCCGAATACCATTGTCTATATTTTTTTTATCGACAGACATTAAAGAGAGCATTTTACTGCTGGAAAGGTTTTGAGGTGGCTCCGTGGGGAGCTGGGATTTTTTTATGATTTTCTGAATACGTTCAACATCTTTTTGAGTTAGGTCTGAACGAAGCGCAGAGAGATGAGCCGCCATGCAGATGCCTGCTGCAACGCCTTCACCGTGTAACCACTGCCCATATCCCATGCCCGTTTCTATGGCATGGCCAAAAGTGTGACCCAGATTGAGCAGTGCGCGTACACCTTGCTCTGTTTCGTCCATTGATACGATATCGGCTTTATCTTGGCAGGAGCGTTTGATGGCGTAGGTGAGCGCTTCATGATCGCGTTGAAGCAGTTTGTCCATATTGGTTTCGAGCCAACTGAAAAATTCTGGGTCGTTGATCAGGCCATATTTGATAACTTCAGCGATGCCTGATTTGAGCTGTCGATCTTCTAGTGTGTTGAGGGTCTTGATGTCCGCAATGACGCATTGGGGCTGATAAAAAGCACCAATCATGTTTTTTCCAAGCGGATGGTTCACGGCTGTTTTTCCACCGACGGATGAGTCAACCTGAGCGAGCAGGGTGGTGGGAATCTGAATGAATGGAATGCCGCGTTGATAAGCTGAAGCGGCAAAGCCTGTAATGTCACCAATCACACCGCCGCCCAACGCAATCAGGGTGGCATGACGGTTAAAGCGATGGGTTAATAACGCATCAAAAATGGAGTTTAAAGTATCTAAATTTTTATATTGTTCACCGTCTGGCAAAATGACAGACTCAACTTGAAAGTCATTGAGTGCGGCTTTACATAACTCCAGATAAAGCGGCGCAATGGTTTCATTGGTGACAATCATGACTTGACGGCCATGAATGTAAGGCCTTATGAGTTCAGCTTGCCCTAAAATACCCGTGCCGATAAAAATCGGGTAGCTGCGTTCTTTGAGTTCAACATTAAGCGTTTCCATTTAATCCCCCTGCGTATGGAGTGGATTACGGGTTTCATTCATTTTTTCGATGATCTGTTTTACAACTTTGTTAGGCGAGCCTTGAGCACTATGTACCACTAAATCAGATGTCGATTGATACAGCGGCTCACGCTCGCTCATGATTTTTTCCAGTTGTTGACGTGGATCCTTATTTTCTAGCAATGGCCGGTTTGAGTCATGTGCTGTGCGTTTTAATAACTGCTCAATGGGTGCGCTCAAATAAACGACAAAGCCACGCGCAGAAAGGAGTGAACGATTTTCAGGGTCTAAAATAGCGCCCCCACCTGTCGCAAGAACAATGCCTTGGCGCTCTGTGAGTTCACTAATAATGGCCGATTCTCGTGTGCGAAAACCAGCTTCACCTTCAATTTCAAAAATCAGAGGAATATCCACACCCGTACGGCGCTCAATTTCATGGTCGCTGTCAGTGAAATCCAGGCACAACTGTTTAGCCAGTTGTCGTCCAACCGTTGTTTTTCCAACCCCCATGGGGCCAATGAGAAATATATTTTGTATTGCCATAGATGGAAAGTACTAGGGGCGGGTGGGGTAAAGCAAGTGGTTTTGTAAAATTTGTAATAATATATTACAGTGCTACTATAATTTTTGGAGTTTGTCCACGACCTTATGATACCGTTAAAAAATATAATAAAATGGGTATGTCTGAACGTAAAGAAGCGCTAAAACACCTTGATTCGCTGATATCTATTCTCAAATCCGAAGATGCTGATATTAGTGTGGACGATGTAAAGAATAAATATCAGCCAAAAGACTCATTAGTTAAACCTTTGAGTATGCTTGAGCGCAAAAAAGCATTTGAGCAGCTCAGGTCGCTCATATCGAAGTTTTGTTTTGCACCCAACCACTCGGATGAACTTTCGGCTATTCAGTTAGAAGATCTGCCAAACATGTTTCTGCTATTGGCCGAGCTGGCGGCAGAGGCGAGGGCGAGTGAAAAAAACCGGAAGGAGAAGAAAAAGTTATTGCATCTGGCGACGCTACTGCTGGGTCATTTGTTGCAAATGCCGAATGCCAGTCATTATCGCGTTCTTGGTTTGAATGACGGAGCAACTTTAGTGCAGATAGAGAAGCACTATCAATTGTTTTGTAAGCTGTTCTGGTTTGATGGAGATTTTGATCCACAACGAAAAAGCAGGTCACGCATTTCTACTGCCTATGCAGTTCTCAAGAACCCTGAGTTGCGGCATCAGTACAATAATCAACTCCAGCAGCAGTCTTTGTTTGCCACTCCTCGCAGGAAAGTGCGAAAAAAAAATGACCGGTGGAGTTTTGCTGCTGTTGCTATGCTGATGGTTTTGGGGGTGGCTGGAGCCATGTTCTATTTTGATAAAACCATGGAGACAGACGTAACTTCCTCTTCACAAAAGAGTATGTTGAAGCAACCAGAAAAAACACCTGCAACAGAAAAAGTTGTCTCTGAAATTCCAGCCCTACTTCAAACTGAGCAACAATTACAGACAGGCGTTGCTGAGCTAGATGTCCAGACTGTTGTTCCAAAGCCCGAGCAAGCGGAGCACTTACCTGTATCGGATCAACAAGAAATTTCAATGGCGGTGATACAAGATAACGATATCGCACCGATCAGCGTAGTCTCCGAGGAACCGGCCAGGCAGGAAGCTGTTCCATCAATGATACCGGCGCGTGACAACGTTGTTGTGGATCTACCGCCCAAGGTTGAATCACTTCCGTTGACCAGTTCAAGGTCGAAGAGTGAGGCGGAACAGACGGCTTTACTTGCTGAATCAGTATTAATCGAGAGTCATGGTGAGGAGGATGCGCTGCCTAGGGGTGAGTCGTTGAAGGATCAGATTGAGCAGGCAGCTCTACCTGCCGCATCAGCGAGCGAAAACTTTTCAGCCGTGGGTGTACTTCCTCCGTTGGAGGGGGCAAGCTTGAAGGATCAAATTGAGCGAACTGACCTACCTGCTGCGACATCCGTGCGTGATAATCCCGTCGTGAGTGTGCCGCCTGAGTCTGAGTCACCTTTAAGCTTGAAGGATCGGATCGAAAAGACCACCCTACCCTCTTTCTAAGCACGCGAAAGCTCTTCGGGCTGAGTGAAAATGGCAATGCTTTGGTAGGTCAGGGGCATTATTTAACCGTTGCTATTGATTTATAGGGCTATTAGAACTCATGGTGTTGTTGAGTTGAGTGTAGAAAAAAGGAAGTGAAAATAATGAAGAAAAAAAGTGTATTCGCCATGGCGTGCGCCTTGGCTTTGAGCGGTGGTAACGTTGCGGCTCAAATGCCTGTTCAGTTTAATGGCTTTTTGACAGCTGGAGTGACTAAAAGCGATAGCGAGTCACCGTATAGTCCCGGCCTGTATGGACGAGGCATTCGTGATAAAGCTGACTTTGAGACTGACACAGTTTTTGGTTTGCAGGTCAGATCTCAGATTGATGAGAAGTTGAGTGTTACGGGACAGTTTCTGGCAAAAGGAGGCGATGGCTCATTTGACTTGTCGACAGATTGGGCTTATGCCACCTATGCATTGACAGACGAAATGTCTGTGCGTGCGGGGCGCTTGCGTTTTCCAGCCTTTCTAATGTCAGAGTTTTTAGAGGTCGGTTATGCGTACCCATGGGCCAGACCTCCCGTTGAAGTATATGGGTTAGGTCTGTTGTCATCCTATATGGGAACAGACTTCCTTTATAATGTCGAAACGAATCTGATGGATATACAATTACAGCCATATATCGGTAACGTAAACGAAAATATCTCAAATAACAATGGTGATTTTCAGGTTGAAAGTGAAAATTTAATGGGTTTAAATATCGTGTTGTCGGGAGAGATTGCTACATTTCGTTTAGGTTATGCTAAAACCACGGCCAATGTCAGTGGTATTACCA
>VAPF01054783.1_pt1 | contig 16468 bp, 14 predicted proteins | sample 3393931 | NCBI WGS metagenome assembly VAPF01 (sample SAMN08290437, study PRJNA428436) | hydrothermal vent metagenome | isolation source: Deep-sea hydrothermal vent chimney | place: Atlantic Ocean: South-mid Altantic Ridge | depth 2773 m m | reverse complement strand
ACCGACTTTAAAAACTGCTTATCGGGTAACCGAAATACAAAACGGTCTTTGTCATTTATTAACTGATATTACATAAACCTCAGACTGTAGGGTGGGCATGTTTTTTTGCCCACGCGGATGCGGAATTAGCGCGTGGGCACAAACTACGTGCCCACCCTACCTTCTGCCTTCTATTTCAAATCTTGAGAGTGATTTTTTGTGTGTCGAGTAATAAACACAGAGGTCGCAGAGGCACAGAGAAAAAAATAAAACTCTGTGCCTCCGTGGCCTCTGTGTTAATAACGCTGATTTAAAAAAACGCGTATCAGCTAAGCAAAGTACAAAACAATGTATTAAAACCCCTGCATAGAATCCATGATGTCCGGCAGCCACAATGTGACTTGTGGGAACAGCATGACCATCAACAACGCCAGTAGTTGGATGCCCACGAAGGGCAGGATGCCACGATAGATCTGTGGCATGCGGATTTCCGGCGGGGCGGCGGCTTTGAGATAAAACAGCGAAAAGCCGAAGGGCGGTGTTAAAAAAGAGGTTTGCAGGTTGAGGGCGATCAACACGGCGAACCACAGCATGTCGATACCCATAAACGCGGCAATGGGCGCAAGAATGGGCACGACGATAAAGGTAATCTCGATGAAATCGAGGAAGAAGCCGAGTATGAAAATCACCAGCATACTTACTAGCAGGAAGCCCCATGGGCCGCCGGGCAGGCCGGTCATTAATTCTTTCACCAGATCATCGCCGCCCATGCCGCGGAATACGAGACCAAAGGCAGTGGCACCGATCAAAATCATGAACACCATGGATGTCATGCGGGTGGTGGAACGCATGGCTTCGCGTAAGTTGCCAAGGTTAAGGCGTTTACGAATGGCGGCCAGAAACAATGCACCCAGTGCGCCCACGGCAGCAGATTCGGTGGGTGATGCCACACCAAAGAAAATCGAACCCAGTACGGCGAAGACCAGAAACAGGGGCGGGATCAGACTTTTAAACACCTGAGGCCACAGCGGGCCAGCGTTATCATCTACGGGCAGGGCCGGTGCTTCGTTCGGCCTGAATTTGGCGCGTACCAGCACATAGATAATAAACAGGGCAATCAGCACTAGCCCGGGTGTTACTGCCGCCATGAACAGTCGGCCTATGGGTACGCCAATCACATCACCCAGCAGCACCAGAATAATACTGGGCGGGATGATTTGCCCCAGGGTGCCTGAAGCGGCAATGGTGCCGGTGGCCAGTTCGGGTTTATAACCGTGGCGCAGCATCACCGGCAGGGCGATTACCGCCATGGTGACCACTGTGGCACCTACTACGCCGGTGGTGGCGGCCAGTAACGCGCCCACCAGTACAATGGACACACCCATGCCGCCGCGCAGGCGACCAAACAGACGCGCCATGGTTTCCAGTAATTCTTCGGCGATACCGGATTTTTCCAGCACGATACCCATAAACACAAACAACGGCACGGCAATGAGCGTGAAGCTGGTCATTACCCCCCAGATACGCAGAGGCAATAGGGCGAAAAATTCCAGCCCCAGAGCAATGCCGCCAAACAGCAGGGCTACTGCACCCAGGGTAAACGCCACCGGGTAACCGATGAGCAACAGGGCGATTGCGGCCGCCAGCATGACCAGTGCCCAGATTTCCATTAATTCTGTGTTCCTTTGTGATGAGTCTGTGGAGGGGGATTGATTTCGTTGTTGCCCCATAGAATTTGTACGCTACGCAGCATGTGTGCCAGTCCTTGTAATAGCAGCAGTGCAAACCCTACGGGAATGGCGGCTTTGAGCAGGAACCGGTATGGCAGCCCGCCCGGGTCCGGCGAGCCTTCACCGATGGCGAAGGAGCTGGTGACAAAGGGCAGGGAGCTGATGATGATCAACAGGCAAAACGGCAACAGAAAAAACAGTCCACCGAGCAAATCCACCCAGGCACGGCGGCGGTCGTCCATGTGGCGGCTGTGGTAAAAAATATCCACTCGCACATGGCCATTATGTTTGAAGGTATAGCCCGCACCGAACAAGAAAATCAGTGCGAATAGGTGCCATTCCAGTTCTTGCAGACCCACGGAGCCCGCCTGGAACAGGTAGCGCATGGTCACGTCGAAACCGATAATCAGCACCATGCCCAGCACCAGCCACGCAGTGGCGCGGCCGCTCCATTCAGAAATAACTTCGATGCGGGAAATGAGACGATTAAGCAGTGGCAAGGTAGGTTTCCGGGTATTTAAAATATCAGAGATTCAAAGGAAGGCGTGATTCTAATGGTCTGGCGACTGTAAACCAACCATCCTTTTTACCGGAGGCATTGAAAATGCCCGAATGGCGGCTCTAAAGAAACGTCGCTTCCTCGCCGATGGACACATCGACTATGCTCAGACCGGATGTGCGATACAGCGACACCGGATCGGCTATACCAAAACTGCGCACATACTATGGAGACCGCAATGAAACGATTGATGACTGCCACAGCGCTGACTGTTGCCGCTGCACTGCTTCCTTTATTAGCCCAGGCTACCCCGTTATATCATCCGCCGGGGTCTAATCTGACTTATGGTGCGGTGAGCAATGGTCAGTCCATCATGTCGGATATCACTAATCCGGCTGCCGGTGCGGCGGTGTTGCAGCAGAATGGCAATCAGTACCGGTTCGGGATTTTGAGTTCGGTTGGTGCGGGGTATGAGTTTGGCGAAGTGGATAATCTGTATTCACGAATTGATACAGAGTCAGAGGCATTCCAAAACCTCCAGACGGTAACATCTGTTGCCGACATTGACGCTCGTCTGGTCAGCCTCAACGCTTTACTGGTGGATATTGAGGACAATGGTTATGCTAAGGTGTTTTTCGGTGGCCATCTGCCGGTAATGCCATTGGTTGTTGCGCATAAAGCTCTGGGGGGCAGTCTGGTGTTGGATGTCAATGGCTCGATAGCCGCGCGGGCAACTGCGTTGAATGATCCTGTCAATTTCAATTCTGCGGATGCGAGCATGGGGATCGATGATCCCACTGATGATTTGACACTCACGTTTGCGGGGGCTGTTCCAAACGGGTTTACGATTGATAATGACAGTACTGTATTGGTGAAAGCTGCTCGTACTATAGAGATTGCATTGGGTTACAGCCGTCCCCTTTTGAAGACCCGTGAGGCGACGTTGTATGGTGGTTTAAGGGGGCGTTATTATAAAGTTGATACCAGCCGCACAGGTATTCGTTTCAGTGGGCTTGTTGATGGCACTGAACAGGTCTTTGAGGATGCACTGGATTCCAATCTGGATTCTGATAGCGGGCTGGGGCTGGATGTCGGCGTGCTGTGGGTCAGTGAGTATTATCGCGCAGGAGCCACTCTGACTAACATCAACGAACCTGAATTCAAGTTTAGCCCCATTGATCTCAGTGGTTACAGTGATCCGGGTGGCCCCGTGTACCAAAAGCTGGCAGCGAGCAATACTTATACTATGGAGAAACAACTCCAACTGGAAGCGGCCTTGTATACAGCCAGCCGGAATTGGGTGATTTCCGGTGGACTGGATGCCAATGCGGTGGAGGATGTGTTTGGTGATGAATACCGGTGGGCCACGGTAAGTGCGGCTTATGCCACTGATACCTGGTGGTTGCCGGGCATCCGTGCCGGTCTTCGTAAAAATCTGGCGGGCTCGGAAATCAACTATTACACACTGGGTGCGACACTGGCGGTGGTTAATGTGGATCTGGCCTGGAGTTCGGACAAGGTTACGATTGATGGCAGCAGTGTGTCGCGTGGCGCGATGTTAAATCTGGGGCTGGAAATCAGTTTTTAACATTGAGTATTTAACGCAAAATTAAAATTGCAGGCCCAACTGGGCTGAAATACCTTCACTTTCGTCGCCGCTGTATGCGGCGACATCTATTTGCAGTGTGCTGATTAGCAGCCCAATACCGGCGGAGCCGTATGAGGCTTCATTGCCGGTCAGGTTCTGATTATAACCGGCACGCAATGTCAGCCATTGCCACACTTGCCATTCCCAGCCCAGGGCGGCAATTTGTGAAGCGGAACCAAAACCGACCGGGTCATTTTCCAGCAGGTCGATATCTAGTTCCAATACAGAATAGCGACTTTGGTAGGCAAAACCGGCACGTAGTTGTGGTTCAACTTTGAAGACATCGCCGCTGTCACCGTATTTGTAATTTCCGGGCACGATATTTTTTGCCACCAGCCCCATTTTCCACACACCAAATTCTTTCAATACACCGATATCGAAGATGAACTGGCCTCCGTTTTTGCTGCCGGTGCGATTAATGTCAACATCTGCGCTGCGTAGCGGGTCAGCATAACCATAGCCCGAAACCAACAAAAATTTTGCGCTGAAACCGACGGTCAGGTTTCGCATCCAACCACTTCCATTCAGCACTTTGGCGGCGGCAACACCGTTTTCAACGACGCGCAGCCCGCGTTGTGCCAGGGTGGAGGCATAACTCGGTGCAGCGAGATTATCACCGCCGATCATGGGTTGAGCAGTGGTTGCTTCATAGACATTAAAAAATGCCGCGCCGCTGAGAATGCGACTGGGTATTGCCAGCACGAAGGCTGAATTGCGGCTGCTGCTGTACAGGTTGCCATCCAATGCATTGAGCTGTTGCTGCACCGCAGCCCGGTTGGCGGCATTATTGTTGCCGTCCAGTGTATCGGCAGCTTGTTGAAAGGCGCTGAGACTGTCTTCGACATTATCGGGGTCACCCAGTTGTCGGCTGAGCGTCGGCGCTAATAAAAACCATTCGTGAACTTCATCGGCTGTGGCCAGCAGGGCCGGATTATTAAATACCGCAAATTGCGGTCCCGAGGCTACTCCCACACCGCCCATGGCCATGGTGCGGGCATCAAACACACCAAAAGGCACGGCAGTGGCGGTTTGTGTACATAACGTTAAGAGCAGCGCAAACGGCCAGCCAGGGTGCAGTTTTTTGTCGTTTTTACGGGAAAACATCTTCACAGTCATTTTTTGCATGGCACTACTCCAAAAAATCCAACACCGTATTCAGTCCACCAAATTGTATAGATACATCGGCCTGTGTGCGAACTGTTGGTTTCGCATGGTAGGCCACTCCCAGTCCGGCAATGCCCAGCATTTGCAAATCATTGGCACCATCACCCATGGCGATGACCTGCTGGCGAGTGATGCCAAGTTGTTCGCACAGTTGTTGCAAATAGTCTGCTTTGGCCTCAGCACCGACAATGGCTCCCTCCACCGTGCCGTTGAGCTTCCCCTTTTCCTGAGTGAGCACGTTGGCCAAGGTGAAGTCCAGGCTCAGGCGTTGTTTGAGACGCTCGGTGAAAAAGGTAAAGCCACCGGAAACCAGCGCTGTTTTGATTTGACGTTGCTTGAGTCCACGGATCAATATCTCGGCTCCGGGGTTTAATTGTAGACGTTCGTCATACACATGTTGCAGGGCGGAGGTATCCAGCCCTTCCAGCAGAGCGACGCGCTGTTTCAATGAGGCGGCAAAGTCCAGTTCACCGCGCATGGCGGCTTCGGTGATGGCGCTGACCTGGGGTTTCACGCCAATAAAATCGGCGATTTCATCCACGCATTCGATATTGATGAGAGTGGAGTCCATGTCGGTGATGAGCAGGCCCGCTGCGGCGGCATCGAAATGTTCGGGCAGGGTATTGATATCCAGTTGACAGGCTTCACGCAGTGAATCCAACGTTTCTGGGGCCAATGCTGTGTGTTGTACACGGAAGTGCTGGGCGTAAATGCTTGGCTCGGTACCCAGCGCCTGAGTGATGTGTCGGGTTTGTTGGGAAGTGAGGGTATTGCTATGAATAATAGTTGTAGGCATAAGTATCAACAGGTGGTGACTTTACTGGTGGATAGGGAGGTGTATTACGTGCCGGATAGTGTAACCGCAGTGCGTTGGCAAGCCCACTTTTGTTAACACCCTCTAACCACATTCACTGAGCAGGCGGTCGATCATGCCCTGGGCCTGTGATTCATAGCCGCCGCCAAACAAATTAAAGTGGTTGAGAATATGGTACAGGTTGTAGAGCGTTTTGCGCGTGGCATAACCGGCATCCAGCGGCCAAGCGGCGTTGTAAACGGCATAAAAGGCGGATGAAAAGCCCCCAAACAGTTCGGTCATGGCCAGGTCGGTTTCACGGTCACCGAAATAGACGGCAGGATCAAAAATCACCGGTTGGCCCTGCGCATCAAAGGCCGCATTGCCAGACCACAAATCACCATGCAACAGGGATGGCATGGGTTGGTCATCGGTGAAAAAAGCAGCCAGTGTCGTTTGTAGCTTTTCACCACGGCGCAACAGTGAGCGTTTTGCTCCGTTTTGGCCAGCCAGTTCCAGTTGTGCTCCCAGTCGTTGTTCGGCCCAAAATGTCACCCAGTTATCGGTCTCGTGATTGAGTTGTGGGGTGCTGCCGATGGTGTTGTGTCGATGCCAGCCAAATTGTGGGCACCGGGTCTGGTGCATTGCCGCCAGTTTTTTGCCTAGCTGTGCATCGTCCCCTGTACCTTGAAGTGTTATGTGCTCCATCACCAGATAGGCATTTTCTCCGGCAATGCCACTACAAATAGGGGTGGGCACCCGCAGGCTGTGGCTGTTGATCAAGGCGTGTAATCCCTCTGCTTCGGCCTCGAACATGGACAGGTTATCAGCGGTATTGGTTTTGATGAAAAAGGTCTGTTGGTTTCCGTTTTCGCTGCCGGTGAGTGCATAGGCGGCGTTAATACAGCCACCGCCTATAGAGCGTACGGTGTCAGTAGCCAAAATTACTCCCGATGCAATTTGCACCTGCTGTGAAATGGATTGCCAGTCGGGCATGGTTTTTCCTTGGGGTTCTTGTGCGTGTGGTTGCTGGAATGATAAACGGTATTGTCTGGCTGGCACTTGTTTTCTGTTTGTTTTCGAAAGCGCTGTTTAAAAATCAACCAGATGGTTGAAGTGTTAGCATAGTCTGACTTTACGGTTGGCGAGTTAACTTAAGGTGGTTTCTCGTTTCTCTGTGCTAAGCGCTTGCCACGAATGAAGGATGTTCATTTATCCACAAAACCTGTGGATAACTTTGTGCATAAGCTGAGGGAAGTGGTTTGTTGACCTCGGTTTTGTTACAGATTTATTAAATTGGTCAAAAAACAGTCACCATTTTTTAGTCATTAAAAACAACAGGTTATAGTTTTTTGTTGGTCTGTCCGTCAAAAAAACGTTTAAGCCGGTCAGAATGTGAGCAATGTGAAACATATTGTGTATAACGTTCCACGCTGGTATATCGTCAAGACTGTTTTAATGGTATTGCAGGTGTTGAGGCGTCTAAAAATACGGCACAAAAAAAGCCAGCACGGTGTGCTGGCCCTTTGTGCTGCTGATAAACGCCGAAATTAGAGGGCCATGATGAAATCGACCAGTTTTTCGATGTTTTCGTCAGATACACGAGGTGAGTAAGGAGGCATGGGAGCGCCGCCAGTGATGTCAGCCCAATTACCTTTGCCACCTTTTTTCACTTTGGCGATCATGCGATCTTTAGCACCGGCGTCACCCTTGTATTTGGCAGCCACATCTTTCCAGGATGGACCAACGATTTTTTTGTCAACACCGTGGCAAGCCAAACAGCCACTTTTTTTGGCCAGTGCGAGATCTGCTGTTGCTTGACCGGAAATTAACAAGGCTGCTACTGCAGGAACTATCAACCATTTTGCTTTCATTTAGGGCTTCCTCTTGATTTTTGTATCCAATATTTAATTAAAACTAACGAAAGAATTCGCAAACGAAACACATCTCAAGCGCTAAACTCCGCGTGATGACAAGGTTTCGTTCCCCCGTTCTCTTTTTCAGAGCAATGTGCGAGGCAATATATTGTCGCCAGTCGCAGTCTTCCTCATGTCAGGTATGCGGCCGCAATTTCTGGACGCCGCCGTAACCTTGGGCGGTTTTATGCCATTGGGATGGTCTGCTGTCAAGTTCAGCGTAGGTTCAGGGAGACTGTGGGTGGTGGTTCGGAAGTGGGAGTGTGTGTATTCCGAGAATTGTTTCCAGGGGAAACCCTACCATTTTTTGATGACCCAGGCCGGGATTAACAGGGCTGGGTCGGTGTCATTTTTGCGGGTTTCCAGGTTGCCGTCACCATCACTGTCCACCAGATAATAAGGCACACCGTGTTTGGGGGAGACGCGAATGGCGTAAAGCTGGCCGTTGACTCGTAATTCTTCAACGATATCGGTTGTGGCATCCTGAATGGTGACTTCGCCGGAAGATTCCGGTTCTTCGGCCAGCGCAACGCTGGTAAAAAATAATAAAAGGGTTATGACCAAGCGAGTGGCAAAAGGAAAAATCAGCTTTGAAAAATGCATAAGACTTGTCTCTTTGCGACGGGGGTAGTGTTAAATATCCGCGTCAAAAATTCTGATGTGAGAAGGAGGTTAAAAACATCAATGGTACCGTGAGACAAAACAACCCATAATCGCCCACGGTCTTATGACCATCACCATTCTATTCTAATCAAGATATGCTCGCACTATGAAAGCAAACAAACAACTGATTCTCGTCGATGGCTCGTCATATTTGTATCGCGCCTTTCACGCCATGCCCTCATTAAGCAATTCCCAGGGCCAACCCACAGGTGCGGTATATGGTGTTGTCAATATGCTGCGCCGCTTGCTGAAAGATTTTCAGCCGGAATATATGGCGATGGTATTTGACGCCAAGGGCAAGACCTTCCGTGATGATCTTTATGCTGAATACAAGGCTAATCGTCCTCCTATGCCGGATGAGTTGCGTGAACAAATTGCCCCGTTGCATGCCATTGTTGAGGCTATGGGGTTGCCGATGTTGATTGTGGACGGTGTGGAGGCGGACGACGTGATCGGCACTCTCGCCAGACAAGCTACAGAGATGGGGATGGATTGTCTGGTGTCCACGGGCGACAAGGATATGGCACAGCTGGTCAATCAGCATGTCACGCTGATGAACACGATGGATAATTCCACATTGGACCCGCAAGGCGTGGTGGATAAGTTTGGTATTCCGCCAGAGCGCATTGTGGACTACCTCACGTTGATGGGCGACAGCGTGGACAATATTCCCGGTGTGCCCAAGGTCGGTCCCAAAACCGCAGTGAAGTGGCTGACCCAGTACGGCACATTGGATGACATCATCGCCAGAGCGGGTGAAATTACGGGCAAAGTAGGGGAGAACCTGCGCGATGCGCTGGAACAATTACCGCTGTCCCATCAGTTGGCCACCATCAAATGTGATGTGCCGCTGGATGCAGGGCCGACTGAGCTTAAAGTGCAGGCGGCGGATACAGAGCGCCTGACACAGTTATTTGCTGAGATGGAATTTAAAACCTGGTTGTCTGAGTTGTTGCCAGGCAAACCCGGACAGAGTGCAGATAATCATTCTTCACAGGTAACAACAGATGAAAAGGGTATGTCAGCGGCCGATGTGAATTACGACATCGTGTTAGACGAATCGGCTTTTGAGGCTTGGTTGAAAAAGCTTCAGCAAGCCGAACTGTTTGCTTTTGATACGGAGACCACCAGCCTTGATTACATGCAGGCAAAAATCGTCGGTGTGTCGTTTGCGGTAAAAGCAGGAGAGGCAGCCTACGTACCGGTGGCTCACCAGATTACCCTGGAGGATGCCGATGCCAGCGCACAGTTGGGCCGTGATTTTGTATTAGAGAAATTACGTCCGTTGCTGGAAGATGCGAGCAAGGCCAAGGTCGGCCAAAACCTCAAATATGACATGAGCGTGCTGGCCAATCACGGTATTACCCTGCGTGGTGTGGCTTTCGATACCATGCTGGAGTCCTATGTGCTGGACAGCACTGCTACGCGCCACGATATGGACTCATTGGCGCTCAAATATCTTAACCGCAACACTATTCATTTTGAAGACGTGGCCGGTAAGGGCGCTAAACAAATCACTTTTGATCAGGTGTCTATTAGTGTTGCTGGTCCATATGCCGCAGAAGATGCGGATGTAACCTTACAATTGCATCAGACATTGTGGCCTCAGCTGGGAAAGGAGCCCCGACTCGTCGAACTGTTTCGGGACATTGAATTACCCTTGCTGACCGTGCTCTCGCACATTGAACGCAACGGTGTGTTGATTGATGCCAATATGTTGGCGAAACAGAGTGAAGAGCTGGCACAGCGCATGCTGGAGATTCAAAACGAGTCTTATGAGGTGGCGGGCGAAGAATTTAATCTTGCCTCGCCTAAACAGATTCAAAAAATTCTTTTTGAGAAACAGGGCTTGCCAGTACGGAAAAAAACCCCAAAAGGTGCGCCATCTACTGCTGAAGAAGTGTTAGCGGAACTGGCTCATGATTTTCCATTACCCAAACTGATTCTTGAATACCGGGGCATGAGTAAACTGAAGTCCACATATACCGACAAACTGCCGCAACGCATTGATCCTGGCACAAAGCGGGTGCATACCTCGTATCATCAGGCCGTGGCCAGCACTGGACGGTTGTCATCATCCGAGCCCAATCTGCAAAATATTCCGGTACGCAGTGCCGAGGGACGACGCATTCGTCAGGCTTTTATCGCACCAGCCGGTTTCAGCGTGCTGGCGGCTGACTATTCGCAGATAGAGTTGCGCATCATGGCACACCTTTCCGGTGATGAAGGTTTGCTCAAGGCTTTTGCGGCGGGGGAGGATATTCATCGCGCCACTGCTGCTGAGGTGTTTGCTGTGCCGTTGAAAGAGGTGGATAACGAGCAGCGGCGCAGTGCCAAGGCCATCAACTTCGGGTTAATTTATGGCATGTCAGCTTTTGGGCTGGCACGACAACTGGACATTACGCGTGGCGATGCCCAGGAATATGTTGATCTTTATTTTGAACGTTATCCCGGCGTGAAAAAATTTATGGATGATACCCGCGAACAGGCGCATGGGCAGGGTTATGTGGAGACGGTGTTGGGTCGTCGTTTGTATCTGCCAGATATCAATCACCGTAACGGTCAGCGTCGTCAATATGCTGAACGCACGGCCATTAATGCACCCATGCAGGGTACAGCTGCGGACATTATTAAACGCGCGATGATTGTGGTGGATAATTGGATTGAATCTGCCGGGCTGGATATCAAGTTGATCATGCAGGTGCATGATGAGTTGGTATTTGAAATTCGGGATGAACACATTGAGGCCGCAAAAATTGAAATCAACCGGTTAATGACCGGAGCGGCTGAACTCAAGGTGCCGTTAGTCGTGGATATAGGCATAGGCAGCAACTGGGATGAAGCGCATTAGAAAGGGTTAACATCTTCCTGCAATGTGAATTAAGGGCTAACTCCCCCCCTGTTTTCATGCATATGCTGGCTGGACCTGGCTAATGAAAACCCAACGCAAAGGCGCAAAGAGGCAGAGAACGCAGAGAGATTCACAGTATTGGAGATTCAGGTGTTTGCGAGAACCTGCGTGCAAATAAAACTAAAATCTCAATCGCTCCGGATATATATCTTTGGCCCGTTGTCCTCTTAACCCTTCCTGATTACCCATGAAGCTCAGCCATAAAGCAGAAAATCTAACATCAACAAATTCAATTAGTTATAAATAAATTTTCGAATACTTAACTTCATTATGACGAAAAACCCTCAATATGCGTCCTATTTCCACAATACTTTGCAACTCTGTCGAGTGAGATTTACGTATTTATTGAGGTTACGAGGTTACGAGGTTACGCTGAGCTTAGGTTGGCTGCGTTTCATGGGTAATCAGGTAACCCTTTGCGCTCTCTGCGTCTTCGCGCCTTTGCGTTAGATTTTATGACGCTGTGATTCGGAGCGAGGAAACAACCTGTTCCACTGAATGTAAACCAATGATGTTATCGGTTGAATATTTTTAGTGCTTAATTCACATGACTGTGTCAAACAAAATATTTTTGTGAGGGCTGCAACTTTTTATGATCCTGCTCGTCTTAGTGTATGAGCAGGCGCGATGCCTGCTCCCCGCTTCCCTCCCTAGCGGGTTTAAGCCTGGCGTCCCCAACGTCGGGTGCTTTTAGCCCCGGAGGCTGTCCCGATGATCGGGTGCCACCGGGGATTTTTTATTGTCATCTTTTATCATCAAAGTCCAGCCAACGATCCAGCACAGCATAGGTTTCGGTTAATCCTGTGCCTTTGAGTGCGGAAAATAATTGTACACTGCACAGATCGTCAGGCGCATGCGCCGTGAGTTCCCGCTGTACCTGCATCAGGGTATTTTGCGCTGCGCCGCGTTTAAGTTTGTCCGCTTTGGTCAGCAGCACATGTACGGGCATGCCCACCTGCCAGCACCAGTCTAGTAGCTGTTGATCCACTTCTTTGAGTGGGTGGCGCACATCCATGAGCAAAATCAGTCCGCGTAGCGATTGGCGCTCGGAAAGATACGCTTCCATGGTCTGCTGCCAGCGACGTTTGATTTCTTCGGCCACTTTGGCGTAACCGTAACCGGGTAAATCCACCAGATGGCGTTGTCCATCCAATTGAAAAAGATTAATCAGTTGGGTGCGCCCTGGTGTTTTACTGGTTCGGGCTAGCGATTTTTGTTCACATAAGCGGTTGATTGCACTAGATTTTCCTGCATTTGAGCGGCCTGCGAAAGCGACCTCAGGGCCACACTCTTGTGGCAGTTGGTTGAGCCGGGCAGCGCTGATAACGAAGCTGGCGATGCGATAACGGATGGCTGGATTTGCTTTTTGAAAGTTAGGAGAGGTCACGGTGTATTTGTCCAAATTGGAGAATGTGTCGCCAAGTGCCTAAAATCTATTGGCATTTTTGTGCTAGCTGCAATAGTCTAGGTTGCTGGTATGTCAGGCACGGAACGCTGGAACGGGACTTTATCAAACGCAAACTCGTATGGGAACGCTGATGGCCACAAGTACAACCAATACAACTACAATCACACACGTTAGATACACGAGCATTAAAAGGCGTGTGTTTACGCTGATGACCAGTCTGGCTATGAGTATTATTATCGCGCCAACGGGAATCAGCAATGCATATGCGGTAGGCAGCGTGAAGGAGGGAGGTGTCAAGGCGCGGGCTTGTCAGGTCTGTCATGGTAAGGGTGGAAAAAGCACTAAAGAAGCCTATCCTATTCTGGCCGGGCAACATGCAGCTTACCTTCGCAAGCAATTACAGGCTTTTCGGACAGGTGCCCGTAAAGACCCCATTATGAATGGCATGGCAATCGAGCTTAGTGATCAGGATATCGAAGATCTTGCTGCTTTTTTTAGTAGTATGGAATAACGCGTCGGTTAGGTCTTACTGCTGGTGTGTCGGGTATAACAGGCTACACTTAGGCTTTTTAAGGACGCTCTCTTAACTTCGGAGACCTGCAACATGATGTCGCTGCGCTTTGTTTTTTGCCTATTGATCAGTATACCGATACATACTTATTCTTCAGAAGAACCAAATGAACGGGCCGACGGTAATGTCAGTGAGGGGCAGGTTAAATCAGCTGCCTGCCAGGGTTGTCACGGCTCGGATGGCAACAGTTTCAGCCCGGACTGGCCTAATCTTGCCAGCCAGAATGCCAATTATTTGTCCAGGCAGATTCGCGATTTTCAGTCAGGTGCCCGTCAAGATCCTGCTATGCAGAGCATAGTGATAGAACTGGTTGAGCAGGACATCATGGATATTGCTGCCTATTTCGCGGCACAAAAAGTGAAGATCGATGCCTCGTCAAACTCTGCGGCAGGTAGAAAACTTTATATGGGTGGCAATCGTTACACGCATCTGCCCGCTTGTGCCGGTTGCCACGGACCCAACGGGGTGGGCAATGGGCCGGGAGTGATCCCCAGCCTTGTGGGCCAAAAACCCGGTTATGTGATTAAGACTCTGCGGGATTTTAAAACCGGGACGCGCAGCAATGACCGCAATCAGATCATGCAGGACATCGCAGCAAAAATGACAGAGAAGGAAATGGAAGCGGTGGCGCAGTTTCTCGCCGGTATGGGGGCTGAGGCACCCGATACCGACGAGTAGGTTTTATTTGCGTTGCTTATTTTCGGCCTGGGGCATAAAAATAGCTGTTAAAGGTGGAGACGTCCTGGCTCACCTGGCGGAACAGGTGATCGAGACTGACAATGGCGTGCTCCAGCAGGTTCACGGCGATGTAGGGGTGCTCTACGCGCAGCCGTTTGTACATGGCCCGACTCAGTTTTAGCAGGCGGGTGTTGTTGACCAGTGCCTTTGCCCGTACTGAGCGAGGATTACGGTCAAAAAATGACATCTCGCCCATTAATTCGCCGGACTTGATGTGTCCCACCTGACTTTCGGCCTTGTCGCCCGCATACAGCGCCGTTTCACCCGCGATAACGAAATACAATGCCTCTCCCACATCGCCGATTTCGGCGATGACATCACCTTTTTTAAAGGTGACCAGCTCCGTGTAATCAATCAGTGTGGTGACTTCCTTGATCGTCAGTGATTCACACAGGTATTGCTGATTTAAAAATTGCGTCAGATCGATCTTTTCGGAGACCATGGGGTCATACTCCTTGCTTGAGGTCGGTTGTGTTGAGTGATCAAAATTGAGCCCGTTTGTTCGGGGTCATAAAAACTAAGGCCATAGCATAAACCCTAAACGATAATCTGCGCCAGTGAAGAGCCAGTCTGTTTTATTGCGTTCATTCAACGATTTGGATAGGCTCACGCACAGCCGTATTGCGGTTTGCGGGCAATACTTAATAATAAATGACGAGGTTAATCTCCATGAAAAAATTTACTCTCCCGTTTGCAGCCTTTGCCATGGTTGTTGCACTGGGTTTCACCAGTGCTGGCAATGTGATGGCAGCCAAAAACTATGAAATGGTCAATCCGCCTCAGCCGACCACCAGTAAAGACAAAATTGAGGTGGTGGAATTGTTCTGGTACGGCTGCCCCCACTGTTTCACGTTAGAGCCCTATGTGGAGCGCTGGCTGAAACGCAAACCTGAAAACGTCAAATTTGTACGCATGCCCGGCGTGTTCCGTCCTAGTTGGGAAATTCACGGTCGCGCCTATTACACGGCGGAAGTCCTCGGTGTGGTGGATAAGGTGCATAAGCCTATGTTTGAGGCCATTCACGAGCAAAAACGCAGCCTGAGTGACGAAGCCTCCATCATGGCCCTGTTTAAGGCAAATGGCGTAAGTGAAAAAGATTTCAAACGGGTATTCCGCTCCTTCGCAGTGGAAACCAAACTGCGCCGTGCCAAAGATATGGGGCAGCGTTACGGTGTCCGTGGTGTACCGGCCCTCATTATCAATGGCAAATACCGCACGGGTGTGACGGAATCCGGTGGTAATTCCAAAGTCTTCAAAGTGGTGAACGAGCTGGTCGAAATGGAAAGCAAATGATTCTGCGCCGAGCTGAGTGCGGTCGCATTACGGCGACTGCGCCGCCTTGTCTGGAGCATATTGCGCCATGAAAGCCGCAGAACTCTTCGTCCGTTGCCTGGAAAATGAAGGTGTTGAATACATCTTTGGCATTCCCGGTGAGGAAAACCTCGACGTAATGGACGCCTTGCTGGATTCTAATATCCAGTTCATCACCACACGTCACGAACAGGGTGCGGCCTTCATGGCCGATGTTTATGGTCGTCTCACCGGGCGTGCTGGGGTGTGTATGGCCACTTTGGGTCCGGGGGCGACGAATCTGATTACCGGTGTCGCCGATGCCAACATGGATCATGCGCCACTGGTGGCCATTGCCGGTCAGGCTGATACTCATCGCCTGCACAAGGAATCTCATCAGGTGCTGGATCTGGAGCAACTGTTCCGCAGTTTTACCAAATACAGCTCACGTATTCTTGCGCCGGATATCATCACTGAAGTGACACGGAAGGCTTTCAAGGTCGCGCAAACGGAAAAAACCGGCGCGTGTTTTATTGAGTTTCCTGAAAATATCGCGTCGATGCACATCGACGATACACCGTTGCGCGTCAAGCACGCCAGTATGCCCGAGCCGCCAGCGAATCGTGTGGCCTACGCTGCTGAAGTGATTTCCAATGCCCGTGAACCCATTATTCTTGCCGGTAATGGTGTGGTGCGTGCCGGAGCCTGGCAGCAACTGGCGGATTTTGCGCAACGAATGAATATCCCGGTTACCAACACCTTCATGGCCAAGGGTGTGTTGCCATTCAGGCATGCCATGGCATTGGGCAGTGCGGGGCTGCAATCACAAGATTATGTCAATTTCGGTTTTGAGCAGGCTGATGCCATTATCTGCGTGGGTTACGACTTGGTGGAATACCACCCGCGCCTGTGGCACCCCACCCGTGATCGCACCATCGTACACATCGACAGTTCACCCGCAGAAGTGGATGCTCACTATCCTGTTTGTGTTGGTGTGGTAGGGGATATTAAACACTCGCTGGATCGCATCGCCGAGCAGGCTACGCCCCATGAAGGCCACAAATTGCGGCCGCTGCGCGAGGCGTTGATCAAGGAAATGAATCAACATCGCGACGATGAAAGTTTTCCGCTCAAACCGCAAAAAATCATCTGGGACTT
>VAPF01078466.1_pt1 | contig 16538 bp, 13 predicted proteins | sample 3393931 | NCBI WGS metagenome assembly VAPF01 (sample SAMN08290437, study PRJNA428436) | hydrothermal vent metagenome | isolation source: Deep-sea hydrothermal vent chimney | place: Atlantic Ocean: South-mid Altantic Ridge | depth 2773 m m | reverse complement strand
TCGTTCGCCAAAGCCTTTCCCACCGCCTGGCAACGGATATTGAGCGAGAACAGTGGCAGCTTCGTTACCGAAGAAGGACTGTTCACCTTTTCCACCATCTATCCCATGGTCTCGGTGATGGAGTTTTATGCCAATACCAGCATAGGGTCAATTTCCTCACTTTTTGATGGCTACCAGGACACCAACCCTCATTTTTGGAAAACGGTTTCACATGTCCCCACCTCAATCCTGAACGCCTCTTCGCAAAACTTTTTTCGCCAAAACCTCTTACTCTACTCACTGGCGGGTCTTTTCTTGCTGGCGGGATCCTTTATCGTTGCCCAGGCCGGCATTCGCAAGGAACTCGAAGAGGCGCAAAAAAGCTTTGAACGCCGCTACCGTGACACACTGGAAAACATGCAATTGTCGGCGGTCACCCTGGATGCAGAAGGTCTCATTACTTTCTGCAATGACTGCCTGCTGAAATTGACCGGATGGCAGCGAGAAGACGTTATCGGAAAAAATTGGTTCGATACTTTTGTGACATCGCAGGATCGGCAACAGGCACATACCGCCTTTGCGAAAATCATCAACGGCAATGCCTCGCCGCACACCATTGAAAGCCATATTACGACAAAGTCCGGCGATATATTACTTTTCTCTTGGGCCTCCACGCTTTCCTTCAGCCGCCTTGGAAAAAAATCCACACTGACCAGTATTGGTCAGGACATTACCCAGCAACACGAACACCAAGAACGATTACGCAAACTGTCCCGGGCCGTCGAGCAAAGCGGAAACTCGGTGATGATCACCGATATCGGCGGCCATATTGAATATGTCAACCCGCGCTTTAGCGAAGTAACCGGCTACAGCGCCGAAGAAGTGATGGGAAAGACACCGAAAATCTTCAAATCCGGAGAGACCAGCGACACCGATTATGAGCAGCTTTGGCAAATCATCACGCGGGGAAATGAATGGCGCGGGGTGTTCCACAATCGCAAGAAAAATGGCGAATTCTATTGGGAAGATACCTTGATATCCCCGATACGCAATGAGCAGGATGAAATCACCCATTTCCTTGCCATCAAGGAAGACATCACTGAGCATGTTCAGCTAAAAGAGGAGGTAGAAGAACGCAACCAGGAACTGGCGAAGACCCAGACCCTGACAGCCATGGGACGCATGGCCACCATGATCGCTCATGATCTGCGCAACCCACTTTCCTCCATCAAGATGACCTTGCAGATATGGGGAAAACGTGCTGAGGAAGACTGGGGTGAAGAGGCGGCAGAGATGAAACAAATCTCGCTGGATCAGGTGCGCTACATGGAAACCATTCTCGCCGACCTGTTGACTTTTGCACGCCCAGACGCCCTAACGCCGGAATGGCTGGATGTGAAAAATCTGCTCACCAGCGCTATTAATACCACGCAAAAAGGGCTACAGGAAAGCGGCGCAAAAATCACTGAGGACTACCCACCACAGCTACCGACAGTACATGGCGACGCCACCAAATTACGGCAGGTATTCAGCAATCTGATCACAAACGCCCTGGACGCGACGGATGACGTGAATCACGTCCCGCAAATCCGTATTCGTGCCTTGATGGAGGTTAACGATGCCACACCAACAATCCGCATCGATATCTGCGATAACGGTGGCGGTATCGACCCGGGACTGAACGGCAAGCTGTTTGAGCCGTTCTTTACCACGCGCGCCAAGGGAACAGGCTTAGGCCTGCCCATTGTCAAACGCATCCTCGATCAGCATCATGGCCAGATCAGTCTGTACGCAAACAAGCGTGGCGGTACCTGTGCCAGTGTCACCTTACCGATAGGACCCATTGAGTCATGAACACGGCAATGAAAGACTTGAGCGCCATAAGAAGCATGGGAGACAGGATGTCCAGTCATAAAAGACATATATTAATCGTTGACGACGATGCCGCCAGTTGCAGGACGCTTCAGTTGCACCTGCGCAGCGAAGGCTACGATGTCAATACAGCCCACAGTGTCGATGAAGGACTGGCCGCTGCCCATAGCCGATGTCCTGACCTGCTTATTCTCGACATCCGCATGCCGGGCAAATCGGGGCTGGAAGGACTGCCCGAATTTAAGCACATTTTCCCCGCCCTCCACATCATCATGATTACCGCATTCCATGATATGGACAGTACGATTCAGGCCATGCAAAACGGCGCCGAGGACTACATCCACAAACCCATTGATATCGATGAGCTGGACAACACCATCACTCAGATTCTCGCCCCCGATGCCCAGCCAACAGTAGAAACGAAACGTAATGAACCCATCACCGATGGCAACACCATGGTGGGCCGTTCCCGTGCCATGAAAGAAGTATTCAAAACCATTGGCCTGATAGCCTCCAGCCCAGTAACCGTATTGATCACTGGCGAATCTGGCACCGGCAAGGAACTGGTGGCCCGAGCCACCCATCGCGCAGGACAGAGAAGCAGTGGCGCCTTTGTCGCGATTAATTGCGCGGCACTAGTCGAAAACCTGCTGGAATCAGACATGTTCGGCCATGAAAAAGGTGCCTTCACCGGTGCAGTAAGCCGTCAATCCGGCAAATTTGAACAGGCCAATCACGGCAGCATCTTCCTAGATGAAATTGGCGAACTATCCCTCACCATGCAGGCCAAACTATTGCGCGTGCTGCAAGAGAAGGAATTCACCCCGATTGGCGCCAAGGCACCTCAGCGAACCAATGCCCGTGTCATTGCTGCCACCAACGTCGATCTGGCTGAGCGTGTACGCGAAGGACGGTTTCGCGAAGACCTGTATTACCGCTTACGCGTGGTGACTATTCACCTGCCGCCACTGCGCGAGCGCCGCGAAGATATCGAAGACCTAGTGCATACCCTGATTTCACGTATCAACCAGCAAATGCATGCCGGCGTCACACAGATTTCCGCCGATGTCATGGCATGCTTGAAGGAATATGACTGGCCGGGCAACGTGCGCGAATTGTCCAACACGCTGGAAAAGGCCATGGCCCTTTGCCCGGGCTCAGTCATTACCCGAAATCTAATTTCAGATATCTGCAGTAGTGATACCTCCGTCGCCAATGACCCCCATCGTCCACTGGCTGAACTAAGCCTGGAAGAAGTTGAGGGTGCGCATGTAAAGCGAGTGCTGGAGGCGACTCACTGGCACAAAGGGAACGCCTGCAACACCCTCGGCGTCTCCCGGCCGCGCCTGCGACGGATGATCAAACATTTCGGCCTGACACCGCCCGACGGGGCCGAAGACGATGACGACAACGGGAATGAAAACGGCGTGCAACCCAATTAGGTGGATTCGCGTCATTCCCTCCACGAGTACGCTGATCGCACTCATAGAAAAAGAAGGCTGAGCATGAAATCACAACTCATTGATCCATTCGGCAGAAAAGTTGAATACCTGCGCTTATCCGTTACCGACAAATGCAACATCCGTTGCTTTTATTGTCTGCCAAAAGGATTCAATGACTTTGATTGCACAAGCCAACACCTCACCCAAGACGAGATAGTCCGTATCGTCGGCGCCTTTTCCGAGCTGGGTGTCCGGCGCATTCGTCTCACCGGCGGCGAGCCTTTGGTGCGAAAAGACATCTGTCAATTAAGCGCGCGTCTTTCCGGCCTGCCGGGGGTAGAGGATTTATCGCTCAGCACCAATGCCAGCCTGCTGGCGCAACACGCAATGGAATTAAAAAGGTCAGGCGTGGCGCGTATCAATGTCAGCCTTGACACCCTGCAGGCGGATCGCTTTCATGAAATCAACGGCGGTAATCTGTCCGACACCCTGGATGGCTTAATGGCGGCAAAGGCCGCAGGCTTCGCCCCGATCAAGATCAACGTGGTCGCCATGAAGGGCATTAATGATGATGAATTTGAAGACATGGTTGCATTCTGCCTGGAGCATGACTTCACCCTGCGCTTCATCGAAACCATGCCGGTAAGCAGTGCAGGTCGCAATGCCAGCGAGCACTACCTTCCGTTACAGGAGATAGAAAAAAGACTCAAGCATAAGTTTAATTTGATACCTGGCGTCATGCCCGGTGGCGGCCCGGCCCGTTACTTCCAAGTCAAGGGCACAGAGCTGCGCATCGGTTTCATCACCCCAATCTCCCAGCACTTTTGCGAAACCTGCAATCGAGTACGTCTGACGGCAACAGGCGCACTCTATCTTTGCCTGGGTCACGAACACAAGATTGAATTACGTCAACAGCTCAGGGATGGCATGAGCGACAAGACGTTAAAGCAATGCCTCATTGACGCATTGGCCCTGAAGCCGGAGCGCCACTATTTCGAGGAAAACCCTACCCAGGTTGTGCGTTTCATGGCGAAGATTGGTGGATAAGGGACGTGCACGTCCCTAACCTTCACTATTGACCCGGCACCAATAACCCAGGTGGGCACACTTTGTGTGCCTACCACGCGACTAATTCACATTCCTGCGGCTGTAAAAACCAGGCTGGCCAAGCGGGTGGTCGGTAGGCGCTTTAGGCGACACCTCGGATGGCCTCTTTCGGACAGGGACAGGGGGACAGTATACCTATTCCCGAATAACTGGCTTACGGCCTGGTCTTTTGGGAACCAGTTCTTCGCCGGTAATGACTTCTAGCTTGCGTAAAAAATCGACACAGCCCAGCGGTCTTCCAGTTCGAGTGTGCAGCTCGATCAAGTCTTCATCATTGCACTGGTCTTCATCTGAGAGATAGGCGTTCCACCTGTCAATGCGATCTAACATTGGTTTTACTCGAACTAATTGATCGTTTTCTCCCTTGAGATGTGCGCGGGCGCTAGACCATTTCCAATCTTCCGGATGAGCGCATAATCTTGCAACAACTGGATTTCTTTCCACGTAACGAACGGTGGATAACAGATAGCCCTCATCCATGGTGAACGAATGAAAACGCTCCTGCCACAAATGCCCACGCCATCCCTCACGAATATTAACATGCCGAGTGTAGCGCCGATGAGCTTCACCCAACGCTGCCCGTAAACCATCTTCTTCACCTGGCACCATCACCAGATGGACATGGTTGGGCATCAGACAATAAGCCCATACTTCGGTTCCTGATTGCCTTGAGAACTCAGATATAAGGTCAATGTAGTAACGATAGTCATCTTCACAGAAAAATGTCTTCTGCCGTCGATTTCCTCTCTGGGTTACATGGTGCGGATAATTTGGAACCACTACGCGCGCCATTCTGGCCATTGTTTGCCTCCATGTAAAATAGCTTGATGGTAATATGCCTACTACCTGCCTACTATCACTATAGTCCTGCAATAGGTATACTGTCCCCCTTAAACCCAATAGGTATACTGTCCCCCTTAAACCTAAAAGTGTTTAACTTAGCGCCATTCCCCTCCCCCTCCTACTTATTACCCTCACACAAATCAGTAGCAATGCTGACGCCCACGACAAAACTACCAAAAAAAATAGGCAACAATTCAAGGATATTCTGCATTTACAAATCTCCCCTACATTTTCACAAATACTGATTATTAATACAGCTTTAACATACAACAAAGACCTCTTTCCCTAGTATTTTTCATCCGCTCATGAGATTGAACTAAACTGACATTCACAAAAAATATGCGCATAACCCCATAATATTATTTACAGATTATCAAATCTGTTTTGTCTAATTTCTAGTTAGATATTTATATATGATTGACGAGGATCAATGAATTGTATATCCCTCTCAAAATATGATCACATATTACCCAGAAAACACTATGCAAAGAAATATCACTAATTAACTGGGCATTGTCTCTACATGCATTCGCATCGTTACCAGAACAAATCAAGGAGGGAGTAATGTATGCAAGCACGACAACTATTCCAAAGAATTAATCACTTAACTCTATTTATCGCCTTATTGGGCGTTTCATTCTCCGCCACCGTTTTTGCCGTCGAGAACCCATCAATCACAACAGGAAAGCAGCTCTACGAGGAGAACTGTATCTTCTGCCATCAGGAAAACGGTATCGGTCAGGTTGGTATCGCACCCTCGTTGACAAACAAGGAATTGCTCAGTATCGCAACCGATAAATTCCTAATCGACACCATCCGCGACGGACAGGATGGCACCAGCATGGCAGCGTTCGGTGTGCTGGGTACAGCGGGCATCCAGGCCATCGTCGCCTATCTCCGCTCTTTTGAAAAAATCCCCAACCGTGCCGCCGAGGTCGACAAGCAGCCGGACGCCTTTGGTGATCCACGGCTTGGTAAGCAGTGGTATGAGCAAATTTGCTCGACCTGTCACGGCATGGCTGGAGAGGGTTATGCGGCCGGTGGCTCCGGCACCGCGATTGGTAAAAGTGGTTTCCTCAGCAAGGCCTCCGACGGCTTTATCCGCGAAACAATCAGGATAGGGCGTTCCAATACAGCCATGTACGGCTTCCAGGGCCCAATGACTGGCCTGGCTGATCTGGATGATCGTGAGATAGACGATATCATCGTCTATCTCCGTAGCCTGCCAACCTATCAAGCGACTATGGAGTAGATCATGAAACGGAATAAAATTTCTCGCCGCAGCTTTCTCAAAGGAAGCGCTTTCATCACCGGCTCCGCCGCTGGCGCCGGACTTTTTGTCGCCAACAATCCCGAACTGGAGGCCGCACCGACAAAACCGGAGGCGAGTCTCAATCGCACCACCGCCCTGGCGGCCTGCCCCTACTGTGGCGTAGGCTGCGGCACGATAATTCAAGTGGAGAACGGCAAGATTGTCTCCATGCGCCCTGACAAGGATCACCCTACCAACAAGGGCCTACAATGTATCAAGGGACTGACGGCCGCCGAACCCATTTATGTGGATCGGATGGAGGGCGATCCCTATGTGCGCAAGGACGTCTGGGAGGAATGGGGCAAGCCAGGACACGGTAACATCGAGTACATCAGCAAGACCAAGGGCTCATTCGATGAAGAACACTTCGTCCGTGTGCCCTATCATGATGCCTCAATGATGGTGGCGCAAAAACTCGCCTATTTCGCCAAAAAATATACCGGTAATTCGATTGGTCTGTATGGCTCCGGCCAGCTCACCCTGGAAGGCCAGTATCTTGAGAACCTGTTCATGAAAGGTGTCCTGGGTTCGAATACCATCGAGGCCAATGCACGCATGTGTATGACCTCGGCGGTAACGGCCTATTTCAAGACCCTGGGTTCGGATACGCCACCACTCTCCTATGAGGATCTCGAACTCAGCGACATGGTGATGAACTTCGGTCATAACGCCCGCGAGGCACATCCCATTATCTTCTGGCGCATCGCGGATCACAAAAGGAAGAACGGCATTCCCACGGTTGTCGTGGAACCCCGTAACACCGGTACGGTGCAAGGCTACAGTGACATCGATCCTGACAACTCCATCCATGTCCCCATCCTCAACGGCGACATCAGCTTTCTCAATGCCATGGCGCATGTGCTGCTCAAGGAGCATCCCGATGTCATCGACTGGGACTTCATGAAGGCGAATACCACCGGCTGGCAGGAATACACCGAGGGTGTGCTAAAGGATTACAGCCCAGAACAGGTGCAGGATCGTATGGGTTCCGCGGAAGTCACACCCGAAATGATCCGCCGGGTGACCCGTTACTATGCCGACGCCACGCGCAAGCGCCTGAAACGCGCCAAGCAGGATCCAAAGGGTATCGGTCATGGCGGCCCGATCATCATGTGGGGCATCGGCTATAACCAGCACATCCATGGCCAACACAACGTCATCGCCATCATCAATCTGTGCAGCATGACTGGCAACCTAGCCAAGCCCGGCTGCGGCCCCTTTTCCATGACCGGGCAGCCCAATGCCATGGGTGAACGCTTTACCGGAGGCCTCACTGACCGTCTGCCCTTCAACGAGCCATTGACGAACAAAAAGCATCGCTTCAAAATGGCCGCAGCCTGGGGCGTGCCGGAGGAAAACCTGCGCACAGCGATGAATTCCGAAAACCCCGGCTTTGCGGTGGGCATGATGGAACGGGCACAGAAGGGAGACGTCAAGGCCATGTTTTTTGTCTACGCCACCCATATCGACCTGCCCGACTCAAACAAACTGGTTCGCCCGGCATTGATGAAAACCTTCAATATCGTGCAGGAGATCTACCGCCACGCCCCCAACAATCTGTACGCTGACGTCATTTTTCCGGCCGCGACCTGGGGTGAAGTACAAGGGATCTACATCAACTCCGAGCGCCGCGTCTATGTCGTCGACAAGGCCGCCGAGCCGCCTCCCGGCTGCCATTCCGACCTGGACATGGTGATCGACAAGGGCAAGGAGATCGGTGAAATACTCGGCCTGGATGTGAAAAAGATCTTTCCCTGGGGGAAAATGCCCGATGGCACGTACGATACCGAGGAGATATTCCGCGACATCATCCGTGCTTCCGAGGGCACCGATACGGATCTCACCGGCATCCTCGCGGTGGAAAAAAAGGACAAGCTGAGCCCCTATGAGCAGATCCGTCAATTGCGGGGCATCCAGTGGCCCGCGCCCACCTATGAGATCGCCAAGGCCGGTGGCACCAAACGCCGTTACATGGCGCAGGAAGGCGACTGGACGGACAAGCCTTATGGCAACTTCCGCACCAAGGACGGCAAGATGCACTTCAAGTTCGTCCAGCAGGACTACAGCCAGCGCGAGGAGATTACCAAGCAGCTGATGGAGTTCGGCCATAAGGAAGGTCTGTACACCATCGATCATATCGATTTATTGAGGAAGGCCCGTGACATGGCCCTGACGCCGGATCTGCCCGATGCGGGATACCGCGGTAGGCCCGTGTCGGAAATCCCCCTGGACAAGTACCCCTACTGGCTGGGATTGGGCATCGTGTACGAGCATTTCCACACCGCCAAGTCCAGCCGCAGCCCCACCACCCGTCGTCTGGTGCCGGAGATGTACGTCGAAATACATCTCAAGGATGCGGAGGAACTCGGTATCAAGGATGGCGATAAGGTACGACTGGTGACCCGCCGGGGCCACTTCGAGGCGAAAGCCCAAGTGGGCACCAACAGTCTGGTGCGGCCGGCGCGTAACTCGGTGCCGCGCGGTTACTTGTTCAGCCCGTGGAACCTGTCGGTGGCCGACAGTGCCGATCCGCGCAAGAATAAGTGGCTGGTGAACGCCACATCCAGCCGCGTCTGGGATGTGGTCTCCGGCCAGGTGGATTTCAAAAAACTGGCCTGTCGCATCGAAAAAGTATGATTGGAATCAAGCCAATGATGGAGAAAAGACAGTAAACTTAAATGGTGCCTTTTTGTTATTGAAAAAAGGCGCCATTTTTTCTTCCGTCGGCACAATGACAGAGAAAAATCCAATAATAACGGTGGGCCCGTGGAGCAATTAATAAAGGAAGCTCTAAGCAATTCATGGAATGCGGTCTTGCGACTGAGACTGCCCATCGTGGCGTCGCCTAAAGCGACTACTGTTGATGAGAATCTTGTCAATAGTCCCACTATTAGCGGCAATCCACGCCTTGCGCTGAATCATTTCATCGTGCAATCCCACTATCCCAGAATTGATCAGAGCTTCCCTATCCTGGAATGGTGGTTATGAAGAGACGCGCCTTTCTTGGTTATGCCATTGCCGGAACGGCCACCTCCCTGCTGCCATTGACGACAACCGAGGCGACAGTACGACAAGGCGGACAACGCTATTTGCGCCCCCCCGGGGCCCACAAAGAGGCTGAATTTCTCGATCACTGCATCCGCTGCGGCCTATGTGGCGAGACATGCCCCAACCGTGCTATCAAATTTTTCGGCCTGGAAAACGGCGTCGTCTCCCTGGACACCCCCTATATCACACCGCGGGAACAGGCCTGCATCCTGTGTATGAAATGCGGTGACATCTGCCCCACCGGGGCGATTCCAAAAATCACACGCACTGCGGAAGAGGTGATGGCCAAGGTCGACATGGGTCAGGCGCGCGTGGACAAAACACTGTGCCTGTCTTACCAGGGAAAGACCTGCGGCGTGTGTTACCGCGCCTGCCCGCTGCCGGATATCGCCCTGCGTGTCGGCATGCTGGAACAGCCTCACGTCTCCGATGCCTGCGTGGGATGCGGCCTATGCGAGCGTTCATGCATCCAGATACCCCAGGCCATCCGGATCATCCCTCGGCATCGCTGAGAACGATATCATCATGACACCCGTCGACTCCAAACCCTTCTTTCTCTGGCGCCATCTGAACAAACTGCGCTGGCTGAGCCTGAGCATAGTGTTTTTCATGCTGGTACTGATTCCATTTTTACACCTGTACCAGACCTACATCGCCGCCCACGCCTACGACCTGCTTTACCCCTCGGAAAAAATAATCTACGACAGCATGGAAACGCTGAGCGCACCCTTCGTCAGCGATCCCGAAAATGATCTGGATCTGCTGAAAGGCACGACCTGGTCAGGGCGACTGTTTGGCCTCGACCTGAGTGACCCGCTTGCACTTGCCGGGCAGATCGCCGCCAGCGGAAAACTGCTTTGGCCCTTTGTTCTGACCGCCCTGATTCCCATCGGTCTGACAATGATCTTTGGGCGCTTTTTCTGTGGCTGGATCTGCCCCGCCAGTTTCCTCTATGAACTCAATACCACCCTCGGCTTCTGGCTGCGTAATATCGGCATCCACACCAGCCAGCGCCGCATGAGTCGCAAATTCAAATACCTGATATTGTTTGTCACACTGCTGCTTTCACCCCTGCTGGGCAGCGTCGCCGTGGCTGCGATCTACCCACCCGCCATCGTCGGCCGTGAAATCTATTACGCCATCGCCCTGGGCGGTTTTAGTGTCGGCGCCGCCTTCTTTGCCGCCACCCTGCTCTTCGACCTGCTGGTGGCACAGCGCGGATTCTGCCGCTACCTGTGCCCCGGCGGCGCCCTCTATTCTCTGTTGGGCAGATTCCGCCTGCTGCGGATTCAGCGTGTCGTGGAAGACTGTAACGATTGTGCAAAATGCAATGCGGTCTGCGAGTTCGGCCTCGACCCGCTGCGTGACGGCTTCGGTATGGAATGCAATAACTGCACCGCCTGCATCGCGGTCTGCCCGACGGATGCCCTGATCCTCAAGGTGACGGCCAAAGACCAGCCTGACCGTGGCCCGGGACACCTGAGTCGACAGTACCGCCGCGTGCACAGCAAAAAATTTGAAGATAGTCCGGGGATAGAAGATGGAACGTAGACAAGTGATACCGCGTATTGCCTAGTGATCCACCAGATCCGAGGAGGAAGATCCGTGCAAAAAATCCGTTTGTTGCTACTGCTTGCCCTTGTCCAGGTTTGCATCGTGCCCCCGGCAGTCGCCCACCACGTACTGGGCCGCCCCTCCTACAGCCTCAGTGAGGATTCCAACACCCCGCCCAGCATGCAGGTGGAAACGCAGATCGGGAAATTTTTTGTCACCTACATGGTATTTCCCGCCTTTCCGCGCGCCAATGAGCCGGGCCGGGTCAACCTCTATGCCACCCGCATCGACAGCGGTGAACCCTATGCAGGTCAGGTCACTTTTAGCGTAAAAGACGACCGCTGGTTCTCCAGCGATGGGGAAATCCTCGGCACCCAGCCCATCGACGCCGGCGTCTACCGTCAGGGCTTCCAATTCAATAAGGATGGCGACTACATCATCACCGCAAAATTCGAGGCCGACGGCGAACCCTATACCATCGACTTCCCGCTCACCATCGGCAATACCGCCTCGTCGGCACCCATCACCATCAGCGTCATCGTCATCGTGCTGTTTCTCGCCGGCATCAATATCATCAAACGCAAACAACTGCTGCGCGCCAAAATCCGCGCCGACCGAACGGACAAGCACTCATGACGATGACACACCCCGGTCTTCCCGTTACCTGGGCGCTAGGAATCGTCATCACGATGCTGTTAACGGGGATAGGGGTGATGCTGATTCGCAGCGAAACACCACACAACCGCGTCATTCGTCTGGCACACCTGCCCTTGATTGGCATCCCGTTGCAGCGGCTGCTGCAACGACCATGGCTACAGCTTACCCTGAAAATTTTCCTTGTCGCCGTCTTTTTGCTAATCATCGCTGCGGGGCTCTATGGCACCCCCATGGCCGAGCGCAATTTCGCCACCGTGATGACCTGGAACATCTGGTGGGCGGCATTGATCATCAGTATTTTTTTTCTCGGCACCACCTGGTGCGGTGTCTGTCCCTGGGACACCCTCGCCAGTTGGCTGGTGCGTCACCGGCTCTGGGGCCGTTCGACCTCCGGCCTGTCCCTGAATCTAAAAACCCCCAAAGTGTTGCGGAATCTGTGGCCGGCACTGCTACTGTTGATCATCCTGACCTGGCTGGAACTGGGTATAGGCATCACCACCAACCCGAAAGCCACCGCCTCATTGGCCCTGTTGATCGTGGTTCTGGCCGTGATCAGCGCCGCCCTCTATGAAGACAAGGCCTTCTGCCGTTTCTTCTGCCCCGTGGGCCGCACCGTAGGCGCCTACTCACAGTTATCCCTGATCGAGCTGCGCCCCATTGAGCCGGACATTTGTACCCATTGCAGCACCCTGGAATGTTACCGGGGAAACGAAAAAATCGCGCCCTGCCCCATGCACCTGGTGATGGGACGCCTGACGCAAAATACCTATTGCACCGCCTGTGGCAACTGCCTGCAAAGCTGTCCCGAACAGAACATCCACTGGCAAATCCGCTCACCCAGCCGGGAAGCCATTCAGGATGCCCGGCCACACTGGGACGAAGCCTGGTTCATGCTCGGCCTGCTAGCCCTGACCTCCTTCCATGGCATCACCATGCTCCCCGCATGGGAGTCGTTGATGACGGGGTTGGCCCAGCAGATCGGTGACTCCGGAAATCTGCTCGTCAGCTTTAGTCTGAGCCTGAGTCTTAATCTCGCTGTGCTAGCCGCCCTCTTTGCCCTAGCGGTCAAACTCACACAATGGTTATCCGGAAACCGGCAGGGCTTCCGAGCGATATTTTCTGCCTTCTCCTTCGTCGCCCTACCCCTCGCCTTTGCCTATCATCTGGCCCACAACCTCAACCACCTGGTACGCGAAAGCAGCAGCCTTACGACACTCATTATCAATCCACTTGGCAGCGATACCCAACCACTCAGTATGATGGAAAAACACATGGGCCATCTTCAGATGCTGATCTCGCAGGACAGCCTGATTTTCCTGCAAGCACTGTTGATGGTTTTTGGTTTCTGGATCGCCATGCGGATCATCCGTCAGCGCCGTAACGGGGTGTTGCCAGGGGCGACATGGTCGCTGCTGCCCATGGTTTTATTTGCCGTGCTGATCAACCTGTTTCACGTATGGATACTGATGCAACCCATGGCCATGAGGCTGTAACCATGGATCGTCGGGAATTTTTTCGCCATAGCATCAACAAGGTCTCTGAAGTGGCCGTCAGGGAGGCGGAAAATCGCGCACGTAAAAAGGCCGCGCACTGGTTCCGCCCGCCCTATGCCATCGACGAGCTGGACTTTCTCCTTGCCTGCACCCGTTGCGAAAAGTGCGCCGAGGCCTGCCCGCACGGGGTGATATTTTCTCTGCCTCTGAGGCTGGGTGCAGAGGTGGTCAACACACCGGCACTCGATTTGCTCAACCACGCCTGCCATCTGTGCGAGGGCTGGCCCTGCGTGGTAGCCTGCGAGTCCCGGGCTCTGCAACACCCCACGCTGGAGGATGGCGAGTCGCTACCGCTGCCCAGACTCGCATACGCCCGCATCGACACCGACACCTGCCTGCCCTACAGCGGCCCGGACTGTGGCGCCTGCCGTATGGCCTGTCCGGTCAGTGGCGCCCTGCGCTGGCCGCTGGAAAAGCCAAGCATCGACACGGCGCGTTGCACAGGCTGCGCCCTCTGCCGCGAGGCCTGTATCACCTCACCGAAGGCCATCAATGTAATCTCCCTGTACCGCGCCACCGAAGATGCCGGATGACAGCAGAATTGATCTCGCCAATGTCGCATCCCCTCACACGCCCGACGTAGCGTGCGCCGTGCGCACGAGCAAAGCCACACCACCAACCTGTGCGCATGGCGCACACTACATACCCTTTTATTCGCTTAAAGCCTATTGCCTTACAGCCACCCAGCCTAACATTCGCCTAAAGCACCTACTTTTGAGCGACCTCCGCCTCGCTGGGAGCCCCCCCTACCGAAATGATCGGCCTATCGGCCATACCCCTCTTTCGCCTTTATGAGGAAAACCACGCCTTTTTCCGCTATCCTCCCCCCTCGACAATTCAAGGCAAGCGCAACACACTGCCAGCCAACACTGAAAGGGAGTCCAATATGCCGCAAAAAATGACCATGACCACCAAAATCCTCATCTGGATGGTCTGCGGACTCATACTGGGAAGCCTGATCAATGCCTTCGCCTCCGATGTCGCCTTCATCCAGGATTACCTGGTCAACGGACTGTTCCATGTCATTGGCGCCATGTTTATCAGTGCTCTGAAGATGCTGGTAGTGCCACTGGTCACCTTTTCGCTGATCTGCGGCGTATGCGGCATTGGCGATGTCAATACCCTGGGGCGAGTGGGGTTCAAGGCCTTCCTGTTATTCATGTTGACCACGGCCCTGGCCATTACCCTGGCCATTACCGTCGCCGTGTTGGTAGGGCCGGGCGAAGGCTTCGACATGGGCACGGTGGCGCATAGTGAATTCAGCGCACCAGCGGCACCCCCGCTGACCCAGGTGATCATCGATCTCATCCCTGGCAATCCGGTCGCCGCCTACGCCAACGGCAATATGTTGCAGATCATTTTCTTCACCATCCTGTTCGCCATCTGTGTGTTGATGGTAGGAGAAGTGGGCCGCCCTATCGCCGAGGGTGCCGAACGCCTCAACACCGTGATGATGAAAGTGGTGACCGTGGTGATGCACGTCGCCCCGATTGGCGTCTTCGCCCTGATGGCCAAGACCTTCTCCCAGCAGGGTCTGGAGATGATACTACCGATGATTAGCTACTTTGGCGTAGTGGCGGTGGTGCTGCTACTGCATGCCACAGGCACCCTGATGCTGCTGCTGAAACTATTGGGACGGGTCAGCCCCTTGGTCTTCCTGCGCAAGATGCGCACCGTACAGGTATTCGCCTTCAGCACCTCCAGCTCCAACGCCACCATCCCGGTGACCCTGCGCACGGTGGAAAAACGTCTCGGGGTGGATAACTCCACCGCCTCCTTCGTAGTTCCTTTCGGCGCCACCATCAACATGGATGGCACCGCCATCATGCAGGGCGTGGCCACAGTCTTTATCGCCAATGTCTATGGCATCGACCTGGGCATTACGGGCTATCTCACGGTCATCGGCATGGCCGTGCTCGCCTCCATCGGCACCGCCGGCGTACCCGGCGTAGGGCTGATCATGCTAGCCATGGTGTTCAATCAGGTCGGTCTACCGGTGGAAGGGATCGCACTCATCATGGGCGTGGATCGGCTACTGGATATGATGCGCACCGCCGTCAACGTGACCGGTGATGCAGCAGTGACCACCATCGTCGCACGGAGTGAAGATGAACTTAACATGAAAACCTTCAATGACCCCAGTGCAGGCATCGTGGAAGAAGTGCATCTTCCCCATGGGCAGCCGCACCAGAGTACCCATCAGGCATAACCTGGCCTCGTATTTCCTGAGTTATCATGGCCCGCCCGCGCCCTGCTATTACCGTGCGCTACGAAGGCAAGACCTACTATGGTGCGCTGGAAATGTCCCAGGGCCTTACCGACATCAAGCCCCTGGAGGGGAACCGGGGACCTGTCAAGAGGCCGAAGAACTGATGAGGTGAGAATGCGCGAATTCCATCAGGGCCAGAGATGATGAAATATCTCACCCAAAGGCCGGATATAGGGAAGCAATATTCTTTTTGTCACGTACGAACTTTTTCCTTGCATCGCGGGGCGCGACCATATGTGAAAAACACCGGTATCGAATACACACATAAAAGGGTATGCATATGTCAAAAGCCAAATTATCTGGAGTATATGGCTTGGTTAAAAAAATTGTTGTTATAAGCATTTGTCTAGCTTTGCCTTTTTTGCTGACGTCATGCACCTACCTTAATTACTCTTCCATTCAAGCAGAATATGCTGATATTCAAAATTCTGACCCAAGTCAGGTAAATTTAAAGCATATGCTGGATCGGGAAACTTTCTTTGTAATTGGCAAGATAACAGATAAATCAAACAGGTACTCAGACGTATCTATGGCTATAGCCGCCTATTCCAACAAATTCAAACAGAATGAACGTGTAGACACTATGTTCTTTAAAGGAACGGGGACGCATTATGGTTTAAATCTTCCCGAAGGTGTTTACACTTTTCTGGTTTATGCAGACATAGATAAAGACCAAATTCTTCATCAATCTGAAATAGTGGGCGAGAGGAAAGTAGTCATAAATATGACGAGTTCCCCTGAAAAAGTTTTGAGTCATGTTGATATTAAATTAACGGGAGCCACACTGACTGCCTGGGCTAAAACTATCCCTATTCCAGACATTATTGAGACAAAACAGTCTCTATATTATCCGGCAGGAACTATTCGCAGTCTTGATGACCCAATATTTGATGAGAAAATTT
>VAPF01085488.1_pt1 | contig 16558 bp, 15 predicted proteins | sample 3393931 | NCBI WGS metagenome assembly VAPF01 (sample SAMN08290437, study PRJNA428436) | hydrothermal vent metagenome | isolation source: Deep-sea hydrothermal vent chimney | place: Atlantic Ocean: South-mid Altantic Ridge | depth 2773 m m | reverse complement strand
GGTAAAAGACGCCGCCAGTTCGCCCCGGACTGCCGTAAATGTTTATGTTGAATTAATTAAATGGGGAATGAAAAGCAATAGCAGCTATAAACCACCCTTTATGTAAGGCAAAAAGTGTCAGGCTGGATTTTGTGCATTTAGTCGTCACAGCATTTTTTCAAGTGTACTCTTCCCCTGCTCGCTTGCAGCCGCTCGTGACCATCAGGCGGGAGCCGGAATACCCTCCCCGGGTTTATTTTAAAAGGATGTATTCCAGAAAAGCAGCCGCGAAAATGATAGCGCATGCCGGTATCATTTTTTTGTAGATTCCCCACATATCCGCCCTGAAATATTCTTTTGTCAGGATGAGACAGAGATGGACTGGAGACAAAAGCACGCCGATAAAACCTGCGGCAAACGCAAGGGATATGACCGGAAGTGACGCCCCTCCGCCAATGCTTATCAGGAGCGGAAAGGTGCTGCCGACAAAGGCCACGGTTATGCCTGTTAAAAGGCCGGCTACAAACGGAAGAATACATATTATCGGAAGGGCTGGAACGCCCTGCTCTACGAAAAAGCCGCTCAGATTTCTTACAGCGCCCGAGGCCTCCATCGTCTCTTTAAAGAGCATGACCCCGAAGATCAGCACGATGACATCCACCGCGAATCCGTGCTTGGTGATGCGCAGGACTTCTTTTGCCGGGTACTTATACATAATAAGCAGGGGGATGGTCGTAATCAGGAGCGCGTAGTGGAGCTCTATCCGGGCGACGACAACCAGAAGGAGCACGGCCAGAATCGGCAGGAAACTCGCCACTTCCCTTCTGGTTATCCGTCCTGATTTTTTTGTCTTTACGTCGGCGTCTGTCTTTGCGGGGGCCGCCTGCCTGCCCAGTCCTCTCATGCTGTATGTAAAACCGGTAGCTATCAGTGTAAACGCATAAAGCATGTTGGCCAGTATAAGATTATAGAGAGGAATATCCGCTATTGCGGAAGCGAGCAGTATTCCGGGGTACAGCGGCAGAATGTATTCCCATGGATGTCTGAACCAGTAATTTATAAATGCTTTTTCCTCCTGGCTCATCTTCAAGCCGGTGACCGCCTCTTTTACCATCGGCGCGGAAAAGTATGCGCCACCCAGCGAGGGCAGCATTCCTATCAGCAAAGGCATTGATGTGATGACGGCCCTTCTGCTCCTGAAATAATTTTTTACACTTGACATCATCGTCGAAAGCACATTGTTTTCCCTGAGTATCAGCTCGAACATCCTGATTAATGACAGGGCAAGCAGCAGGGTCAGTGTGATCCTGTTTGTCACTGTATTCCTTATGGCTGCAACTATGGCCGCAATATTCATCGAATAGAGAGCGAAAAGAGCTACGGACGCGATCAGCATAACATAGCCGATCCTGATCTTTTTGCGCAGCAGGAACAGGATTATAAAAAAAATCAGGGAGATTTTCAGTAATTCCAGCATCATTCATTGTATCACACCGGATTTTATCGTGTGAACCAGGGAATCCGGCGGGCGGGTTGGCTGGTTTTTCCTGTTGTCTGTTATTATAATAAGGTGTAATGCGACTTTTTATCTGAGGACCAGGATGTTTAGTTTACAGGATAAAAATGAAATTCATAGCGGACGCTATGCTCGGCAGGCTTGCAAAGTGGCTTAGACTGCTTGGCTTTGATGTATTGTATTATCCTGATATCGATGACAGGGAGCTTATACGGATTGCCATGGAGAAGGAGAGGGCGGTGCTTACCAGGGACACACGGCTTGCTAAAGACAGGAGATTGAGAGACTGTATTTTTATCGAATCCGATAACATATCCGGTCAGCTCGCTGAAATGAAAGCCAGGCTGAATTTCGGCGGGAACGCCAGGTCGTCCAGGTGTGCCGTCTGCAACGGGGAACTCTCCAGGGTTTCTCAAAAGATGGAGATAAAGGAGTATGTCCCGGATTTCATATACCACAACTTCAATGACTTCTCTAGATGCGGAGACTGCGGAAGGGTATACTGGGAGGGGACTCACAGGAAAAAGATCAGAGAAAAACTCGCCCGCGTTTTACCGGAACCGTTCGACAGGATGAGGAGTGAAAAAAGGCGTTGAGGATTAATTTATTTCTGTTTATCCTGGGAATTTTTATTATTTCCCTTATTATAACACTTAATATTTTTTTCCAGCAGAGCTATCAGAGCGAAATGGCGGAGCAGTTTAATAAACAGCAGCTGCTTATCGCAAAATCCATCGCCAAAAATATAGAGGATGAAATGCAGCATATCGAAGACGAGTCCCTGTCTTTCGCAAGGCTTTTGTCGGAGAGGGGCCTTGATGAGCGGGATATGGAGGGGTTTGTTAATGAAACTTTCTACGCCTCAAGAGAGGACCCATATATAAATCTTAAGATCCTGGATTTTCAGGGGAGATTGGAATACAGCTCGTTGGCAGAGCCGGCGACCGCCGGAGAGCTGGCACTGCTTAAAGTCGCTAAAAAGACGAAACCGGGAGAAGTGGTTTTTGTGGACAAGCTTGCCGATGATAGAAAAGTTGTACTGCTTACACCGATAGAAGGGCCGAAAGGGAAGGGGGTCCTGCTGGTTGAGATAATGATCAAGGCCGTGAACCAGAAGTTTCTTGCGCCTATCAGGGCCGGCATCAGGGGGCACGCATGGATGATGGACAGTAGCGGCACATTGTTATATCATCCCACACAGCCCACAATGGTTGGAAAGAACCTTAACAAGGCGGACAGTTCATGTTTTGATTGTCACAAATCATTCGAGGTCGAAAAGAAGATACTCGAAAGCGGTGATATCGGGTTCAGCTCCTATATCGCCCCATACGGGGAAGATAAGCTCATCGCATTTTCGAAGGCCAGGATTGCAGGGATGTCATGGATTGTATGTGTCTCGATACCTTATTCCGAAGTTACCTTCAGTATAAGGAAGAGCATGAAGCTTCACTCACTACTGGTTATTTCAATCTTTATCGCAACGGTTATAGGCGGGTTCGCCATCACCATGATTAACCGCAAGAGGATTAAGGCTGAAGAGAAGGCGATACATCTCGAGACACAGAGACATCTCGAAAAAGAGATCCTGCAGGCAAAGGATTACCTTGAAAACCTGCTCGAAAGCACGGAGTCGAAAATAATGGTGCTCGATAGGGACATGACAATCAGGACAATAAATTCAGCCCATGAAAGGCTCTGCGGCCATATAAAGGAAGAAGTTGTCGGTAAAAGTTTTTTTGATGTCTTTCCCATGGCTGGTGAAAAAGAGAGGGCCAGGCTGAAGGGCATTCTCGAAATGTGTCTTAAGGGGAAAAGCCACAGGTTGAGTAATTATCACTATACAAGGCAGGGCCGGACCCTGCACCTCAATATCAGTATAAATCCGCTTGTGCTCCACGGGGAAGTTTCGGGGATAATACTGTCGAGCAGCGACGTTACTGAAGAGGTGAATCTCAGGGAAGAGTTGAAAAATTATGCCGCAGGACTTGAGGATATCGTCAGGGAGCGTACGAATGAACTACTGAATGAGAAAGAAAAGCTTGCTGCTATCGTAGAGACACTCGAGGCGGGGCTGTTCCTTATGGACAGCAACAGGAATATTACCTGGGTAAACAGGACACTGAAGGCGTGGCTCGGCAAAGAGCGGATCGAGGATATCTCGCTGGGTGATATATCCGTGGAGGGTGAAATACAGCAATGCATAGTCGACAACAGGATGACCCAGGAAGTTGTCTTCCGGGACTTTGGCCGGAGAAAAGGCTATTTCCAGATAACATCAACCCCGCTCGTAGGACATGACGGGAGTGTCCAGGCCCTTGTGCTCATACAGGACATTACCGAGATGAAGAAGATGGAGGAACAGATGATGCATTCAGAAAAACTTTCCGCCCTTGCGAGGATTTCAGCCGGTGTCGCGCATGAGATAGGCAACCCCCTTACTTCCATCTCTTCGTACGTCCAGATTTTAAGGGAGATGGATTTTGATGACTTCACCAAAGAGAGTCTTGATACGATAGCAAAACATATTAACAGGATCACTGATATTGTGAGGCAGATGTCAAGTTTTTCCAGGACCACTGTTCCAGACCTGAAATTTCATGATCCACGACAACTCGTGGATTTGACCCTTGAGCTTGTCAGGTATGATAAAAGGATGAAGGACATAAAGATAAACATCGACATGCCCGTGGGGCTGCCTGATGTCCGGGCGGATGAAACCCAGTTGATCCAGATATTCATGAACATTATCCTGAACGCCGCGGATGCGATGACGAACGGGGGCCGTCTTGATATAACGGCGGACAAGTCTGAAAAATATGTGGAGATATCGTTTTCCGACTCCGGCACTGGAATTTCGACTGAACATCTGGAAAAGATATTCGATCCGTTTTTTACGACGAAAGAGAAAGGGACCGGGCTGGGACTTGCCGTCAGTTACAGTATGATCAAGAGTTTCCAGGGCGACATCCTGGTTGAGAATAAACCCGGTGGCGGGACAATTTTTAAGGTGAGGTTGCCGTATTATGAAAACTGATACATACAAAATACTGGTTGTGGACGATGAAAGAGATATCTGCCGGGCGCTTGAATTTCTGCTTTCGAGAGAGGGGTATAAAGTAACAACCGCGTACAGCGGCCGGGATGCCCTGAAAAAGATAGAATCCGGGGACTTCGATCTTGTGATCAGCGATCTGAAGATGGAGGAGATAGACGGGATGCAGGTGCTTGAAAGGGCGCTTAAATTGAACCCTAATCTCATAGTGATTATAATGACCGCCTTTGCATCCGTGGAGTCGGCGGTTGAAGCAATGAAAAAAGGCGCGAGCGATTATATAGTGAAGCCTTTCATCAACGAAGACGTGAAGATGACAGTCAGAAGGCTTCTGGAGCACAAGAAGGTTCTGTTCGAAAATCTTGTGCTGAGGCAGCAGCTCAGCCAGCAGTTCGGCAGCAGGGAGTTTATCGGAATATCCCCCAAGATCAAGAAAGTCTTTGATGTGCTTGAAAAAGTTGTGGTTGCCAGGAGCAGTTTACTGATTCTGGGAGAGAGTGGGACCGGCAAAGGCCTGATCGCGGAGCTTGTGCATTCCAACAGCCAGAGAAAGGACAGGCCGTTTATATCAATAAACTGTTCCGCAATCCCTGAAACCCTGCTTGAAAGCGAGTTGTTCGGCTACAGGAAAGGTGCTTTTACGGGTGCGGCGTCCGACAAGAAGGGGCTTATTACAATGGCCGACCAGGGCACGCTTTTTCTTGACGAGATAGGCGATATGCCGGTGGGTCTGCAGGCCAAATTGCTGAAGGTCCTTGAGACAGGAGAGGTGCTTCCTGTCGGTGATACCAAGCCGAGGTATGTGGATGTGAGACTTATAGCGGCGACCAATAAGAATATCGAAGAACAGATAGCAAGAGGTTTGTTCAGGGAAGACCTTTACTACAGGCTCAATGTCATCGAAATAAGAATACCTTCGCTGAGAGAGAGAAAAGAGGACATCGCGGTGCTGGTGCATCATTTTATCGGGAAGTACAGCAGGGAGAACAATAAAAAGATTACAGGGATAACCGATGAAGCCATGGAGGTCTTAAATAATTATGCATGGCCGGGAAATATCAGGGAGCTGAGCAATGTGATAGAAAGGGCTGTGGTGCTTACCGGCACTGAAATGCTGGGGCTGGATGAACTGCCTGAAAAGCTGAAGGCCCAGGGGACAGGGAGAGGCATGCGGACACTGAAGGACAAAATGGACTCTTACGAAGAGAAGATTATAAAAGAGGCCCTGCAGGACCATGACTGGAATAAGGAGGAGACGGCGGCGAGCCTAGGGGTGGACCTGGCCACGCTCTACAGGAAGATCAAGAAGCTCGGGATAGCAGAGCGTTGACTGCATAAACGTATAATCACCTGGCCGGTCCGCAGTGAATCAGGCTGACCATGGATTGCCTGATGGATTTCTCCTGATTAAGGAATGTGAAGAGTTGCAGGGACCCTGTCTGTGGGGGTTAACAGGTTAAGTGGAAAGCCCCGGCAGTCTTCTTGTCCGCGGGCTGCCGGTTGAATATCTCCACCGCCTTTACGGTTTTCTCTATATAGACCTTGATTCCATTTGATTCGATGAACTTTTTAGTTTTCTCCGGTACCCGCATAACGCCGGAATTTCCCGTCCCGATTACGAGGATGTCGGGTTTGGCGCTTACAATCTTCATGATGTCTGCTTCCTGAAGATTGTGGCCTTCTTTTCTCCACCATGACGGGTCAACCTTGTCCGGGTAAATAATAACGTCGGAGGAATAGGTCTGTCCGTCTATGACGATTTTCCCGAATCTATAGTCATCGATATGCATAATACACGGATTATATCATTAATTATCCCGAATGTTGTATCGTGCCCATCCGGGTAAGATCATCCCTTGATTTTCAGCTGTCTTACAAACCCGAGGCGTGATGTCGATTCCATGATATCTTTTACCGGGATATCCTTCCGGGAAGAGACTCTGAACAGGAAAGTCTTTTCCTTCCGGGAAAATTCGATCTCATAATTCATCATGCTTATCTCGAACCCTTTCTTTTCGAAGAGCGCGGTTACAGCCTCTTCGTCGCCTGACTCATCGGTAACCAGTGTTATGTATTTATAGGTCAGGCGCGGAATTCTGGCTTCTACGGTACGCAGGACCCACAGAGAGAAGAACGTGATCAGGAATCCTGAAATCCCCGCCACATATTGTCCGGCCCCGATCGCAAGACCGATCGCCGCCACAATCCATATGCAGGCCGCGGTTGTCAGTCCCTGTATTGAGAGTCCGGTCTTGAGTATCACCCCGGCGCCCAGAAAGCCCACGCCGGTCATGGCGCCCGCGGCGATCCTTGTTGGATCGAATCTCACATAACCTGCCCCACCTGCCCCCGTCGCATTCAGCGAGTAATAATGATCTGAAATCAACATTAACAGCACACAAGCAACACAGACAAGGAGCTGTGTTCTGAAGCCCGCCGGTCTTCCGTGGGTCTGACGCTCGAACCCGATAATCCCTCCGAGCAGAGTGCCGAGAAGGAGCCTGTAGACTATTTCATAATCACCGTTCATACGGCCTTAATTTTTAGGAATTTTCTTTTTCCCGCCTTAAAGATGTACTCCCCGCGTGAAAGTTTCGTTTCAGGATTGTCTATTTTCCTGTCATCTATCTTCAGCCCGCCCTGGTTGATGAGTCTTATCGCCTCTCCCGTGCTTTTGGAAAGACCCGAGAGCTTCATTATTTTCGGCACCCAGATTTCATCTCCGTCCCACGTGATTTCATACACAGGTATCTCTTCAGGGACGCCCTTGTCTCTAAATATGCGCAAGAAAATATCTTTTGACCGGGCGGCTTCATCTCTTCCATGATACCTCTCAACCAGCTCAAATGCAAGGTCTTCCTTTGCCGTTTTAGGGTGCACGGCGCCGCTGCCCAGACCTTCCTTTAGACGCTTGAGTTTATCCAGGGATATACGGCTCAACAACTCGTAATACCGCAGCATTAATTCATCGCTTATGGACATTATCTTCCCGAATATTTCTTCGGCAGGCTCGTCTATGCCTATATAATTTCCGAGGCTTTTGCTCATTTTATTTACACCGTCAAGTCCTTCAAGCAGTGGCGTCATTAAAACAACCTGCTCTTCTACCGCCATCTTCCTCTGCATCGTCCTGCCCATCAACAGGTTGAATTTCTGGTCCGTGCCGCCGAGTTCCACGTCTGCATGAAGGGCCACGGAGTCATATGCCTGAAACAGGGGATAGTAAAATTCGACTATGCTTATGTCCTGCCGGTTTTTAAACCTTTTCTTGAAATCATCCCTTTCGAGCATCCGCGCGACAGTCTGCATCGCCCCGAGCCTGACAATCGCCAGGCCGTCCATTTTGCCCAGCCATTCACTGTTAAAGACTACCCGGGTTTTTTCACTGTCGAGAATCCTGAATACCTGTGTCTTATATGTTTCGGCATTCTTTGAGACCTCTTCCCCTGTCAGCGGTTTTCTCAGCTCGGACCTTCCGGTCGGGTCACCTATCATGCCGGTGAAATCTCCGATGAGGAAGATTACTTCATGTCCTAGTTGCTGGAACTGGTGCATTTTTTCGAGAAGGACGGTATGCCCCAGATGTATGTCAGGGGCGGTGGGGTCAAAACCCGCCTTGATCCTCAGAGGCACATTCTCCTGAAAGGACCGCTCGAGTTTCAGCAGGAGTTCTTTTTCGCTGATGATCTCGACAGCGCCTCTTTTTATGATTTCGAGTTGTTTTTCCGGTTGCAGCATAGCCGTTTATGATAATCCCTGAAGACGGTCGCAGTCAATTGATAACTGTTTCGCCGGTTATTTTTGATGGAGCTTCAGAAAGTTCCCCAATAAATCTTTTCCGACAGTGGTCAGTATTGATTCAGGATGGAACTGGACACCCTCGACAACAAATTCTTTATGCCTGACACCCATAATCTCGTCGGCATCGGTCCATGCCGTTATCTCAAGGCATTCCGGCAGGGTCTCTTTCCTGATGACAAGGGAATGGTATCTGGTGGCCTCAAAAGGGTTCGGCAGGCCTTCGAACAGTGTTCTGCCGTCATGGTGTATAAGGGAAGTCTTTCCATGCATTAGTCTCGGGGCGCGGATGATCTCGCCGCCGAAAGCCGCCCCCAGGGACTGATGTCCGAGACATACACCCAGGACAGGTGCTTTTCCCGCAAAATGTCTGATCACTTCAACCGATATCCCTGCCTCCCTGGGTGTGCAGGGTCCGGGTGATATCACGATCCTGTCAGGGGCCATTTTTTCTATTTCCTCGATGGTGATCCTGTTGTTTCTGAAAACCCGTATCTCTTCTCCAAGCTCACCAAAATACTGGACCAGATTGTATGTAAATGAATCATAATTGTCTATCATTAATAACATATTCCGCTTCCTCTATCCTCCGGCTAAATTATTTACTTTAGCGCCGCGTAAAATCCATTCTCCGGCTTTATCACAAGACGTTTCCGGTGCTTCCGCCGCTCAGCCCAGCCCCTTTTCAGCCATATCCACCGCCTTCATCATTCCCTTCGCCTTGTTAACGGTCTCCAGGTATTCATTCTCCGGCACTGAGTCGGCGACTATGCCCGCGCCCGACTGGACATATACCTTGCCGTCTTTTATTATAAGCGTCCTGATCGTAATACACGTATCCATATTGCCGGAATAGCTGAAATATCCGACGGCGCCGGCGTACGGCCCCCTGCTTTCCGGTTCGAGCTCCGCTATAATCTCCATCGCCCTTACCTTCGGAGCGCCGGTTACAGTCCCTGCCGGGAAGCATGCCGATAGCACGTCAAATGCGTCAAGCCCTTCTTTGAGGCCGCCTTCGACATTAGAGACCAGGTGCATAACATGGCTGTACCTTTCTACCGACATCAGTTCAGTCACCTTCACCGAACCGGTTTTCGCTACTCTACCGACATCGTTCCGGCCCAGATCCACAAGCATGATATGTTCGGCGATCTCTTTCGGGTCTGCTCTCAGCTCTTCCTCCAGTGCCTTGTCCTCGGCTTCCGTCTCCCCCCTCTTCCTGGTGCCGGCAATGGGGCGGAGCACAATGTTCCCATCTTCTACCCTTACAAGTACCTCGGGAGAAGACCCCACGATCTGCGCGTCGCCGATGTTCAGAAAATACATGTAAGGAGAGGGATTGATTACGCGAAGCGCCCTGTAAATATCAAAGGGTTCTGTTGATGTCGGGCGTTCGAACCGCTGTGATAATACCACCTGGATTATATCGCCCGCCATTATATAATCCTTGGATTTCTCGACGCAGGCCCGGAAATCATCCGCGGAAAAGTTTGAACTGAATTCTTTTGATTCTCCCGCGCAGCCGGATTTTGCGACGGCAAAAGGTTTCCGGAGCCTGGATATAATGTCATCGATCTTATGTTCAGCTTCCCTGTAAGCCTCCTCGGGCCCCTGTCCGTCAAGATGCGCGTTGGATATGACCTTGATCTTCTGCTCCAGGTTATCGAATATCAATATTGTATCCGTTAGCATGAAGAAAAAGTCGGGCAGGCCGATTCCATCTTTTTTAGCCTCGGGTATATTCTCAAAAAACCTGACCATATCATATCCGATATAGCCGACAAGTCCACCGTAAAACCTTGGAAGGCCGCTCACCTCCACCGGCGTGTACATGGATATTTCCTTTTTAATGATATCCATGGGGTTGTCGACTTCAAGGGTCCTCGGCGCAGCCCGGTCGCTTATGATCTCGACTCTTTGTCCGGATCCTTTTATTATTTTTGAAGGACGGGCGCCGATAAAGGAGTACCTTGCCCATTTTTCGCCTCCCTCCACGCTCTCCAGGAGAAAGGAGGGAGAACCCCCAAGTTTTAGAAAAGCCGTTACCGGCGTATCCGTATCCGCGAGGATTTCCCTGTAAACAGGGATTAAATTCGACTCTTCGGAGAGTCGTCTGAATTCATCAAAATCAGGAGTTAACATATTGACAAAAAATTCCTTTTTAAATTAGTATGTATAATTATATATTATTAACTACAGGCAAGTTAAGAGTAATCTGAAGACCGGATGTAATCTCTTGAATTTTAACAACAGAATGCGGGAATAGCTCAGTGGTAGAGCACAACCTTGCCAAGGTTGGGGTCGCGGGTTCGAATCCCGTTTCCCGCTCCAGTTCGGACTGTATTTAGTTATATAATAGATACGAATCTCAGGATCTTATTCAAATGGCGGCGTACCCAAGTGGCTAAGGGGGAGGTCTGCAAAACCTTTATGCAGCGGTTCAAATCCGCTCGCCGCCTCCAACTCCTGCAATGGATTATCCCCGGTTAATTTTTCAAGAAGCATCCTGTCAAGTCCTCTCTGCGCCAGGTATGCCTGTTCGAGCGATTCAATAAGGAAACGGTCAAGCCCGCTGTTCCGAAGAAAGTCTTCCCTGAGGGCGGTATCTTTGTTCTGTATTATCCTTGGGAGTATCTGGTTCAGATATATCGATTCTTTACGTAGATCAACAAACACCTTTTCAAAAAGCTCGGCCGGAATTTCAGCCGGCGGCCCGTCTTCGGATAAATTCTTTTCTATTTCAGCCCTGACCCGGTCACGCCCCCCCCTGACTTCGAGACCTGGAACAAAGCTCCTGAGATTTTCTTTTAACGCCGAATAGATTCTGGAATATAAGTTTTCTTCATCTGCCAACAACTTCAGGTCCTTAACAACGTCCTTAAAGGCCGCCTCGCCATGTTTGATGTTGTCAAGGCCCTTTACGACTAACTCTATCTTGCGTTTTCCATAGCCCGTTATATATTTATTTCTATACAGCTCTTTAATAAACACGGAATGAAAGAGGCTGTCGTCCAGCTCATCAAATGCCTTTTTGTTCCCGAGCAGGCTCCTCACTGCGTCTTCCCTGAATTCAGGATTTTTCATGAAGGCCAGATTGCCGAGCATCGCCCGAACATTGTCATATCTGTCAAAGTAAGTCACAAGAGAGCTGAACTCCTCCAGGACACTGAAGTCATCTGTCTCGCGTGAGAGGTCATCGCAGGCCTTCCCTATGTCCAGGAGCACCTTCTCCATCCCCTTTTCGTTCAGGGAACAAGCCTTGTTGTTCGCTTTAATAAGCCGTACAATATCTTCTTTTATAATATGCCGCTTGAGGGAGGAGTCGCTGAAGAAGAGATTCTCGAGAATAGACCGCGCTTCATTCACGTATCCCGGTTCTTCATCCGCCTGAACGTTCTTTCCCTTCAACAACAGTCTATTAAGGGTATTAAACAGGATGACCGATATATTGTTTCTTATGCCCAAAGTCCGGAGCCTGTTCAGCTTTGCTTGTTCGGAAGAATGCAGAATCTCCTTTTTGAGTCCATTTATAAGAATATCCTTGTATTCATCAACAATGGCCCTGTTTTCCGGCTGTCTGTACATAATCTCGATCTTCATTCTCTCCCGCTGATAACTGTCAATGTTGTTTCTTGAAGCTATCTCTTCAAGGAAGAGTTCTTCCTCGATGCCGAGTTTCCTGTTTTTCAGGTAAAAACTTCTAAAGGCGTCGTAGTATTCCCTGTTTCCCCTGTTGATCAGCTTGAAGATGTAGAGTGTCGATCGCTCTTCGCTCAGTGCGGAGTAGAGACTGTCGAGTAGTTCGGTGTCCCTGTCGCCGTCCGACAGGTCCGTTCTTTTAAGAAATTTTCCGGTGGATTTCAAAATCTGTTTCTGCCGGTCTTTAAACTCTCCCTTAAATTCGGATGAAACAATGAAGTAGTAATTTTTTACCGCGTGTCCCTGCAGGAATATTCTGTAGAAGGTCTCCTCGCCCTGGATGTTATTCGTAAAGACAACCCGCTCGTTGTTGTCGGGAAATGCACCGAACATGATCAGTCGGTTTAAGATGTCCGGTTTTTTCATGTCCGTTACAGACTCCTCAACTCCGAACCCGTATTCGCAGAAACTTCCGCCCGTGCCTCTGTAACTTATGCCGTGATCTGAAATAGTGAGTTCATTGCCCGGCGAGAAAAATCTTATACGTGAAGGTCCCTCTTCATGGAAATATGTGCTGTGTATGTTCATGCCGGCAACAAACGCGAAATAATCCACCTGGCCGATACTGCCGTGGAGCCTGAGATCTTTAATCATAGTCAGAATATACCATAGCAATAAAAAAATATTCTATTCGCGGGCGGACGGGCCGTATGAAAAGTTTGCCTAAAGGAAAAGCTTCCTCTATTATAAAAATAGCAGGCAAGAAGCAGGAAGTATAAATATGAAGATATCCTCGGGACATAAATTGCCTCCAGCCTCCCGGCTCCCGGTTGCCGCGTGTCTTATTATCTCCCTTTTTTGTATCCTGGTTTCAGGTGTTAATCTCCTCTCCGCCAGGGATTTTACAGGCAGAGAATACTTTCAAAACGGCAAAAATGACCTTGTCGCCGGCCGTTACGTCCAGGCAGTTAAAGGATTTTCGATGGCGGAGAAAGAGTTCGGGCTGCTTAAGGACTATGCGTTGTTATATCTCTCCGAGGCCTACCATGAGCTGGGAGAACACGGGAAGGCACTGGATGCAATCCGGAGACTGCTCAGGGAGGAACCTCTTTCACCCCTGAGGAAAAAAGCGAAGATGTATGAAATCAGGGAGGCAGAGGAGACCGGGGACTCAAAAGGGGATATTCCGCGGCTGTACGAGTCGTTTCTGCGGGATTACCCGGGAACTGAAGAGATCTCTTTTTCTTATGGCCGATATCTTAAAGAAACCGGGGAAAAGGCCGGGGCCGCGGCTGTATTTAAAGAGATATATAAAGGGGCGGGCGCTTTATCGGAATCGGCGTATGCTGAATTGACGCCGGAGGAGATAAAATCCGGTGACCTGGTTGAAAGGGCCTCGAACCTGATGAAGAATTATGCATTCGGGGCGGCGGAACGCGACCTGAGGAAGGCCCTGTTGCTGGACGACGGCGGGAAGAGGGATGCCATACTTAAGAAACTCGGCCTTGTGCTTTTCAGGCAGAAGAAATATAAGGACGCCGCGGAAGTATACGGCAGGACAGGCGAGCTGTATTCCAGTGCCCGTTCCTTATACCGGGCGGGTGACAGGCAGGGGTTTGAAGAGGCGCTTAACCAGCTTGTGGAAAGCAATAGCAGGAAGGCCGGTCGCCTTTTCGTGGCTGTCGCCTCTGATAAGCGGAGGGAGAAAGACTATAAAAACGCTCTGATTATCTACAATGATGTTCTGAAAAAATATCCTCTGGAAAAAGAAGACGCAATGTGGGGAATCGGGTGGACGAATTATCTCTCGGGAAAATATAAAAAATCATCCGGGGTGTTCGCCGGGTTATACGCTGAATATAAGCGACCGAAATATCTTTACTGGCGGGCAAAGAGTGTCGATGCCCTCGGCGGCGATGCAGCGGCTATATATGATTCACTCATGAAAATGGACAATAATTTTTACGGCGTTCTCTCCTACGCAAAAAACGGGAAGAAATTTCCCGGGCGTGTTCTGCCTGATAACATGGCGATTAACCGTCGTGCCGGCGGTCGCGGGCCGGGAAACTTCGAGCGTATTGAAGCGCTTCAGTCACTGGGCATGCATGAGGAAGCAACAGGAGAATTGATAGCTTTGTCAAAAAACATCGGTTCTCCAGAGGAGATGATATCCTTTATTCTGAAATTCCAGGAGCTGGGAGAATTTAACTACGCGATAAAACTCGCGGCGGGAAGTCCGTATACCGCAAACCTTCACGGTTTCTGGTATCCCCTTGCATTCTGGGATATTATCGAGCGGGCATCACAAAAATACGATATAGACCCTTTTGTCGTGCTTTCCGTAATAAGAGAGGAGAGCCGCTTTGATGCAGACGCAAAATCAGTTGCGGGTGCGCTTGGGCTTATGCAGCTCATGCCCCGGACGGCCTACCGCCTGGACAGGGAACTGGACCTCGGCATAAATAATGTCTCGCAGATAAATGATATAGGAACCAATATCTATCTTGGGTCATATTATCTTAAGAGCCTGTTCAATGAATTTGACACATTAGCCTATGTCCTTGCGGCATACAACGCTGGTGAAAGTATCGTCAGGGCATGGCGGAGCCAGGGGGACTACAGGTCAACCGATGAATTCATCGAGGATATCCCTTATCCCGAGACCCGAAATTATGTTAAAAAAGTTATCACTTCCTGCTTCCAGTACAAAAAATACTCGGCCATGGAGGACAAGGGCACAGACATGGCCGGCCTGCTCGGTCAACTTTAGTCGTTTTTACCCGTTTTTTTCGGACCTTTCCATCAGATAGAACATTCCCGCCGCAAAGAGAACCAGAAAGCCGATTACATACCAGTGGTTTAATTGTAGTAATTGCGGAAGCGTCGTCCCTCCCATGGGCGTGGACATATAGAATCCATCAACTGCGGGGAAGCTGACCGCAAAGAGCAGGGACCCCGTGATAATCCCAAGCATACAGACCAGCGCGTCGATTCTCCCGGACGCAAAACCGGCTATGGCGGTCCCCGGACAATATCCACTGACAAAAAAACCGACGCCGAACAGGGCGCCACCCGCGATCTGGGGCCAGAAGAAAGCTGGAACTATCCATATCCTGCTCATGTCCAGGAGCTTCATGTCCGACAGGAGATATAATCCGGTTGCAGCAACAAGAATGGCGGTGAACATGACCTTTGGGACAGTGAAGTCACGCAGGTAGAAAACCCCGGTCAGCTTATGAGGGTTGCCGAGCCCTCCTCTTTCAAGAAAAAGGCCGAAGATAAAGCCCAGGAATATGGCGAACAGCAGGCTTGTGTTCTCGTTAAACATCCCGTATGCGTATAATGGTGCTGTCATAACCATAACCTCCTGAAAATCGCCGCCGAGAGAAAACCGCTCACAAACATCGCTGTTACAAACAGAAAGCCGGATACCGCGAGCTGTGAGCCGCCGGACAGGGCGACGCCGCTGGTGCAGCCCCTTGAGAGCCTGGCCGCGAAGCCGATCAGTATGCCGCCGGCGAAGACTGTTATCAGTCTTGTCATTCTACCTGTATTCTTGCCTCTGTCGAACTGAAGACTGAAGTTGTTACTCAGCAACGCGCCCGCGAGAGCGCCCAGGAAGAGACCCATGATTTCAAAAACAACCCAGTCTTGCAGCGGCGACGGAGTGTTCAGGTATCTCGAAAAATACTCGAGGCTGCCTGCGTATGACGGGTTGAGACGCTCCAGGCCGACAGCGGCGAATATGGAAAATGGGCTTGATGCCCCAAGCCCCCAGCCAGTGATGTAAAAGGTTGCCAGGAGGGATAGTCCGATCCCTATTCCCGCAATGTAAGACGACGAATAATTATTTTTCTCCATGATGACCTCCTATGAATAATTATTTCCCCTGTAATGAATTTAATTAAAGTATATTATGTTTTTTAGAAATAGCAAACCCCTGGACATCGAAGGTTTTTATCTGGTATGTTAAACAAATGGTGTCGGATAAAATCCTTTTTTATCCATGCTTCGGTAACAATAAAGCATATAAGGCGCTGAGGAAAAAGTTTGCAGGATAAATTAAGGAGGTATTACCATTGGACAGGCTTAAGAATCTTGAAGAAAAAATCACCATGGCAGTGGAAAAGGTCAGGGCGTTAAAGGATGAGAAACTCCAGTTTGACGGAAAGATAAAAGATCTGGAAAACCTTTTATTTGAAAAAGAAGAGGAAATCGAGGCGCTGAAATCCGAAAAGGCGTTAATAAAGAACCAGGTGGAAGAACTTCTGACAGAAATCGAGGCGCTGGAACTCTGATAAAATGGGTAGTATTGAAGTCACCATACTGGGACAAAAATATACGGTTAAAGGCGATGCGCCGGAAGATTATATAAAAAATCTGGCCGCCTTCGTAGATGAGAAAATCAAGGCGGTATATAATTCTTCCCCCGGAATAACGCCGCTGAAAGCCGCGATCCTGACCTCCCTGACTATTGCTGATGAGATGCATAAGCTCAAGGAGGAGCAGGACAACTTAACCAGAACCATAGAAGAACAGGCTGATACACTTACGGGCTTATTCGACTGAAAATC
>VAPF01041287.1_pt1 | contig 16569 bp, 4 predicted proteins | sample 3393931 | NCBI WGS metagenome assembly VAPF01 (sample SAMN08290437, study PRJNA428436) | hydrothermal vent metagenome | isolation source: Deep-sea hydrothermal vent chimney | place: Atlantic Ocean: South-mid Altantic Ridge | depth 2773 m m | reverse complement strand
TCATAAAAACAGTTTCATTATCAGGCAAATCTGGACTATCTATCAACTTGCAAACTCTCGAATCCTTTTTCCCTCGTCGGAGATACATTCTATAAGTGCAAGCGTGACCAACTATATTCCCCCCGATTGCCTTCGTAGGATCTCCAAACATTTGTGCAGGGTCAGACATAACCTGATTTGTAACATAAACTGCCAAGTTATTTTGTTCCGCTACTTTCATTAAATTATGCAGATATCTATTCAATCTCTGTTGCCTATCTGCCAACTGCCCCCTTCCAGAAAATTCCGCTCTAAAATGGGCAGTCAAAGAATCAATAATCATCAACCTAATTGGCTCCCCCTCCTTAATTAATTCCGCAACCTTATCTAATAATAACATCTGATGGTCTGAATTAAACGCCCTCGCAACCAAAATATTTTTCAAAACCTTTTCAGGATTTGCCCCGATACCTTCGGCAAATTGTCTAACTCTTTCAGGTCTAAAAGTCCCTTCTGTATCAATATAAACCGCCTTCCCATTCGCACCACCTTGCTCAAATGGCAGTTGAACACCAACAGCAAGAGACAATGCCAACTGAGTCTTCCCCGAACCAAAAGCCCCAAAAGCCTCAGTTATTGACTTCGTCTCCAAACCCTTTCCCCCAAGTAAATTATCTAAATTTTTAGAACCAGTAGTAATGTGAAATAATTCTTTCCTTTTCTCCTCATGCTCCAAACCACTCATAAAACCCATATTCATCATCTTACGCGCAGCCTGAATAGCCTTTCTTGCAACAGATTCACTCATACCTGCCGTCTCACTTAAATGTGCAGGTGTCAAAACCGCCAATCCCATCAACTCATAAATACCAGCAGCCTCTAATTTTGCAACCGCCCCAGGACCAACACCAGGAAGATCAATCAACTTGGACTCTTTTTCTTCTTTTTTAGAAGCCCTCTTTTTAGGTTTTTCAGAAGTATTTTCTAATATAACGTCTTTGTCTTCTTCATTGTCTTTTTTAATAGTCATAGAGGGAAAAGTCCAAATCACTTTATAAGGATTTATATTATCTAAAACGGATAATTTACTTATGGAATTTCAATCGGTAAAGAAGAGCTATCTACTTCAGAAAAAGTAGGATTCCAAAAATATCTCCCACCCACAGCCACACCATCATAAGACAGATATAATCTATGTATTTCATTTGAAGAACCCGTGGCACTCTTAAAATCTGTTGTGAGATAAACTTTTTTTCCACTGACTCCATCGTAAACCCCCCCATAATTAATCATAGAATTATCTCCACTCCCATGAATATAACCAACAAGAAAATACCACTTGTTTGGGTTGGGCAAATTACCAGTCCAAAAATAAGAGTTATCGACAGCATCACCGTTCAAATCATTTAATCCACTAACTCCAAAATAACTCATACCACTGGCACTTCCAACCTCTTTTTCCCATACACTAACCCTATATGTTTTTGTAGGATTTATTTTAACTCCTATACTATGCCAATCTTTATTGGAGGAATTACCAATATTGGATGCACCATCCCACACCAATACATCATACCCAAATGGACCAGTTATGAATCCCCCAGAATTTTCCTCCCCAGATATTCTAAAATCAGAACTAATCAAAGACATGGGGGTTACTAAATTAAGATTAGCAACACTAGAAAAATTACAATATGGCAATTCTACCTTCAAAACAGCGTCACAAGTTTTTTTCATAGAACCAACTTTAATAATAGGGGCAATACTGACCTCTTCACCAGCCCTTTCTGATGGAATATAAAATACCCTTTTTGAATTATAGTTTAAATCGATAGGGACAATAAAACTTTTAGATTCCCCTGAACGACTCAATAAAATCTGAATATCGGAAACGTTCACCCTCCCCGTTCCCTTCATAACCTGAACTCCAATAATTTTATTTTTCTTATCATAACAAGTATATCCAGAAGAACTACCAATAGAAACATCGGCATTAATACACCCAATTTCCAAACTCAATTTATCCCGGACAAGAGGAACAACCATAACCCAAATAACAGAAACAGCAACAATTATAGCCAAAATTATTAATATAGTAGACATAATCAAAAACATACCTTTTTTATTCATCAATATTACTAGTAAGTAGTTTTTATAAATTTAAGGACAATCAGAGGAATCTGCTCTAATGAAACAAATGGTAAAAACACAAAGAAAAATCGAAGAACAACAATAAAACAAATAGAACATCTTCCATCCACGAACCCGTCTTAACAAATCCATAAACCTTAAACCCAAAAGGCCAAAAAATTCTAACCCCTCTTTTTGTGAAAGAATCCAAAAATAAGTGAGAAATCCCTCCTAAAAAAAATCCGAACCCAGCCCACAAATTTAAGAGACCAATAATTAATCCAAGAAACAGACAACCAAACAAACTATGCAAAAACCCCCGATGCTTAAAGAACCAAGACAAAAACCAAAACTTACTACCTATCTTACTGTTATGGGAATCTATGTCTAAAAAAATACTTCCAAACAAAATAAATCCCAAAATAAAAAATGGAACTTTAAGAAAAAATATAAGAATTAACCATAAAAAAAATCCAAACAAAATATGAGTTCTGAACAACATTAAGAATAAAACAACTCCTAGGTTATAAATATAATTAAAAAACTCTCGTCGGGAACATAAAAATCTTTAAAAAGAGGCTCTGCCTTAATTGACAAATGGAAAAAAACTTTAGAATAACCACAATGCTTGTTTTGCTATTACTTACATTTTTTACTATAACCTTTTTTAGTCAAAACCCACAAAAGATTACAGGACTGGTTATTTTTAATTCGCAACCAAATCAAACAAACGGGGTAGACACACTCATAAGAGAAGATTACCCCAACAATAATTTTCAAGCAGCAACGGGATTAACCATAGGAAAAACAGCAGGGGGAAAAGGACTCAGGGCACTTTTACAATTTAACATTTCTTCAATCCCTTCAACAGATACTATATTGAACGCAACAGTCAAAGTATATTTAGAAGCCGCTACCGGATCTTCTAATATAACGATATCTGTATATAGAATAATATCTCCTTGGACAGAGAGTGGAGCATCATGGAACAACAGAACAAATTCATCACTATGGTCATCCGCAGGAGGAGATTATGAAATTACCAAAATTGATTCAAAAATATTCTTAAATTCTTCTGGAAATTACTATAATTTCACCATAACAAAATTAGCAAGAAACTGGCTAAATGGAACATATAATAATTATGGAATAATTTTAATCGCCCAAAATGCGTCTACTGGAAATTTTTCTCAAATCTCATCTTCCGACTCATTAACTGTAGCCCAAAGACCAGAAATAATAATAAACCATGTAAAAAATGCACCGCCAACAATTAACTCCATATCAACAGATTCTAATAAAACAAATCCAAAAGAAGCGGGAACAGACATAACCTTTAAAATCAATTGGAGTGATATAGAATCAGATAATTCAAAAGCTTATATTTGCTCTTCTCCAAATATAACAACTCTGGGTTGCGTGGCAACAACATTTTGTTCAACAGTTTTTTCATCAATAAATCCAATAACCTGCTCTTATCTAACTTCAATTTTGGAAAACACAACAATAGGTTTTTGGGTAGCAGTCTGTGATTCTGGAAATTGCTCACAAACCTCTTCAGAAAATTATTTTTATATAAATCACAAACCATTAATAAATATAATACAACCAAATGGAGGAGAACTTATAAATCAATCAAATGGAAATTATGAAATAAAATTCAATGTTTCTGACAAAGATTCAAACAATCTAACAGCAAGTATATATTATGGGACAACCCAAAATTCAACAACAAATCTTATAATATCTAACCTGAATTTAACAAATTATTGCACAGACGAAGATAACAACACAGCCACAACAAATAACTGCACATATTCGTGGAACACTATTGGAATTTATGGAACATACTATCTAACAATTGTTTTAAATGATTCTTATTCAACAAGCATAAATTCATCTAACTCAAATTTTGACATAAAAAGTATTATTGACAACAATGCTCCACAAATAACAAACATTCAATTTACAAATAATTTAACATCTGGGAAACAAATGGAGATTACTGCAACAATTACAGATGCGAATATGAAATCTGCGTGGGTTTCTCTTAATTATACTACCTCTAATTTAACAATGCTAAATTCTACACCAACCTCCTTTTACACATATACAGACGCACCAGCACCTGGAACATATAAACTTAAAATTTATGCAGACGATATATTGGGACAAATAAATAACACAATAGCATGGCAAGAGTTCAATGTAACAAAGCCACTTGTAATAATAAAAAATGTAACATCTCCCTCAATTGCACTACCATATCATCTAATAAAAGTAGAAGGAAAGATAAATGCCATAACTCCCTTAAAAAATGCCTACGCCTACCTTAATGTTCCTAATGGATTTACTTTCTTATCAAATTATCCTCAAAATAATCCAATAGGGAATTTCACAGTCAATCAGTCCAAAACAGTAGATTGGTTTTTATCAACTCCCTTATCAGAAGCAACCTATATTATGAATATAACATATACAGATGACTACTCAAATTCATGGAACTCATCTAATGCAGAAACACAAGTGACATCTGCTATTGGTGGTTACCAAATTTCCCTAGCTGGTTATCCAGAGGTAGAATCCTCTCACAATTACGTAGTAAGATCATTTTTCAAACAAAATGGAATTCCCACAAACGCAGATTCGATAACAGCTAGAATATACGACTCCACGGGAAGTCTCATAGTAGGACCAATCTCGATGAATACTGAATCCACTGGAATATACAATTATACATATGCTGTTCCATCAGCACCCAACGAAGGAATATGGAAAACTGTGGTAAACGCAACCAAACTCGGAATATCTTATTATGCACAAACTTTTTGGAAAGTTGTGGGAGGACCATTCGACATTAGAAATATTACTATAAATAATTCCAATATAAATAATCTAAAAATCTCTGTAACTACAGAAAACACTGGTGGTGCAAATAAGGATTTAACACTCACATGGGATATAACAAGAACCGACAACAACACAAAGATAGATTCAGGTTCAGAAACATTTATGGTTCCAGCAAATTCGGAAAAAATATGGACAGTTTATCCCTCGACAAACTATGTAGGACAGGTCAAAATAACATTTATAGGAACATATTCAGGAACAGAAAAAGCTGGAGCCTACAAGATATTTAGCACCACCCCGAAAAATTCTTCAAATATAATAATCCCTAAAAATAACGGAGGGGGCAATAGCAACATAGGAAACAACAAAATATCCCAAAAAAACATAACGCCAATAATAAATTTTACAATCATAGAAAAGAAAATAATTTATATGACTAAAAACGTAACAAAAATAGTTATAATAAAAATAAACAATACTGGGAACACGCCTTTGACAAACGCCTCATTAATATTTAACAATTTAGCAAGAATATACTACAAAATAATTCCTTCAAGAATAAAAACAGTTTTACCAGGAGAACTAAAACAATTTAAAATAGAATTATTCATAAAAGATTTTACAGGAGAGAAGAATGTAACATACAGAATAGAAGCTAAAAATACCAAAAAAACAGACTCTTTTAAACTCATAGTTATGAATACAAAAGCTTATTTTTTAAGAGAAATAGGAAAACTAGAAAAGATAATAGACTCCCTAAAACAAAAACTTCAAAACGAGAAAAAGACCGAATCTTTAGAAAAATTAGAAAAATGCAAAAATATGGTAAATTCTCTAAAATCTAAAATAATAAAAAATAATTTTACAAATGCAGATACCTACATACTTCAAATAAACAATTGTATAGATGATATTTCACCAAAAATAACAAACTACGAAACAACGAAGACAAACCAAAATTTAAAATGGATTACAATATGGATATTAATAACAATACTATTGGCAATTATTATTAGTGGTATTTATAAAAAAATAAAGTTAGTAAAATTCATAAAGTTAAAAAGAGAGACTCCCTCTACAAACATACCAAAAGGGGAAACAATAGAAGAAAAAATCAAAAACATAGAAGAAAAAATCAAATAGTTATAATTTATTTATATCCCTGTTATATTGCTACCAGAAGAAACAGGATTAGACTTATCTTTCTGATTATTCTCAAGAACATTTATCTTGTCCGTAAGACGCTCTATCAACTCTAATATCTTAGACAATCTAACTTCATAATCTCCATCCTCTTTAATCCCACTTCTTTTTAGCTTAAAAGAAATATTTGAAATGTCATCTTCATTTTTTTTACCAATTGAAAGTGCCATTTCTACTAGTTCTTCCATTTCTGCTTCCTTACTTTTCACTTTAGCAAAATCATTAATTTCTTTCTCCACAGCACCAATCCTAGAATCAAAATCTTTTTTAAATTTAGAAAAATCTTCATTTTTAATAAAATTGCCCTCGGATAATTGAATTTTTTCCATCTCTTTTTTAACACCAGAATAATTAGAATCAAGAGTAGAAACCATCCCCATAGTTTTTTCAATTTCGGAAAATTTACTTCTTAATTCCATAAAAATATCCTCTACCTTGTCAGAGTGCATTTTAACCTTAGAACTAATCCTCTGAATTCCCACCAAATCCTGCTTCACCTCATCATTCAACTTCAACAATCCATCTACTCCAATAAACATCTCTGCCTTTTTCTTTATATCCTTAACTTCTTTCATAATGCTATCCATAAACTGCTTATTCATAATAATTTTTTCATCAATAGAATTAACTTTCATCTCTACCTTCTGGTAATCCATTCTTAGGTTTTCTGGCTTTACCTCCTTAACAACATCAATTGCCCTAACAGCATCCTTCATAGACTCAGAAATCTTTTTTTCATTAGACAAATTCATTGCACGAAGCTCACCGATATTCTCACTGACAGAAGAAAACCTCTCATAAAATTGGTTTATCCAAGAAACTACAGATTCTATTTTCACATTTATTTTTTCTATCTCTATATTGCTATCACCGCCAACGGGGACTGCTTTTTTGGAAGAATTATTAAAAGCAGGAATGGAAATCTTGGAAAATCCATCCTTCGCATCAGAAGAATCAGAACTATGTCCAGCATCATATTCTTCTTCTCTCCCAACATCTGGGGGAGTTCCACCACTACTCTTTTTGAAAAATGACATTATATTTTTTCCATCTCTTTTTTAATTGAATTCAATTCATCCATCACCGCATCTCTATCCTTCTCAAGACCCTCTTTGCTATAACCACGCAACCGTTCTTCAATTCCCGCAATCATACTCTCTACTCCAAAAACAGATTTGCCCTCCTGCTTTTTTCCCTGAGCCTGCTTTTTTAAATCCGAAATCTCTTGGTCAAAGGATACATTTTCTTGTGTATTTTTCTTTATATATTTTACCCTCTCTTGATTAGCCTTTTCAATCCCAGAAGAAAGCTCTTGCTCACTTATTTTCTGTTTAACAATATGCTCTGGACTTTTACCAATCTTTGTCCAATGGTCTTCTATTTTTGGTTTCAGACTATCCAAATACATATCTGCCATTTGAAATTGCCCAGACTTTATTTTTCCTTTGGTAAGTTTTAACTCTAATTCTAAATCAAAAATATCAGATTTTAAAAATTTCAATCTAGAAATTTGATATTCTAAATCATCTATTAAATTAGTATAAATCTCATATTTTTTCAATTCATCATTTGACAATCTTTTAGTGCTATGCAACGACGGCCTAAACGAAACAAAATAAGGTCTCCCACTATTATATTCCGCATTTACAACAAGCCCGGTCCCAATCGGAGCCTTAACAACCGACTTCAAAGCATCCTCTCCATATTTCATTTTAACCCTATCTAAATCGCCCTCATACCTAGTTCCCATTTGAATTTCTGTTCCAATATTAGCCTTAATGTCACCAATAAAATCACTCAAAACTTGTGATATCAAAACAAGTCCGACACCCCACTTTCTGAACTCCCTAGCTCCTCTTTCTATCTGAACAAACCCTTTCCCAGAACCTCCAAACTTTGGTAACAGTCTATGAACTTCATCATAAACTATCAACGTTTTCAATTCTCGAGATTCTTCCAGCTTTAGTTTAAACAATTGCTCAATAGTGCTAGCTACAACAATATCAATTTCTTTCGGAGATAAATTACTAACATTAAATATTGTAATTTCTCCCTTTAAGTCCATATACTTCTTTAAATCTATTAATTCATAGGGATCATTAATTGTTTTAATACTCCCATTAAATGCTTTAGCCTCCCCCGTCTTCATATCAAAATACTTATATCTCTTTAACATAGTGTCATCCTCACATTTTCTCAAAAATCCAGTCCATTGAGCAGTGGGGTCAAAAATAATAACTCCTTTATTATGAGACAAAACATCCTCAACAATATCCTGAGCAGCCACAGTCTTACCCCCACCAGTTGCTCCCGCAATTATTGTATGCATCTGTAACTTATTTAAATCCATAAATGCCCTAATCCCAGTCTCAGCTATTTTCCCAACAAAACCAGAATGCTCAGTAGGCTGTGGAAGCTTCCTTAAATCAACTTTGATTTTAAATCTCTTTTTCTTATAATCAAGCCACCTATAATAAAAAAATCCTCCAACAGCTATCCCAGCAACCAAAAAAAGTAAAGAATAAATCCAATATGGAATACCAAATATTTTCCTACTAAAAAACGGATATTGAACATTTATATACGCAAGAGATGTAGCATGCATATTCTTAAATTCAACATTTGAATAATACGCCGTTGCCTTAACCATATATTTTCCTGACTTAATATTTTTTGGAATAGTCAAATTTTTCACAACACTAATACTAGTTTTAACTGAGAATGCCTGCTCATTTCTAGTAATAATAACCCCTGTGCTAATATCTAATAATTCTAAATCAAACTGAATATCCACCCTATTTGTTCTACCCAAATTAGAAATATCGGTTTGCAATCTCAATACTTTTCCAGGAGCAACCGAAGGAGTTAATGGCTGTATTTTAACATCAAGGAGTTTTCCCTGTGGTTGCAATATTCTAATAGTAACTGGAATTTTCCCTACTTGCTTTTTAGATTTAATAACAAAGTTACCGTTGTAACTCCCTGGCTTAATATCTCGTGGAATAACGACTTTTATCAATGAGGTTCTGTCCTCTGTTCCATTGAGCATTATGTTGTTATTATTAAAAAACATAAACTTTTTTATATCTCCATCCGCGCTCAAGGAGAGTGAAGATGGGGTCAACAATGTATTCCTTAATCTTATTGTAATTGTTGCGGTATCTCCTGCGAACAATTCCCTATAAATAGAACTCGTCTCTAGCTTGACGCCACCAACATTCAAAAAATTCCTAATCAGAGATTCTATTTTATCTAAATCTGTTTGACTGATAGAACTTCCGCCTCCGCCGCCTCCGCCGCCTCCGCCAGAGGAAGAGACTGCTCCTGTTACAGAAGCCTTGCAATCCGCAGAACAAGTTGAAGTAGTCTCTCCGTAATTAACCTCGCACAACCCATTACCACACTCATCTTCGGCCAAAAAATAAGTCGCAAAACCAATAGAATTACCACTAACAGTTTTTGCATTTACATTTCTGGAAAAATTGATAGATTCCCAAGTCCCATTACAATCCCCTTTTGTCCAATTCCAATTACTACATTTTACAATCCTAAGTGCAGAAGAAGAAGAGTAAAGATATCCCGAATAATTAAAAATAATACTAATATTATTTTTAAGGAAACCACTAGAATTAGAAATAAGACCAACAAACGGCTTAAACAATAATATATTTCCAATAAAATCCCCGCTGTTCATCTTATAGAAATTAAGACTCATATTAGATTGAGTAATATTCGTGAAATTTACATTTCTTATAACTATCCTCTCACCTGAAATATTAGCATACAAATCATAGAAACGCTTATTTACAAATAAATTAGCATTTCCACTTAAGTCAGTAGAACCATTAACCAAGACAAAACTGGTCTTTGGCCTCTTTAGACTAATGTTAACTTTAGAAACCGGGTGGGAATTTACATCCGATAAACTAACATTCCAATAATATCTATCATAAACTTCAAACCAATCGCTAGCTGTATTGGAATTTCCACTACTGTCATTGGCGGTATAATTAACAATATATTCTCCGGGAGAATCAAGAAATACCGAAGACAAACTATACAACCCATTAACTAATACCATATTATAATTTTTAATAGTTCCATTAGGATAATTGAGAAGAGCAGATACTCCCCCCACTTTTACATTGTCTGTGACATTAGCTCTTAAATCAATATAATTTCCTTTTTCTATATTGTTTCTTTGAATTACATTAAAAACCGGAGAGGATAAATCCTTATACCTAATTACATTATTTTTTGTATCAATTATCTCTCCGTATTGATTGTTATTGACAGTGGTAGTTAAACTATATAATCCTCCATCTAAAATATTTGGAGCATAGCAAGAAATATTCCAATAACCTCCAATAGAATTATAAAAATAACTAATATTAGAACAACTAGCACCACCGATACTAGCAGTCCATGTAGAATTTCCAGTTACGACAACCCCGTGATAAGTTAGGTTAGCCACAATAAATATCTTTTGTCCCGCTATCACCTCATTCAACAAAGACACATTAGTAGGAGAAATAATATCAACATTTAATCTAGTGGTTGTTAAATTAACAGAAATATTAGAAACAGCTGGGGTAGCTGAAGAATCCACATTCTTTACAACTATTTTGGCAAAATAGCTATCCTCTATGGAAGGGGCACTATAATTAATCATAAAGAATTTTTCACTAGCCAAGGGAACCATTATGGAACTCTCATTTGTAGATATTAATGAATTATTTGTGCTACTCAAATCAAAAGTCATATTAACATTTCCATTATTTGAGATTTTTACCTCCGCCAATTTTCCATAGCTGGAAACACCCTTTGTTGAATTAATAGACGACAGAGATATATTCCAAGTTTTTAATTGAGGCACCGTTACCTGAGCATCAACCACATTGGAAATATTTTTTTCGGAAACATTAATCGCTCCAACATAATTTCCAGCTGCAAGCCCGACTGGGGCAATTATACTCATATTTATTAATTTAGAACTATTTATCAAAATATTAAAATCAGAATCATTAAATATAATATTAAAATTACTACACAAACTTCCGGCATAACAATTTAAATTCATATTGGACAATAGACTATTCCCAGTATTATTTATTCTTAATAGACTATAATTAGAAGAACCAGAATTTACAACAGAGACCAGTGTAGTAGGACTATGACTAAATGACTTATTTTCCCCCACATTAATCACAAGAATCACATTTTTACTTACAGGAACACCATTCGGATTTTTCCATTGTAAATTTGCATTAACACTATAACTTCCAGCTAAAGTTAGTTTTGAAACATTTATCCTAATAACCTTACTTGAAACTCCACCCGAATATAAATTACTAAAAGTATAATCATCAATGGATATCGCATTGTCTTTTGAAAAACTTAAATTAGGAGAATAGGCTGTTACCAATCCACTGTTGTTTATGGTATAATTAACATAAACAAACCCTTCGTGGGTTAAATCAATATCCGATATATTTACAACAGAAACATTTTGAGATAAACCTACAGTAGTAGACCCATATACTGTAAAATTATATTGACCAGAAACACTAACCTTGCCTGTATTGTCTTTTACACTAGCCACAACATGATAAACATCTGCGGTAGCTGGAATATAATTAGAACTATAATTTAACACAACATAATTAGAACCACTTAAATTATACTGACCATAAACTGCACTTAAATCGCCAGCTGAGATTGAGGTCTGCCCTCCACTCCATGAAATATTAAATGTTGCTCCAGACTTATTTAATGCAACATCATCCGTAGCCCTAAATTTAAGAGTAAAATTTTTATTTTGTTCCGAAATATTACTTTCGTTTCCATCCAGATAAAACCAAACCCCACTAATCTTCGGAGGCTGTTCTTCGGTAGACCAAGCATCCTCAACGCTAGATTTAACAGGAACTCCGCTACTATTAGAAATACCAACTATTATCCCAATATCCTTAAGTTCGGAATCCCAACCATTTTCCCAAACAATAAATGTAGTATTCCCCCCTTTTGTAATATTTACAGAAGTTGGATTTGTCCCATCAGGATTGTTCTCACTAAACAAGTTAGGATATACACTAAAATCACTAATACCAGAATGAGTATAACTAATATTCATAGTCAGATTGACATTCCCATTATCAAAAATAGTCCAATTCCCAATTTCACCTGGCTTATTTAAAGAGAAAGAGTGGTTGTAACTAAAATTTATTTTCGGAGCAAAATACCACGAACTATTTACTGGAACTATGATAGTTAGGTTCATTCTTAACGATTTACTATCACTAGAGCTGACATTAATAAATCCAGTATAATTCCCAGGAGAAGTTTGCGCAGGAACCGATATATTCAAAGCTACACTCATATTTGTTCCCTGAGGAATCGTAGAAATAACCTCTGGATTAATTGATATCCATTTTCTCGGAATAGCAAGAGAGGTTGGAGTTATGTTCTGACTCACAAAACTATTATTGATATTGGTAACTATATCTGAACCGATAGACTCTTCCTGAAAAATAAATCCAGAAGAACTATTATGTTGAACTGTTTTTATAACGGAATAATTTGAAAGCTGCAATGTTGCATTCCCAACAATAATAACATACATACCAGTATATTGGATATACCCAGCACCACCAGCAACAGAACCATCATTATCAGTCCAATTGGACCTCCATGTAATATAATACTGTCCAGGAGCAGCATTATTTTTCATCACAATTAACATTTTAACATTACAACTTTGGTTAGGATATAATTTTGAACAAGAACTCACCTTAGTGATATTCTTAACAGCACTCCCAAAAACAGGAGCATAAACATCTATATTATTCATAGAAGCCGAACCAGTATTATTAACAACTACATCCCAATAAAAGCTATATTCATTTCCATAACTATAATCCCCGATAGTCTTATTAGCAGAAAAAACACTTCCAGTTGTGGTTTTCCCCTCCAAATAATCATTAAACACAACAGAGGAATTACGATAATATCCAGATTCATTATAGCCAAAAACATTTATTGTATAATTGCCATACAATAAATCGTTAGGGATAACCCAAGAAGCGACACAGCTACTAGCAGCAACACACTTACGACTCCACGATCCACTAGAATTAGAAATAAGAACTTCAATAGTCCCATTAACCAAAGCCTTAGTCACCTCTCTAGTAAAATTTACATAAATTGAATAGTTAGATTCATTTCCAGAATAATTTTTCACAACATAATACGGGACAACAGTTTTAGACCAAACAGTCAAGTTGGTAATATTTGATCCCGTAATCCCACTAACTGGATTTTGAACTACTGAAACCACCATTGGTAGATTCCCAAGATTATTCGTAGGGATAGTGACATTATAACTATAACCTCCCGTGGAATTAGTAGAAGCATTGAAATAAGAAATATTTACATCTTGAACTACAGGGCTAAATGAAAGATTATTAGCATATAACCAAACTCTATATTGAAGATAGTTCTTTGAAAAAGATGTTATGTCGTTATCTAAATTATTGGTGAAATTTGAACTCCATCCAGACCAAGAAACTCCATCATCACTTTCTCTTAACTGGAGTTTTACAGCCCCACCATCTAAAATATTATCCCAGCTTAATGTAGTATAAGTAACACCCTGCAAAAATATCCCATCAGAAACATACTCTCCAAGTGCAGAATATTGGTAACTATTTCTATCAATTTCTATGGAAGAAATAGGGTTATCTCCTACTGTCTTATCAGAAGCAAATTTAACATAAAACTCTCTCTCTCCTTGAACTGGAATAACTCCTCCGACACGAACTCCAGTTAAGGTAGTATTGGCTAATAAAACCCAACTGATATTATCAAAACTATAATAAATACTATCATTTCCTCCTCCGACGCTAGCTCCTGCCGTAGACATATAAACACTCGCATTATAAAATTTCGTAATCGACGAGAATTTGTATGTGATATTCCCAAGATTTCCAACCATATTATTAATATCAAATAAATGCCCTGAACTCCATCCTACATTATTATAATATGTCGAATCATCAATGTACTTCGTTGTAATGTAATCATCACTATAATTAGTTATGTTACTTACCGAAGTTAAATTCAATTTCAAATCTCCGTAGCTCATATTAACATTTCCATCACTGATTCCTTTAGAAAAATTCAAATAATTATAATGGTTAGAAGACACAAAAACATTGTTTAATTTAATATTAAACAAATTATTTGGTATTGTCCAAAAATAAGAACCATTTGTTCTTTGAATTTTACCAGCAACATTCACAACATTAGTTGTATTAGTTTCAGAAACCACATTAATTGTTATCGATGTATTTTGCAAACTAAAATTACTTTTAGATAAAAGAACCGAGTTAAAACCATTTGTTAAATTTGCAAAATAAGTTACAATATATCTTCCTAATATATACGGGCTAGAATAAATAAAATTTTGTATTCCACCATCTTTATTTCCCATTAAACTCACGTTTTTTACAGAGCCATTTGGACTAACAATTTGAACCCAAACAGAACTTAAATTATAACCCAAACTATTAGAATCAATATCTAATTTAGGAATATATAGGCTCAAATTAATGCTTTCATTATAATTAACTGTTTTCTTTTTGGTGTAAAAACCCAAACTTGTGTAATTAAATAACGGAATCAGAACTCGCTCCACTCCTTGGTTAGATAAAGGTTCAAACCCAACTTTAGAGCATCTAACAACCCAAGAATAATTACCAGCATAATCAAAAGTTCTATTATAATAATATAAAGAAACAGAATCATTATAGAGCAAATCATAGACCCCATTTTCATTTCCACCATTAAAGCTGATATTACAATTAGCTCCTTTTATTTCAGCACTTGAATTATCCATTGTCCAGTTAGTAAAAAAATAAGTCATCTCTCTTGGCAATGTTTCCTGCTGAGGCAACCATCCACTTCTGCTATCTTGTCCCCATACATCCAAACTAGAAAGCTGCAACACGTCAACATATTTACTCCAATTATTATTACTCTCATTAATCTCTACAATATTATTAAGTGGATCTACTACCACAGATAACAATTTATTAAATCCGGATTTAGAATCCATACTACAATTAACAAGAAGAGAACTACGCCCTTCAACAACACTCACATTTTTTGAATCAAAAAGAACTCCGTCGAGATAACAACTTACATTTACACCATATGCACTAGAAGAAGACTCGTCTGAGATATTTATTTTTACGAGAGTAGTATTGGAATAAACAACACTCGGAACACTAACATTATTAATTTTTAAATCTGGATTAATAATCAAAACAGCAGAGCTATTAATCCAACTAGAATTGTGTGTCCCATCATTGGACAAGCAACTCAATATCCAACTATCATTATTCGCAAGATTTTGAGAAGATAAATTGTAGATATTTATCTCTACTCCTTGGCTATAACTAGAAGGCGTCAATCCATTCAAACTCAAAACCCCATTTTTGAACCACCTATAATAATAATAGAGGTTGTCTCCATCAATGTCACTAGCATTACAATAAGCAAGTAAATCCTCTGAAGACATATTTGAAAAAGAATATATCCTAGAACTAACCTCAATGGGAGCACTACTAATCCAGCCACCATCGCTAATGGTCCAATTATATTTGTTTATAATATCTTGTCTAGCAGAACTCGCCAAAGAAGTATACCTGGAATTACCTCCGTCGAAAGATACATTTTTTTGAAGAGATAGCAAACTTGCCCAGCCATTTAAGAGGGAATCATAATTAGAGGTAGAAAGAGCAATAAAATGGAACATGCTTCCCATACTTGTTACGGAGGAAACATTCCATAAAGAAAGATTGCCATCAAAATAGTTTGCACGATAAAACATAGCAGACATACTGGTAACTTTAGAAACATCCCAACTGGAAATACTGCCGTTGAAGGAAGATGCATAATAGAACATATGATCCATAGAGGTCACAGAGGAAACGTTCCAATTGTTTAGGGGTTGGTTGAAGTTGGATGCACTACCAAACATATAGCCCATATTTGTTACGGAGGAAACGTTCCAGTTGTTTAGGGGTTGGTTGAAGTTGGATGCACTTTGAAATATAGAACCCATATTTGTCACGGAGGAGGTGTTCCAGTTGTTTAGGGGTTGGTTGAAGTTGGATGCACTTTGAAACATCCTATACATATTAGCAACAGAGGAAACGTCCCAGTTGTTTAGGGGTTGGTTGAAGGAAGATGCTCCATTAAGCATACTCTGCATGTCAGTTATTGAGGAAGTATTCCAATTGGAAATATTACCGTTGAAGGAAGATGACGCACCAAACATATTGTTTATATCGGTTACCGAGGAAGTATTCCAATTATTTAGGGGTTGGTTGAAGTTGGATGCGG
>VAPF01026061.1_pt1 | contig 16599 bp, 11 predicted proteins | sample 3393931 | NCBI WGS metagenome assembly VAPF01 (sample SAMN08290437, study PRJNA428436) | hydrothermal vent metagenome | isolation source: Deep-sea hydrothermal vent chimney | place: Atlantic Ocean: South-mid Altantic Ridge | depth 2773 m m | reverse complement strand
GAAAAATTTTCTTCCATCAGTAAAAATTATGACCTGATAAATTCCTTAGTCAGCTTCCGTATTGACCGTTACTGGCGCTGGGTGACCACGAGGGAGTTACGGCCCTTCCCCCAGGGGGCGGTTCTGGATCTCTGCGCCGGCACCATGCCCCTCGCCCTGGAGTTGACCCGTCAGGCCCCGGAACGCCGGGTGATGGCCGTTGACTTTTGCGAAGATATGATTCGGGCCGGGCTCAAAACCCTGCCCGTCGATGAACGGCGGCAGCGGATTACACCAATATGTGGCGATGGTGAGGATATTCCGGCGGCCGATAACAGTTTCTGGGGCTGTACTGTGGCCTTTGGGATACGTAATATTTCCCGGCCTCAGAGGGGGCTGGAAGAGATGTACCGGGTTCTGAAACCAGGGGGAAAACTCTTGATTCTGGAGTTCTCCCGGCCCACTAATTTTATTGTTAAACCACTCTATTTTTTCTATCTTAACCGGGTATTGCCCCTGGTGGCGGGTATGGTTTCCGGTGACAAGGAGGCCTATGAATATCTGGCCTCTTCCATTGCCAAATTTTATGAGCCGGAGGACTTTCTATCCATGATACGTCAGGCTGGTTTCCGCAAGAGCTATCGCCGAGCCCTGACTTTTGGGGTGGTATCCATCTACGTGGGGATAAAATGAAGCCGTTTATTCTGGCAGTTACCGGGGCCAGCGGTGCCATTTACGCCCTGGAGTTTTTAAAAATTATGGCGAAGGCCGGTATTACAGTGGACGCCCTCATCTCCGGGGCCGGAGAGCGGGTCTTAAAGATTGAGCTGGGGCTGGAATACCCTGATCTGCCCCATGTCAGGCGTTGGTACGATGCCAATGATTTTACCGCTCCCATGGCCAGCGGCTCCAGCGCCTACGGCGGTATGGTGGTTCTGCCTTGCAGCATGGGCACCCTGGGCGCGGTGGCTGGCGGTCTCTCCCGTAACCTTCTGCACCGGGCCGCTGATGTCATCTTAAAGGAACGACGACCGCTGGTGCTGGCAGTGCGGGAGACTCCATTGAATGGTATTCATCTCAAAAATATGCTTGCCGCCCATGAGGCCGGGGCGGTTATCTGCCCTGCCATGCCCGCCTTTTATCATCGGCCGGCCGGACTCACCGAAATGGCTGATGACTTTGCGGCCCGCGTGGCGGTACTCCTGGGAATTGAGGTGCCCGGTATGCGGCGCTGGGAGGGCAGTGATGTTTAAAAAAATCGCTGTACTCCTTGAGATGATTAAGTTCAAGCACACGGTATTTGCCTTGCCCTTTGCCCTTATGGGGGCCTTCCTCGCCGCTGGCGGCCCACCGAGCTTCCGGGTCTTTATCTGGGTGGTGGCGGCCATGTTTGGAGCCCGCACCTGCGCCATGGGTTTTAACCGTATCGTTGATGCCCGTTTTGACGGCCGCAATCCCCGAACCGCCGGGCGGGCCATTCCGGCCGGCAAGGTGAAGATGGCCGAGGCCTGGGCCATGGTGCTCATCGCCGCCGCCATCTTTTTTCTGGCCTGTTATGAATTGAACCGCCTGACTCTACTCCTCTCGCCTCTGGCCTTGGGGCTCGCCCTCCTTTATTCATTAACCAAGCGCTTTACCTCATTCTGCCATCTTGTCCTGGGACTGGCCCTAGCCTTCTCGCCCTTGGGCGGTTACGTGGCGGTATCAGGCAGCCTCAGCGGTTTTCCATATGTCCTTTCTCTCGCGGTACTATTATGGGTATCTGGCTTTGATATAGTCTATGCCTGTATGGATGCCGATTTTGACCGCCAGGCGGGGCTCTACTCCATACCGGCCTCCTTGGGCAGCCGGCGCGCCTTCCGGCTGGCGGCCCTCTTTCATTTTCTGGCCTTTATCCTGTTTTTGGTTACCGGAATTGAGAGCGGCCTGAATTATTTCTTTTTTATCGGCCTTGGAGTTGCCGCGCTTTGTCTTCTCTATCAGCACCTGATCGTTAAACCGGATGATTTAAGCCGCATCCAGGTCTCTTTCTTCCAAATGAACGGTATGGTGAGCCTGATCCTCTTTGTTTCAACCTGGCTAGCTCTGGCGGTGAGTTGGGGGTAACCGGCATCCCGTACTGAGGTTACCAAAAAATAATTATAAAGGAGGAACGGGCCATGCTTACCGACAATCCCTTTGCTGCTTATACCGGGGAGTATGAAGACTGGTTTGATAAGTACCCCCTGGTCTTTCAGGCGGAGCTTAAGGCCCTTAATACCCTAATGCCAGCCGGGTCAGCCCTGGAGGTGGGGGTTGGCTCCGGACGTTTTGGCCTTCCTCTAAAGGTTGCCATGGGAGTTGATCCCTGCCAGGAGATGTTGAGCCTGGCGCATCACAGGGGAATACAGACAGTCCTGGGTCGAGCTGAGGCCTTACCTCTACCCGCCAGCTGTTTTGACTGTCTGCTATTGATTACCGTCCTCTGCTTTTTAGCGCAACCAGAGCGGGCTTTAAGCGAGGTTAGACGGGTGCTGCGGCCGGGCGGCCATCTGTTATTGGCCTTTATTGACCGTCACAGCCCCCTGGGCCGGGAAATGTACCGCCACAGGCAGGAAAGCAACTTTTATCGACGGGCCCATTTTTATAGTGCCGATGAGGTGCTGGCCCTTCTCCGAAACGCTGGTTTTAAGGAATTCAAATGCTGCCAGACCATTTTCCGGCCATTGTCAGAGGTAGATGACGGGGAGGAGATAAGGAATGGGTACGGTCAGGGGGCCTTTGTAGTGGTCAGAGCGCTGGCTGTCAAATAGGGAAACTTTAAGTGCGTGCTGCAGGGCATTCATGGAGCGCTTACATATTTTCTGTTCTCAAAGGTGGCCTTTAACAGTCTGAAAACTTCCCTCTGGTGGGATGGCTTGCGGTTGATGGCGTATCGTATGGCCGCCTTGCTTACTGCCTGCCGGTTAAGGCCCGGCAGTTCTCCGGCAAGATTATCAAGGAGTTTGGTTGACCAGTCTTCATTTATTGGTCTATCCTCCTTTTGAGCATCCAGCAGGGCCTGAATAGCGGCGCTGATAATCTCATCACGCCAATGTTCCAGGTGGCGGAAGACCTGGGTCTGCTGTAAATGTGAGCCTTTACGCTCGGTCAGGAAAGCCAGAAGCAGAGCGCTGTCCTCCATGGCCCGTAATTGTTTGCTGATATATTTTACCTGTCGTTTACGGGCTCCGGCCTTAAGGCTGGCGGCATCCTTAATGTCTTTTTTTAGAAAATCGTCTACTGGCAGAGCGCTGATCTCGGCTCCCCGTAATTGGATTAATTCCAGGGCGAGTTGCTCAAAACCCTTGGCCCGGCGCTTTTTCTCTGATCTGCTTATCTGTTCCATGTTTTCCGTTTTTTTGAGGGGTGAAATTTATCTTGGAGCAATATACTTTATCTCTGCCTTTTCATACATAAGTAATTATCGCGGCATTATTCAGCAACACTGCATCTTCGCCTGTCCGGAGTTTCACGTCATTCGCTGATCAGACTTTTTCTCGAATGTTCACTGATTCGGGTTAAAAAAACACGTAAAAATCACTCTTGGCTTTATTTTTTACAGCTTTTTTTTGTATGTCCTCATATAATCAATCCGTTACGTACCTATCTTAGTGTTTAACGATAATTTCTTCAACAACTAAAGGATATAATTATGAATTTGGCAAATTTTGACATTAATCAACCTACAAAACTTCATTTTGGCTGTGGTGTGATTAATAATCTGGCCGCTATTGTCAGAGATTGCGGTGGCAGCAAGGCCTTTGTGGTGGCCGATCCCGGTCTGCGGCAGGCGGGGCTCCTCGATGGTATTGTTAAACCTCTTGTCGATGCCGGTCTACCCTATGAACTATACACCGATATTACCCCTGAGCCGGGTTTGACCCTGGCCGACAAGGGGGCTGAGCTGGCAAGGGCCGCTGGCGCTGATTGTCTGGTGGGGGTTGGCGGCGGATCGGCCATGGATGTAGCCAAGGCCGTCAGTATTCTGCTTACCAACGGTGGTAAGGCCGAAGACTATCTGGGGGTAGGTAAGATCAAGAAACCTGGACTTCCCAAAATCATGGTGCCTACCACGGCCGGCACCGGTGCCGAAGTCAGTTTTACCGCTGTTTTTATCAATGAAAAAACCAAGTCCAAGGGCGGCATGAACGGTGATCCTCTTTATCCGGAGGCAGCGCTCCTTGATCCCGAATTGACCATCTCTCTGCCTCCCAAAATAACGGCTTCGACGGGAATAGACGCCTTCACCCATGCCATTGAGGCCTTTGTCTCTAATCAGGCCAATGGGATGTCGGATATGTACGCCATGCGGGCCCTGGAGCTGATAAGCGCCAATCTTGGCAAGGCCTACGCCAATGGCGGTAATATTGGGGCTCGTTACAATATGCTCCTTGGCAGTCTGCTGGCCGGTAAGGCCCTGGCCGTTGCCGGGGTGGGACTGGTACACGCCATGGCCTATCCTTTAGGCGGTATGTTTGGTATTCCCCACGGCCTGGCCAACGCAGTATTATTACCCTATGTCTTGAATTATAATCTCATTGGCGCCCCGGAAAAATATGCCGCTGTCGCCGAGATCATGGGCTGTGAGGTGGAGAATAAAAGTGACCGGGAGGCAGCAAACAGCGTTGTGGAGGCCGTTTACAATCTCAACATGGATATTGGGATTCCCGCTACCTTAACTGATTTAAAAATCCCCGCCGATCAGATACCCGAGATGGCCAGGATTGCCCTGACGGTGACCAGACCGGTTGAGAACAATCCCCGCCAGCCTGGTATTGATGATGTAATTGCCGTTTATCAGAGCGCCATGCAGGGCTGGGAATGTTAAGTCATTAGTAACTATTCAGAGCTACACCCCATCTTCGTTTGTTTCGCCCTCCCCACGTACAGGAAGTATCGGAGTCTTCGCTTACCTGAACAGTTACAGCCACTAAGGGGAAAGGCGGAATTTAGACATTAATCACGAACAAAATAGAGGTATAATATGCCGGGTTTTGAGGTCTTTGGAGAGGAAGAGAAACGGCAGGCCATGGATGTCTTTGACACCGGGGTGCTGTTTCGTTATGAGTTTGCCGCTCAACGGCGGGGTATTTATAAGGTACGTGAGTTTGAAGAGGCCTTTGCCAGCTATTGCGGGGTGCGTTACGCCCAGGCCGTAACCTCTGGTACCGCCGCCCTCAAGGTGGCCATGGCCGCCTTAGGTATTGGGCCGGGTGATGAGGTTATAACCCAGGGTTTTACCTTTGTGGCGACCTGGGAGGCCATATTTGATATCGGTGCCCTGCCGGTTTTTACCGAGATTGATGATACCCTGAATATGGATCCCGTTGATTTGGAGAACAAGATAAACGAACGAACCAAATTAATTATCCCGGTGCATATGATGGGTTCAGCGGCCCGCATGCGGGAAATTAAGGCGGTGGCTGATAGACATTCCATCCCGGTCTTGGAGGATACCGCTCAGGCGCCCGGGGCCTCCCTGAACGGCATCAAGCTGGGCTCTATGGGTCGTTGCGGTACCTTCTCTTTTGATCCGGTGAAGACCATAACCACCGGTGAGGGCGGCATGATTATTACCGATGATGAAGATTTGTGGCGTAATATGTCGGAATACCACGATCATGGCCATGACCACGCCGAGAAACCGGGGGGACGGGGGGCGGACAGCCGCCGTTTCATTGGCTTTAACTTCCGGATGATGGAGCTTCAGGGGGCCATCGGCCTGGCTCAATTGGCCAAGTTAGATGATATTGTTAAGTGCCAGAAGGAGAATAAAAAACTCATGCGCCAGGTGGTGAGCCAGCTGCCCGGGGTATCTTTTCGTAATCAATTAGATGAGGAGGGGGATTCAGCTACCTTTCTGGCCTTCAGCCTGCCGACAGCCGCTCAAGCGCGGGAGGTTAACAGGGTGCTGACTGAAAATGGGGCCGGCGCCATCTACTTTGCCGATAACACCTGGCATTTTTATCCTAAATGGGAACATCTGCTGGCCGGCTCTTCCGTCAGCGCTTCGGGATGGCCCTTCAAAGCCCCGGACGGCCGCCGGCGGGTGATTTATGCCCCGGATATTCTGCCCCAATCGGCCGCTATTTTAGGACGTACCCTGGTTTACCAGGTGCCAGTTAAATTAGGTGCTGCCCGCCAGGTGGAAATTGAGCAGGCCATGGCCGCGGCAGCGGTTGTTTAGCGACGGTGAATACTTAACAATAAAAAAATAAAAAAAGGCAAAGGGGGGGTACCCCTTTGCCTCAAAATGAAGATACCTGCCCGCAAAGCTTAAAATTCAAAATCTGGGGAAGTTGAATAAAATTGATTATGTTTCTGGAGGAAAGTGAACCAATTTGTATTAAGGGCTTTTGGGTACCTTCATTATTTTTGTTGCGGCCTTTTTTCTGAGAGCCGACCTGTTTTTTTATATTTTTAGGATGTGAGATCTATAATAGGCGTTGAATCTGATATTTTTCTTACAATTCTCCTTATTTGGAAGAAAAAAGTAAAAAAATAAAAAACTTTCAGCTTCTTTTTTTACTCTTATGTATTTTTCATCTGTCCTTGAAAACCATTTCCCACAAAATGGATATACAAAATAAAATACCGGCCAATAAATTTTATCCCCCTAAAATTGATGCTTCCACCTGTCTGTTCAGAAAACGGCTGGTGACAGAGACCTTGGCCAACCGGGGCGCAAAACGAATTATTATTATTAACGCCCAGGCCGGCCAGGGCAAGACGACCCTGGCTCTCCAGTTTCTGGAATATAGTAAAGCCAAATACGCCTGGTATCAGATAGGTCTGGAAGATCGTGATCCGGTACTAATGTTTGCCGCCTTGTTGGAATGCCTGATGAAGGCGGTGCCGCAATTCAGACCCCTATCGCTTTTAAACATGGTTAATGAGGGGGATTTGAACGTTCATAACCTTCCCCATGCCGTCAGTAAACTATGCGCTGAACTTGCCTCTGTGCTGCGTGAGGAGCTTTATCTTGTTTTTGATGACTTGCATCTCCTGACGGACAGCCCCGCCGTTACGCTCCTGAAGAGTTTGCTGGCTGCCTCCTTTGCCCGGCTGAATTTTTTATTATTAGGCCGCCAACCCCTGCAATTAAATATTACCTCTATTTTACCGGCTGCCGATATCCTTGAGCTTGGTAAGGAGGATATGGCTCTCAGCATCATTGAGACCATGGAACTCTTTAATCAGGTACTGGATCTTAAGCTGCCCTGGAAAAAGGCCTCTGAGGTACACGCCTTGACCGAAGGCTGGATTATGGGGCAGATAATGATCGCCTCAGCCCTGCAGGATGATGAGGTTAATATAGATGACATCTATGGCCTGGCGGCTCGTTCCGGGCTTAATGCCTACCTGAAAAATGAGGTTTTTGCCCATCTGCCGCAGGATATGGCGGTAAATATGGTCAAGCTGGCCTTGTTGGATGAGATAGAAATTCCGCTGGCCATTGCGCTCACTGACGACGCGGATATATGCGGCAACCTGAAGGGGATTGCCCAATGTAATTATTTTTTGCGAGCTCTAAACAGCGAGATGAAGGTCTTTCGCCTCCATCATCTTTGCCGGGATTTCCTGCGGGAAAAGGCGGTCGACTTTTTAGGGGCCGAGGAACTGGCCGCCGCCCTGAAGCTGGCAGCTGAGTATTATTTAGCCAAAGATTTATTAGAGACCGCGCTGTCTTATTACAGCCGGGCCGGGGCCTGGCAACAGCTTGAAAATGTTCTCGAGACTCGGGGCATGGGACTGGTGGCTATGAACCGGGGGGTTACGCTTCTTTCCCTTCTGGCCTCGGTGCCGCTGAGCGAGAGGCGGCATATGGCCTGGCTGAATGTTTTGGCGGGTATAGTCAGTATTCAGATTACGCCGGCCAATTGCCGGCCTCTTCTGGAGCAGGCCCTGCTTCAGTTTAAAGGTGATGGTAACCAGCGGGGTGAGTTATTAGCCACCTCGCAGCTTATCTGTCTGCATTGGGTATCTACCGGGGCCTTTGAAGAGGGAATGAAACTGCTGCCGAGGGCCGAAGAACTTTATGTGAAACTGGCGGACAGCCTGCCTGTTTATGATCGTATTCTGGTCTGCAGTAATATTTCCTGCGGTTTCAGCGTCTTTAAAAGTGAGATAGATAAGGCCAGGCACTATTCAGCCGAGGCCATGGGTCTGGCGGTGCGGCATGGGATGAAAAATTTTATTGCCGCCATCCTTTTTACCCAGGGCTACAGCAGCTATTTCTGCGATCAATTTCTTTTGACCTGCCAGGATATAGAGAAGGCCCAGGCCCTGCTGGCCGATCATCACGTCGGGCTTTTTAACCGTATTGCGCTGATGTCTCTTCAGGTGGATGTCCTGGGTATGTGTGGTGAGTTGGAGAATTATCGGCACCAGGAAGGAATGCTCATTGAACTCCTGGGTCAGGAACTCATCGAGCAAACCACCTTGTGGGCCTTCATGCCCATGTGGCGGACGGCCATTGCCATTGCCCAGGGGCGGTTTCAAGATGCCCTTGACGAGATCATGGGTGGTCATGGCAGCGGGATGTCGTCGATGAATCCCCACTTGCGCAGTCTGCTCCTCCAATGGCAGGCTCTGGCTCTGTCGTTACTGGGGCGTAACACTGAGGCGCTGTCAGTGGCGGAGGAATCCCTGACGCTGCGCCAGGCCGCGGGCAGCCCCTTTTTTATGGCCTATAACAGTCTGATAATTGGGGCGGCCTTCCTGCATATGGGGTATTTTGAGCGGGCCGAACAACACATCAAGCAGGTTCTTGAGATTAGCGGACGGCTTGGACACCGCTATTTTACGGGAGCGGCCTGTCTGCAGCTGGCCTATATAAGGCGCCGCACTGATGATGATTATGATTTTCTGCGCCGAGCTTTAACTATTCTTAAAGATAAAGAACGAACTTATTGCTGGGGCTTGACTCCCGCCATGATAGAAGAACTGATGGGGCAGGCCGTTAAGGCTGATATCGAGGTGGAATGGGCCCGCAAAATTGCGGCTGACAGTTTGAATTGCGCGGTAATGGACAGTGGGAAATTAATACTTCGCCTCGAAATCAAGATATTGGGCAGTTTCTCGATAAGTATCGCGGGCCAGATCGTATGCCGGACGGAGGATCTGCCTCCGGCCCAACGGCAGCTTATGGCAGTGATTATCGCCGAGCCTGAGCAGCGGATCAGCCAGGAAAAGGTGCAGTTGTTATTTTGGCCGGATAGTTCGCCGGCCAAGGCACGTTCTAAGTTAGATGTTCTTATGCTCCGTCTGCGCAAGAGCCTGGGAACCATGATAAAACCTCTGGAAATTAAGAACTATCTGAGTTTGCGCAAGGGGATTATCTGTCTTGAACGCTGCTGGATAGATGCGGTTGATTTCGCTGACAAGGCCAAAGCAGGCCTCTGGTATGCCCAGCGGCGGGAAAGATGGCGGGCAGGTAATAACTTCTATCCGGCTATGAAGTTGTGGCAGGGCTGTTTTGCCTCAGATATTTTCAGTGAGGATCAAGTACAGGAATATTGCTATGAATTACGTCTTCTCCTGGTAAAATCATCAATGAAATGGGGAGAGATTCTTATCGAAATGGGGCGTCAGGCTGAGGCTCTCGAGGTTTTGGAGCGAGCCTTTGTTTATGAGCCTCTAAACGAGCAGTTAGTGAAGATGCTTTACGGCCTGCATATGGCGGTTAATAATGTCCCGCAGGCCCAGCAGGTGGTGGAACGTTACGAAAATATCCTCCGGATGGATGATTATGAGTCGGCTGAAATCAATGAAATGCTCCGTCAGGTGGTTATGGTAACGTAGAGACAAGGCATGCCTTGTCTCTACAATGGTACATAATTTGGCATCCTAAGAGCGAAGAGTCGCTTTTAAGCGGTCGGAATTTGTAAAAAGGTCGAGCGCGTCATATATATTTCGACAAAGAACATCCGCACTCATGATGGTCTCCACCGCGGCACCCTCCCGGTGGATAACGGCAATCCCGAGGGCGGAGTGTTTCAGCATAAGACTGTCATTTCTGCCGTTGCCGATGCTTGCAACGCGCGAGCAGCCGATTTCTTCTATGTATTTCTTTTTTCCTGCTATCTGATCGGACTGCTTCATAATTTCAAGCTTACAGGGAACGCCTTTTAATTGTGAGGCGGCCAGACCAAAAGTGTCCGCAGTAATAATATGCAGCATCATCTGGGCGGACAATACGGTTAACATATCACCCACGCCTTTGATCAAAACCCCATCCTCAGCGAGGGTACCATTATAATCCATTACCAGGTATTCAATGGCAAGGGTAGCGAAGCCCGGTATATCTAATGTAAACATATCTGCATCCTCCCTGGAACTTTCCTTACAATATAGCGGCTTTTAAAAATAAATCCACCTTAACTATACAGATAGGCATCCGCTCCTATGTGTTCTTCTCTATTCAAAACGCATGAAATCATAGACATCCCTAATAGTACGAAGCATCTTTTTCTGTAACTATTTCTCTCTGCTCAGGGTAGTGAAATCTTGACCAGCGGCACTTTAACCGGCACATCTATTGTTTTGTCCACGCCGATCTGTTTATGCATTATAACCGGAACTGCTGGTTTGCCGGGGACATAATTGTCCCACGGTATCATAAAGCTGGAAGTCTCATAATTGCCCGGCTGATCCGGGTAAATCGGCTGCACATAATTCCGCAGGGCGTTCAGATTATTAAAGCCCGGATTATAGTTATAATTTCTGAAGGTTTTGTCACCTGCATATGCTCCGGCGAAAGGCTTGCCGAAGCCATGAAATGGTATAACCTCCGGGGCTTCACCTTGACTGCCGGTATAGCGATGAAGGCCGTGGCAGGCAAAACAGGCGGAATAATCTGAGATAGGGGTTGTGGTGTTCTTGCTGATCGTGTGGGTGGTCAAGGCCTTGATATCCGTTAAGCCCTGGCCTGGATTGGTATTCGGATCGAAAATAAAGCTGAAAATCTTAACTCTGGCATTGGCATCAGTGCTGTAACCATTATTGGGGAAATATAAATGACAGAAATTACAGGCCAGATTCTTAGGCATATCAAGGTTGCCGTTTGCTCTGGAGGTTCCTGCTGCCTGGCCGATATCAGCCTTATGGCATTGGACACATTCGCCATTAACTGCGTATTCATGGGTTGAGGAGTCGTGATGAATGGCTGGGGTGGGGTAGACAGCCGGGTTGTGACAATTCAGGCAGGTACTGCTCAGATCGGCTCCCACGGCGGAACCGTCCGTACCGTTGAGTGGATTACCCACTCGACGGTTAAAATTATTGTGGGCCGGGTCAACATGGCAATCGGCACAATGGCCTTTGTGTACATCAGTGACGATATTCGCCCCTGAATGACACTTGTTGCATGTCCCTGACCAGCCAAAGCTGCTGGCATCATGCCCCATGCCTTTAAAACCGCGGTCATGATGATGGCACATGGTGCAGTTCATGCCGTCACGGCCATAATGTGAATCCCCGGCGCCAGGCATTATGCCGTCATTTCTGTAATGCTGAGTCTCGGTGTGGCAGACCTGGCAGATTCCATCGGCAGTAGTGTTTACAAAGCCGCCATTGGGATCAAAAAATTTAACGTCTCTGGAGCCGCTGAAAGGGGTCTTGATATTATGGCGGATTAGTTGGCCGTATATCAAGCCAAAGGTATTGCTGGTGGTGGAATTTCCGGGAATGCCGGGATCAATGGCGCCAGCCGCGAGGTCGCCGTTAATAACAATCTGAGAGGCGTCGGCGGAAACTATGCTGAAGGTGCTGTCGGCCTGCTGCTGATCATGGACAAAAATAAGGCCGCGACCCGTCCTGCTTTTATTGGCCCAGCCGCGGTCATTACTGGTCGCTCCCACTGCTGGCCAATTGGTATTAGTGGTAGCGGCGGAATAGGTTACTGTAGTCTGGCCGCTTCTGGGAGAATCCAGGGTAATACTATCAATGATGCCGGTAATAAGGTAGGGCGATGATGCCGTACCGATCCAGCTTAGTTGATCCTGAAAATGCGGGCTGTGGCATGTGGTGCAGCCCACGCCCCAGATGCCGTTGTGATAGGTAGACGAACCGATTATGGTGGCGGAATGGGCTCGGGCCAGGGGAGCCGGGCCGCTGGTATCATGACATTGCATGCAAACCGTGTTAATTACAGCATCACGTCCCGGTACAATATTTTGTTCTGAAGGTGAGTATTGCCACCACAGGGAATACGTATGGCACGAACCGCATTGGATGTTATTGGTCTCATTGTGCGGCGCATCAATTACTGAGGCCGGGGAGTTTGCCGCAGTCAATAAAAAACATAAACATAACAAAAATGCAATGTATCTACTCATGGTCAATCTCCAGATTATCTCTTTTTGTAACTCCAGCTAATTTCTTTTTATTATTTCGACAGGTATCTTCTTATTATAGAAGCAAATTTGATACCAGTAAATCATGAGAATTGGCATTGTTTTATGAAAACAATGAGTTATTGACTTTCGGCAATAGCTGCGCTGTAGCTGAAATTATAGATTGGGGGGATAAGGCCCTTTTGTTGAGTTAAATAACAGCCCGGAAGATCGATAACCTGAAAAGGTATTTGTAACTACTCACCCCCTGCGTTTGTGCGGAGCCAGGACATTTTCCTGCGCATCAACAGACATTCTACATCTGTAACTATTTTTGTTGTCTGAGATAGACATCAAAACGGTGTTTGGGAGTCTTGACGGCAAAATCCGGCCGCCAGCCGCTTAAGGGGGCAGCCAGGGCCGGCCGTTTACAGACTATGCGCTGGCAGCCTGTTTGGGCGGCGGCATTCAAGAGTTCTGCGCTGTCCAGATCTTCTCCGGCCACGGCCCGCAAGACACGCATCTCGTTCTTGACCAGGGCGCTTTTTTTGCGGTGCGGGAACATGGGATCAAGATATACTACCTGCGGTATTTCATCACCGGGGAGGCTGGGGAGAAGTATTTGGCCGTCTTCCTCGTAGAGACGGATGCGGCTGGCGGCCAGGGCCAGTTCTTTATCTTTCAGGGCCCGGCGCAGACCATCGGCTAGCAGGGCGTGAATAAGGGGGGAGCGCTCACACATGATAACCCGGCAGCCCAGAGCGGCGATGATAAAGCCATCCCGTCCCAGACCTGCGGTGGCATCTAAGACCAGGGGCTTTGCCCCGTGCTTCAGGCCCAGGGCCCTGGCCAGGGGTTGACCGCGGCCGCCGCCTCTGCGCAACCTATATTTAAAGGTCGGGCTGGAGAAATCAACCGAGATGGGCTGCAGTAACATCCCCCGGGGTGGCTGGAGTTCCAGCCGGCCAGAACAGTTAGTCAGTAAAAAATTATTCTCAAGTTTGTCAGGCATGGTTCTATGTGGTAGATAAACATGGCAATGTGCGGTATAAAATATCTGCTGATCTTAAGGCAGAACTCTAACTGAACATCACTGAAATAAACGGGCTGATATTAATAACTGAAGTGCATCTAAGTATTTACAGCTCGGCGTTTAGGGCAATTTACAGTTACACCTAAACAGAGTTACACTAAAGTTTTCATAAAACTAAAAATGAGATTAAACCAAAAATGCAGCATAATGCAAATCCCAATATAGTGGCAATTATTCCGGCTCGTTATCATTCCAATCGTTTTGAGGGTAAGCCCCTGGCCGAAATCAGGGGCAAACCAATGGTGCAGAGGGTCTATGAGCGGGCCGCCTCCGTTGAACTTCTGTCCCGGGTGGCGGTGGCCACCGATGATGAGAGAATTGCCGACTGCGTCCGCTCCTTTGGCGGCGAGGTGGTTATGACCCGCAGTGATCATGTCTCCGGTACTGACCGGCTGGCCGAAGCGGCCGAGTTGCTGAATATAGGCGAACAGGACGTGGTGGTTAATATTCAGGGGGATCAACCCTTGTTCGACCGGCAGGTGGTGCGGCAGGTGGCTCAACCGCTGATTGATGACCCGGCCCTGCCAATGGCGACCTTAATTTATAAAATCATCAGAGAGACGGAGATAAACGATCCCAACCATGTTAAAACGGTCTTTGACCGCAATGGTATGGCCCTTTATTTCTCCCGCTCACCCATTCCATTTCAGCGGAATCCCGATGAGCCGGTACCGCCCACCTATTATAAGCATCTTGGCTTTTACGCCTATCGCAAGGGCTTTCTGCTCACCTTTGTTGGCCTGCCGGAGGGTGAGTGGGAACGCTTTGAAAAACTGGAGCAGTTAAGGGCGCTGGAGTTTGGCTATCGGATCAAGGTGGTATTGACCGAGCATGACTCCGTGGAGGTAGATACCCCCAAGGATTTACAACGGGTTGAGGAGTTACTACCGGAAGAGTAGTTAGGTAATGTGAAGAGTTTAATACCAGATTGCGAAATCTTTCACGAGCCCCGGCCAGCACCTATGGGAAAAGATGATTAATGATTTTCTGCAAAAATTAGCCTCTACCTCCTTTACGCCCCTTGACCTTGTCCAGGGGCGTAATCTGCCTGAAAAGCTGGTGGATCTGGCTTTGCATGGGCCGCCCGCACGGCCGCCCCTGCCGGCGGCCGCTCTTAAAGAACTCACCGAGGCGGTTAATGGGCAAGATATCAGCGGAGTACGGGTGGTGGTCTTTGGCGGCGGCACCGGGATGTCCACCATTATCGGTGGTGACAGCCGCAGTCCGGCCTGGACCGCCAATCCCTTTCAGGGCCTGAAAAGCATTTTTCCCCAAATTAGAGCCGTGGTCTGCGTCTCTGATGACGGCGGTTCCACCGGTGAGCTGCTTAAGCATCTGCCTCTCTTCGGCATTGGTGATCTTCGTCATGTCATGCTGGCCGCTATTCAGGAGTCTCTGCTTCGTAAACGCTATAATCTTGATTCTCAGCAGGCCCTTGATACGGCCGCCGCCCTCTTTACTCTTTTTAATTACCGTTATCGGGCCAAACCTCTCAGTGTTGATGAGCTGTTGCGGCGCATCGGGCTGGAGCTTAATGCTCTGCCAGTGGCCATGGCGGAGGGTATTCTTTATCTGCTGCGTAATCTTTTTAGTGATTCGCGTTTAGCGCAGGCCCTGTCGGCACCAAATTGTCTTGGTAATCTCTTGATCGTCAGCGCTATATATTCAGGCTACAAGGACGATAATCCGCGGCCTTCGGCTGCCGCGGTACGTAACGGTCTTCTGCTGCTCACGGATATGCTTGGGGTGATCGAGGATGGGGTTATGCCATGTACCCTTAATCCCTCCAGCCTTAAAATTCATTATACCAACGGGGTGATGACCACGGGTGAATATAAATCCGGCTTGTCCCGGCGGGGGTATCCGGTTGAGCGGGTATTCGTCGATTTTCTGGGTCTTAAACCGCAGGTATTACCGCAGGTTTTTTCTGCGGTGCGGGAGGCGGATATTATAATTTTTGCCCCCGGTAGCCTTTACACCAGTATTGTGCCAGTAATGCAGGTGCCGGGTCTGGCTGAGGCAGTCAGGGCCAATGAGGGGGCGATGAAGGTGCTGGTTGCCAATGTCTGGGCTCAGGCCGGGGAGACCGATCTAACCATGGACGAGCCCAAACGCCGTTTTTATGTCTCAGATCTGATTAAGGCCTATAACCGTAATATTGTCGGCGGTGTTAACGGTCTGTTTCAACAGATTTTATTACTTGGTCTGCAGGATATACCGGGGAGTATTCTGCAAAACTATGCCGTTGAGGGTAAGGTGCCTATTTATCTGGATCGCGGCCTGGTCTGGAAAATGGGATTTGAGCCGGTGGAGGCCTGTATCTACGCGGCTGATGAACTGGCGGAAGGGCGCTTGAAACATGAGCCCGCCGCTCTGGCCCTGGCCTTCAAGGCCATGTGGGCGGCCCGTGGTCAATTGGCCGCTGATTTGCCGGATAGTAAGCGGTGGACGACGGAGGTAAAGACTGCGGCGGATTTGCGTCTGCCCGCCGCCCTTCCCGGCCCACTCATGGATAATATTTCCTGGTTCACCGAGCCTGGCTACCGGACATCCGGGGCTGCGGGAGAGATCGCCTGTGAGCGTTATGCCAGAATTAACCGCAGCCTAACGGCTTTGGATATTGAAGACCGTGGCCGAATTGCCGAGATTATCTGGCATCATGCCGATATTCCACCGGCCCATCTCGATTATATGCATGGTCTGCGTTTTATTGAGCGCTGTAACTGGCCCCGTTCTCAGGTCTGGGATAAGGTTTATTCCTTCTATGATCCTGAGGATGGTTTTTTAAATATCCGGCGGGATATTGGCCCGGAAAATTTCGAGATCGCCTTTCTGGTGGCTCTGGGGCAGTCCTTATTGGGTAATTACGCGGTTCGTAAGGATGTTGAACCATTATTGGCGAACCATGAGATAGTGGGGAAATTATTTCGTCTGGAACTTCGTCCCGCTACCCAACGGCTGAGCTGGTTTAGCGACCTGGAACTGCGTAGTTATCTGAAATTATCCCGTCTGCGGCCGTCTGCTGTTAATCCACTGATTTTTACCAGGGCGGTTAACGGTGAGGAGGGCTTCACGCCGCCGGGTCTGCTCTTTGGCCTTACCTATGCCTGGTATATTGATAATCGGTTTGCCGATCATATAGAGTATAAGATGGCTATTGCCAGGGCGGAG
>VAPF01066485.1_pt1 | contig 16703 bp, 17 predicted proteins | sample 3393931 | NCBI WGS metagenome assembly VAPF01 (sample SAMN08290437, study PRJNA428436) | hydrothermal vent metagenome | isolation source: Deep-sea hydrothermal vent chimney | place: Atlantic Ocean: South-mid Altantic Ridge | depth 2773 m m | reverse complement strand
TATATCCGTTGGGTTGCCATTGACTTTGGGTGCCTGAGTGGGGAACTGGCCGATGGCTTTGCGCAACAAACTTATTAAATCTTCTGCTTTGGTGGCATTGGCGGCATCAACAATCAGCCAGCCGTTATGCGGGTCAATATAAGCAAACGTGTAGTTTGAACGACTGAATGCGCGTGGCATAAGGTCTTGTAATACTTCTTCACGAATATCTTTTCGTTCTTTGCTGCGCACGGTTCTGGCCTGGCTATCTTCAATGTCAGCGACTTTTTCTGCAACAATTTCATTGACAACAGAAGCCGGTAAAACCTTCTCTTCTTTGCGCGCACACACCATAATGTAACCATTGGTGGCATGAGTGAGCTGTGAGCCATGACGACCCAATGGTTGAACCCAACCAAATGTGAAAGTTTCCAGAGTGCTACAAGGTCTGAAAGCGTGCTCATCAAGTTTTTGATGCAGCTCTTCAGCGGTGAGCTCAAAGGGTTTTGTCATACGGTGGATGTGAAGATTTTTAAACCACATAAATATTAAAGTAACCTTTTTAAAATTAAAATCAGGGTTGAGATTATACTCAAATGCAATCAAATGCACCTCCCGATTGTTTACTTAAGTACAGGCCATAAAAAAACCTGTCATACCAAAAATAAAATTAGAGGAATAATTAATGTTTACATACAAAAAAATTATAACGACTTCTGCTGCGCTGTTATTGGGTGCATCTTTATCATTTAGCGCTTTAGCTGCCGATGATCCTTCAATAAAAGGTGATTTGCGCACGAATGTTCAGCAGTCAATGAATGAGTTCATTAACAATCAAACTATAGATGGTTCTATGTACGTTTATGACTCCGTTAAGGGTGGTCTTTTAAAATTAAAGTTGGATAAGCTGCATGACGGTATCGTTAAAAAAGGTGATTTTTATGTTAGTTGTGCTGATTTTAAAGACCAAAATGGCAATAAAGTCGATGTTGACTTTATGGTTCGCCCATCGGGTGACAAGCTTATAACGACTCAAGCATTGCTGCATAAAGTCGATGGCAAAAAACGTAAATACCATCTGGAAAGCATGTAATAAGTATAATGAAAGAGGTGACTCAAAACCTCGAAGCGTTGTTGCATAGCGGTTATCGCTATGCACTCTCTTTAACGCATGACAAGGTGCGTGCTGAAGATGTTGTTCAGGACGCATGGCTGGCGGTGCTGAAGGCGAAGGGGCCTCATAGCCGTCCTTACTTGTTCAGTGCGGTACGCTCTCGCTTTTTAAATTTGAATAAACGAGAGCAGTTGGTGACCGTTGTAGCATTAGATGATGTGCCGCAGATGGAGCAGCAGGAAGATGTGACGAATAGTTTAGATGCAATGGGTTATCTGGAATATCCTTTGCTGGAAGAGGCTCTGGACAGTTTGCGAAGCGTAGAGCGAGAAGCGCTTTTTTTGATGGCAGTTGAAGGCTATACCGCCAACGAAATTGCCACATTCACAACGCAACCGCGTGGCACGGTATTGAGTCATATTCACAGAGCTAAACAGAAAATAAGACGCTTTTTAGCAACACATGATGTCGAGGTGCGCCATGAGCGATGATGTCATCAATCAAAATATTAAAAATCATTATGAAAAGCAGGTACTTTCTCCTGAGATATTAGCTCGAATGAGAGCAATGACAGGCACGCAATCTCAGAAAAAACATGGCTTATGGCAGGCCAGTAAATACTTCGCGATCGCTGCATCATGTGCACTTGTGATCTTAACGGGCGTTCAGTTAACTAATTTTTCACAAACATCAGGTGATGAATTGATCGTTCGAGTGGCTCAAGAAGTGGCAATGAATCATAATAAGCAGCTTGCCAGTGAATTTATTTCAGATAATTATTCAAAGCTCGCAGCCACGATGGATAAGCTTGATTTTATAATTAAATCGCCCGAGCAGCTTAAAGATTCAGAGTATCAATTGCTCGGAGCACGTTATTGCTCGATTCAAGGGCGTATTGCCGCTCAAATCAATCTGGTTAATCAACACGGGGAATCAATGACTCTATATGTGACGCAGCTTAATGATGCACTCTCTGTATTGCAGAATAAGAGCCAGTCACATGAAAATTTATTGATCAGCAACTGGCATGAAAATGGGCTGTTTTATAGCTTGGCTCGTCGTCAGTGACTATTATTTTCAAGAGATCACCGACGATAGTTTTTATCTTTCCTCCTTCAAGATTTGGACTCCCCTCGTGCGACCTGCCTCATTAGGCATCTCAGAATGATTGTGCTCTATTGTGGGGTTGATCAAAATCTAATATTGGCCCTTTAGGGACAATGCGAGTTGGGTTGATGGTGGACTGACTGAAGTAATAGTGCTGTTTAATATGGGTGAAATTGACGGTTTTTTTCACGCCTGAAACTTGGTATAACTCGCGTAAGTAGTGGCTTAGGTTTGAATAATCCATTAACAGATGCAAGTTGCACTTGAAGTGGCTGTAATAGACCGCATCAAAGCGGATCAATGTGGTAAAAAGACGCCAGTCCGCTTCTGTGAGTTGATCTCCGACTAAATAACGTTGCTGCTTCAGGCGTTGCTCCAGTGTGTCTAAGGCTGAAAACAATTCATCGAAGGCTTTTTCATACGCGGCTTGCTTGGTTGCAAAGCCACAGCGGTAGACACCGTTATTGATATTGGAATAGACAAAGTCATTAATAGCATCAATATCACTCTGTAATGTTTCGGGGTAGTAGTCGTGCTTAACATCAGTGAATGCATCAAAAGCACTATTGAGCATACGAATGATTTCTGATGATTCATTATTGACGATGGTCTGGGTTTTTTTGTCCCATAACACAGGTACGGTAACGCGTCCGCTGTAACCCGATTGTTGCAATGTATAAATTTGATGTAGAAACTGACTGCTATTCACATCATCTAAATCACTACCAAAATTGCCCGTAAATGCCCAACCCTGTTCCAGCATATAAGGGTCAACCACAGATACTGAAATTACTTTTTCCAGGTTTTTCAGTGTACGAAAGATCAGTGTGCGGTGAGCCCAAGGACAGGCCAATGAAACATAGAGATGGTAACGTCCTGCTTCAGCTTTGAATCCGCTTACACCGCTGGGGCCTTTTGTCCCATCAGCGCTCACCCAATTGCGAAATTGTGAATCAGCACGTATAAACGCCCCTTGGCTTTTTTTTGTGTCATACCACTGGTCGTGCCAAACACCTTCAACTAATAAACCCATAATGAATCACTCCTGTTAATTTGTTGTATCAGTTTTATTGCTACGATAAGCATCAATACTCCATGAACCTGCACCAAAAGCAGTGATAAATAATAGGCCACCCGCGATCGCGAAATTTTTCATAAACATGATTGATTGCATTTGGTCGCCGAGGTTCGCGTGAAAGATGATTGCGGAAATGATCGAGAATCCGGCCAATAGAGAAGCCGTAATTCGTGCTTGAAAGCCTACGATCAGGGCAAGGCCACCGCCAATTTCCAGCAATATGACCAAGGGTAGAAGCATTCCCGGTACACCCATGGCCTCCATGTAGCCCTGAGTGCCCGCATAGCTACCAATTTTACTTATACCCGCGAGTAAAAATATGTGCCCCAAAAGAATGCGCCCGACTAAAGTTGTTGCTTTTTCCATTTTTATACTTCCTCATAAGTTTGTTGATGGATGAAAACATTATGACAATATTTTTTCGATAAAAAAGCGCAAATAATAGGTTATAATGATCTAAAATATTGATAGGTATGTGAAAGTGAAAGCTCCAAAAGTTGCTTTAGAGCAGTGGAGAGTGCTGCAGGCAGTGATTGATCATGATGGTTATGCACAAGCTGCTGAGCATCTCCATCGAAGTCAGTCATCGGTCAGTTATACAGTTTCTAAATTACAGGAACAACTGGGTGTCTCTTTGCTACAAATAGAGGGTCGTAAAGCGGTGCTCACTGAAGTGGGTGAAGTTTTGCTGCGTCGTTCACGTCAGTTGGTTGAGGATGCTGCTGAATTGGAGCAATTTGCTTATTGCCTTGAGGAGGGGTGGGAGGCTGAAATTGATCTGGTTGTTGATGCCGCTTTTCCTTCCTGTTATCTGATGGCCGCCCTGAAACAATTTATACCTGTGAGCAGGGGCACTCGAGTGCAACTGAATGAAGTGGTGCTTTCTGGCGCTGATGAAGCATTGCTGGAGGGGCGTGCTGATTTGGTGATTGGCTCTCGGGTTCCTAAAGGTTTTTTGGGTAATTCTTTGATCAAGGTGGAGTTTATTGCCGTGGCTCATAAAGAGCACCCGCTTCATCAGTTACAACGCGTACCCACTCACAAAGATCTGCGTAAGGAGATGCAAGTGGTGATTCGTGATTCTGGTTTGCATATGAAGCGTGATTCTGGTTGGCTAGGTTCAGAATATCGCTGGACAGTGAGCAGTATCGATACAGCAGTTGAGACAGTGAGCAGTGGATTGGGTTTTGGTTGGTTGCCTAAACATAAAATTGAATCATTACTGGATGGTGGTACTTTGAAGCCTTTAAAATTAAAAGAAGGGCAGCAGCGAGCAACCTTTCTCTACCTGATTTTTGGTCATCCAGAGAGTGTTGGACCAGCAACGCAACAGCTGGCTGATATTTTTAGTTCTTTGGTCGACGCTGAGGAGTAAATTAATATTTCAGGAATTTTTAACTCTTCAAGCGATATCCCGTTTTGAATATCCACCAAATTGTTGTGAGGCAGAGAAACATAAAGACAAAGATCATCCCGATACTGGCGATAATATTGACATCAGAAATGCCGTAAAAGCTCCAGCGAAAGCCACTAATCAGGTAAACGACCGGGTTGAACAGTGTGACGGTTTGCCATGGCTCTGGCAGCATGTCGATTGAATAAAAAGCACCGCCCAGAAAGGTCAGTGGCATGACAACCATCATAGGGATGATTTGCAACTTTTGAAAATCGTCCGCCCATAAACCGATGATGAAACCGAACAGGCTGAATGTGATGGCCGTGAGCACTAAAAAGAAGAGCATCCACAGTGGGTGTGCAATTTCATAGTCTACAAACAGGTTGGCAGTCAGTAAAATCAATAGGCCAAGAAGAATAGATTTAGTGGCCGCTGCGCCCACAAAACCAATGACAACCTCAGTAGGTGAAACAGGTGCTGAAAGTATCTCGTAGATCGTGCCTGAAAATTTTGGAAAATAGATGCCGAAAGAGGCATTGGAAATGCTTTCGTTAAGCAGCGATAACATGAGCAATCCAGGAATGATGAAAGCACCATAGCTGATGCCGTTGATCTCACCCATGCGTGAACCGATCGCTGCGCCAAAAACCACAAAGTAGAGCGATGTGGAAAGAATCGGCGAGATCAGACTTTGCAATAATGTTCGCCAGGTACGAGCCATTTCGAACAAGTAAATTGCACGAACTCCGTATAGATTCATGATTAATCCCTCACCAGACTGACAAAAATCTCTTCCAGTGAGCTTTCGCTGGATTGGAGATCTTTAAAATCAATGCCGAGGTTGCTGAGTTGGCGCAGTAGCTCGGAAATACCTGTGTGCTCTTTCTGTGTATCAAAAGTATAGGTGAGCGTATAGCCATCTTGTGATAAATCCAGAGAATATTCTGCAAGCTCTTTAGGCGTGTGGTCGAGTGGGTTTTGCAGTGTTAGAGTCAGTTGCTTTTTACCAAGTCTATCCATCAGTACATCTTTGTCTTCAACCATGATGATTTCACCTTTGTTGATGACTCCAATTCGGTCGGCCATCTCTTCAGCTTCTTCAATGTAGTGTGTGGTCAGGATAATGGTCACACCGCTTTCACGCAGCTTTCGCACCATTTGCCACATATCACGACGCAGTTCAACATCAACACCGGCGGTGGGTTCATCAAGAAACAGGATTTCTGGTTCGTGAGAAAGTGCCTTGGCGATGAGAACGCGGCGTTTCATGCCGCCGGATAATGTCATAATCCTCTCTTTTCGTTTGTCCCAAAGCGAGAGGTCGCGTAGTATTTTTTCGATAAAGGCATGGTTTTTTGGTTTTCCAAATAAACCACGGCTAAAATTCATGGTATCCCAGACGCTTTCAAAAGTGGCGGTGGAAAGCTCTTGAGGGACTAAGCCAATTTTGGATCGAGCGGCACGAAAGTTTGTAAGGATATCATGACCATCCACTGAAACACTGCCTTCACTGGGCGTGACTATGCCACAGATAATGCTGATCAGTGTTGTTTTACCTGCACCATTTGGCCCCAAAAGAGCCAGAATTTCTCCTCGGTGGATATCCAGATTGATATTGTTAAGTGCCAGAAGACCTGAATCGTATTTTTTAGTCAGATTTTTGATTGAGATGATGGACTCCACAGAGCCTCCTGATGATGGAAACGAGAGGGCGTATTATACGCATTCAAACTTGATATTACATTTTCATCTGCGGATCATATGGTCTAAATTACTGCGTCACTACCCAACCAAGCGCTGTAAACTATCTTCCCACGACGCTTTAAAGGCCGCATCGCTTGCAAACAGTTTATACAACTCCAACTCATCTTTGCGCCGCCCTAACATCACGATACTTACCCCTAACATAAACATCACGCAGACAATCGTCTGCAATTGACCAGATAAAAGAGATCAGTTTGTTGTGTGCGCTGTGGTTCATTGAGTGGTTCTCTTAGTGTGCGTATTTATATCGCAATATATCAGTAGAAGACATTTTCTGATCAATGAGAAAGATAGATAACGGACAAGGTTAGCCGCATTTATTTGACCTTGCTATGAATAGGAATTTTAATGCCCTTCCCCTGTTTATGGCAAGAATTTTATGGACAAAATGGATAAAAATCTAATTGGAGAAAAGATATCGGGGTCATGGTAGGCAATAAAAATGCCTATTGATGTACTCTCTTGCCCTCTTCACAGGATAAGCCCACGGTGATGCATTGCTGGTTTTGCGTAACCCAGCAGGCGAATCACAATCTCCCGATCGGAAAACGAAGTGTGGTGAAGGCCGAGTTTATCGCCATGCGGCTGGCCGCTCTGGCTCGGCTGAATGTTGCGTCGGTTTCTATGACGCAAGCCGCCAATAAGGATGTATTGCTCATTGAGCGCTTTGACCGCGTTCATGTATCAAAGGGCTGGCAGCGTAAAGCTATTGTCTCCGGTCTGACTTTGTTCGGTCTGGATGAAGTGATGACGCGCTATGCCAGTTACGAAGATTTAGCCGAGATTATTCGCTACCGTTTCAGGAATGCTTCCGTGACATTGAAGGAGCTGTTTTCCCGCTTGGTCTTCAATATTTTGTGCGGGAATACAGACGACCACGCTCGTAATCATGCGGCCTTCTGGGACGGTGAAATGCTCTCCCTCACACCATTTGTCCACAAGGGCGAACTGGCAATGAGGCCACGCAAGCAATGTTGATTTCCGGTAACAACCGGATGAGTCAGCTTACCGCTTGCCTGGATGCAGCACCGCACTTTCTACTTTCTCGTGAAGAGGCTGGATCCATTATCGAGTATCAAATTGAAGTGATCGAAGCAAACTGGACTCTTGTGTGCGATGAAGAAAATTTAAGCGAAACGGATCGCGCCTTAAAAAGAATAAAAGTAAATATATAGCTAAACTTTTTCGTTATAATAGTTTAGATTTATGTTGACTTTTTTAGATGAGAACTAAGGTTTTATGGGTATGGCTGACAGAAATTTAATCAATGAAATCAATAGGCGACGCACGTTTGCTATCATTTCTCATCCTGATGCGGGAAAGACCACATTAACTGAAAAGCTCCTTTTATTCGGTGGTGCTATTCAAATGGCAGGTACGGTTAAAGGCCGTAAAGCTGCGCGTCATGCAACTTCTGACTGGATGGAACTGGAAAAAGAGCGTGGCATTTCGGTGACTTCATCCGTGATGCAATTCATGCATAATGACCGTGTGGTGAATCTTTTGGATACACCAGGCCATGAAGATTTTTCGGAGGATACCTACCGTACATTGACTGCAGTGGATTCAGCTTTGATGGTGATTGACTGCGTTAAAGGCGTTGAGAAACGTACTATTAAATTGATGGATGTTTGTCGTTTGCGTGATACGCCGATCATGACTTTTATCAATAAACTGGATCGTGAAGGGCGTGATCCGATTGATCTTCTGGATGAGATCGAGGATGTACTGAAAATTAAGTGTGCGCCGATTGTCTGGCCGATGGGAATGGGTAAGGCTTTTAAGGGTGTATTTCACCTTCAAAATGATTGTATTCACCTTTTCAGTGCCACACATGGTGGAAAAATTCAGGAAGGTGAGGTGATTCAGGGGTTGGATAATCCTCGGTTGGATGAGCTGTTTGGTGATGATGCGGATGAGTTTCGAGAAGAGGTGGAGTTAGTCAGAGGTGCAAGCCATGAATTTGATCTGGATGCTTATCTCAAAGGCGAGCTCACACCTGTATTTTTTGGTTCGGCAGCCAATAATTTTGGTGTTAAAGAGTTACTGGATAAGTTTGTAGAGTACGCACCGGCTCCGTTACCGCGTCAGGCCAATGAACGGCTGGTGGAAACGAATGAAGAAAAATTTACAGGGTTTGTTTTTAAAATTCAGGCCAATATGGATCCAGCTCATCGTGACCGGATCGCATTCGTGCGTATTTGCTCGGGATCATATCAGAAAGGGATGAAAGTACATCAGGTTCGTTTGGAAAAAAATGTACAAATTTCTAATGCGATTACATTTTTGGCAGGTGATCGAGAGCATGTGAATGAAGCGTACCCAGGTGATATTATCGGTTTTTTCAATCATGGCACAATTCAGATCGGGGACACTTTCACTCAAGGTGAAAAAATAAAATTTGCAGGGATTCCTCATTTTGCACCAGAGCTATTCAGGCGAGCGCGATTGCGTGATCCAATGCGTTTGAAGGCATTGCTTAAAGGATTACAGCAGCTCTGTGAAGAGGGTGCGACTCAGTTGTTCAGACCCCTGAATAATAACGATCTCATTTTGGGGGCGGTGGGTATACTGCAGTTTGATGTTGTGGCTCACCGCTTAAAAAGTGAATATGGTGTTGAGTGTTCTTTTGAGGCCGTACAGGTGAATACTGCGCGTTGGATTGTGTGTGAAGACTCCAAGAAACTGGAAGAATTTCAGCGTAAGGCCAATGATAATTTAGCTTTAGATGCGAGTGGTCACCTTAGTTATATTGCACCGACTCGCGTGAATTTGCAGCTCATGGAAGAGCGTTGGCCTGATATCAAATTTATGGCAACGCGAGAGCATTAAGGAACCTCTGATCAGAGGTTCCTTAATTATTATTTCCAGTCTCTGACCAGTCGTGCATAAGCACGGGTGTTGAACTCATCTTTGTCATTGAGTGTGATCTTGCCATCATCAAAGTGCGCCGCCCATGCTTTGTAGGGAGAGGAAAAGGAGGTTGAACTGCTCCAGAAAGAGACGCGTGATGTGTTACTGAAAACATCCAGGTTAATAGCTGGACTCATACAGCGGTGTTCCACGATTGATTCAAGCTCTTTTATATTAGGAATTCGCCAGTCACTGTAGTTTCGTGAATTACCTATTTTTCCTTGGTTAAGTTGCTGTATATATTGCAGTAAGCCTTGCCAGGTATAAACGTTTGCCTCGTCATCACATTGCTCATTTTTGACATTGTAGCGAGTGCCTTCAGTGCATTGCTTCCACATCAAGCCCGTTTTAGAGTCAATAACAAGGCCATCATTTTTGGCAAAACGATCAGAAGGCGTTGAGGGCGCTTGGTTTTCGTCGCAGATCTGAGCCAGAGTGGCGTTTGTGGTAATGAGTGCAAGCAGTGTAGTGATTAATAAGGCGTATTGCATTTAAATGGAATCCAAAGTTTATTGGGGTGAATATACCAAACGTACAAACCATTCTGTATCTTTTTTAACCGCTCCAGACTCGCCTTTCATATAGTCAACAATCAAGGCACGCTCTGATGCGGCGAAAGTTCTTTGTCTTGTAAGGAACTCTTTGAGAACAGCTCTCACATTATCTTCATTTTCTATTGTAATTTGCAGGCCTTCTTCAGTCGTTATTGTTATGCTCTGATCGGCAGGTGAAGCATCAATCAGCTGATCGACATAAAGTGTCAAAGCTTCCTCTTTTATTGCTGCAATAAATTCAGTTTCAGCGTCGCTATTATCTCTGTATTGAGACTCTACAATGATTTCATCCTTGATCAGGCTTCTGATTTTCTCTCTATTTTGTTTTAAAGCAACCACTTCTTTAGCGATTACAATATGAGCTTCTTCATCACCTCTTATTTTGACATCATATATGATGACTGCTTTTGATGGAGAGGTGTTTTGGCTCCAGTAATTCAATGGGGGTGATCGTCGAGCAATAATAGGGTAAGGGAAATAATTACGATCAACCGCAGGGTGGCTTGCACCGTAGTTAACGATGGAGAGTAGTTCACTGCGTGTTGGAAGCCGCCATTGATTAATTCCACAAAGTGGCTCTGTTGTTGTATTGATGGCGTTCATGTAAGCATAGGTGTCGCAGCCGTTATAGTCGCACTCATCTAGGCTTTTTTTACCTTCACTACTGTTTTCAGCCAAGGGGTTGTACCAGGTGTATTTTGCATTGTGATATTGCAAATCTGCATCAGCACTTTTATTTTCCCAGATTAGACCCGTGACATTGTCTTTTACGCAGAACCATTCAGCTGCCGTTGGTGGCAGTGAGTTTCCTTCCATATCCAGTTTTGTAAAATTAAAACCAGCATGGCCATCGCTGTCATCATTTTGAGTGGCATCACGGCCATAGAGAGCGTCTTGTTCAGGAAAGAGTTCCAGAGTGCTTTCAAGTGTTTCCGCTTCACATGTTGTATCGTTATCTTCAATCTGTTGCTCAGTGCATACCTTGGCAAGGTCGAGCGTATCAAAATATTGAACTACATCTTTGGTTTTGTTGGATGCGGTCAAAGTGATGCCGGTATCATTGAGTGTTTCAAGGTTATCATCAGAGACAATAATTCCAGTGGCTGTGAGTTGTCTGGACTTGGCAGCGATTTCGCTGTCTGAAATATTGCTTAAACTTAAAGTAAAGGTTTCGTTAGCTTCGGCTTGAGTATCGCCATGAACAGGGACTGAGATCGTTTTTTCCAGCTCGCCTGGGTAAAATGAAATTTCACCAGAGACGGGTGAATAATCGTTGTTGGCGGTTGTGGCAGTGCCATCGGTGGTTTGGTAGTTAGCTGTAACACGGCTCTCGAATTTATCATTGAGTGACGCAGTGAATTGCAGTGTTTCTGTGCCTTCATTGCCTTCGGTAATCACTTTATTGCGAATTTTTATCGCATAGCCGTCATCATTGTTAATTGTGGCGCGGCCTGTCATCTGTTTGCCTTCCTGACCCTGACTGGATGTTGCGATGGTTAATTTTACGTCAAAATACTCATTGGCTTCGGCTTCATTATCACCATAAACAATGATTTCGATTGGCTTGCTGGTTTTTGCTTGCTGAAAGACGTTTTCTCCTGTGGCCGGATCAACGACACTTCGACCTGGAAAGAAAAAAACTTGCCCTTTTTTTGGCTCATAGTCATTTTCGCCGGCTGTTGCAGAGCCATCAACAGTGGTGTAATCGACGACTATTTTTTCTGTTTCTTTACGAACAGGTACGTCAACTGTAACAGAGAATGTTGCTTTAAATTTGGGGCGTTCATCAGGTTCAGAACCATCTTCATTCAGCTCAATATTACCTTCAGCAATGAGGATGTCACTGATGTTTACTGTGGGGGGAATCAGGCTTTCTGCATCAGGATCATAATCAATATCAATCTCTTCAATGCATGAAATCAATGAGAGAGTGATTATAATCACGCTAGTGATCAGTGAAGTTTTTTTGAATAGATGAAGTACAGCGGCCATTACTTGAATCATTAAAAGAATTGAAATTAATGTGACAGTATATTCCAATAGAGGTTCCGGTAAAATGGCGGTAACTAAATAATCATGAGAGTATTAAGTAATGACTGAACAAAGCTTTTTATCTAATAAACCGATCGAAATGAAAGATCGCCTGATTTTTGCTCTTGACTTTGAAAATACCAAAACAGCGAAGGCCATGGTGGAAACATTAGGCGATGCCGTCACTTTTTATAAGGTGGGTATGGAATTGTTCATGGCAGGGGGCTACTTTGAATTGATTGACTGGTTGATTGCCAGAGATAAAAAAGTGTTTGTTGATCTTAAATTTTTTGATGTGCCACAGACCGTCAGTTCCGCCATAAAGAGCTTAAGTGATAAAGGTGCAACATTTGCAACCATTCATGGGAATGATGCGATGATGAAAGCAGCAGCGGCCACAAAAGGAGACTTGAAAGTGTTGGCGGTGACTGCTTTGACAAGCCTTGATCGGGGCGACTTGGATGATCTGGGATTTCAGTGTGATGTTGAGCAACTGGTGCTGTCACGCGCAAAACGGGCATTGGAATCAGGTTGTGATGGAGTGGTCTCTTCTGGATTAGAAGCGAAGAGCTTGCGCGAATCACTGGATTCAAAGTTATTAGTGATTACACCCGGTATTCGCCCTGTGGATAATGATGATGATCAAAAGAGAGTTGTTAATGTAGAAACAGCTTTTCGAAATGGTGCCGATTATATTGTCGTAGGGCGGCCGATTAAATTGGCAGATGATCCATATAAGATGGCATGTGATATTCAGAATAAAATAAAAAAAGTCTTTATGGAGTAGAGATAATTCAAGGAGCAGGGTGGTGATAAAAAAAATACTCATTGCAAATAGAGGGGAAATCGCAGTAAGAATTGTGCGAGCCTGTGCTGAAATGGGTGTGAAATCAGTCGCGGTCTATACCGATGCAGATCGCTACGCACTGCATGTTAAAAAAGCGGATGAAGCTTATAATTTGGGGCCAGAAACAGTGGCTGGATATTTAAGTGTGCATCGCTTGGTGAATCTGGCCGCAGCGACAGGCTGTGATGCAATTCATCCGGGGTACGGGTTTCTTTCAGAAAATCCAGACCTAGCAGCGGGCTGTGAAAAGCGTGGAATTCAGTTTATTGGCCCGAGTGCGGCGGTTATTCGTCATATGGGTGATAAAATTGAGGCACGCAAGGCGATGATTAAAGCGGGTATTCCAGTCACGCCAGGCAGTGATGCCAGCCTGGAAAGTCTGGATGAAGCGCTGCTTTGTGCTCAGCGTGTCGGTTACCCCATCATGCTTAAAGCCACTTCGGGGGGCGGTGGGCGCGGCATTCGTCGCTGCTCCGATGCTGAAGATCTTAAAAACAATTATGAACGAGTCATTTCAGAGGCGACAAAAGCTTTTGGCAGTGCTGAAGTTTTTCTTGAGAAGTGTATTGAAAACCCTCGTCATATCGAAATGCAAATTCTGGCAGATCGCCAGGGTCACGTCATTCACCTCTTTGAACGCGACTGCTCAATACAGCGTCGTCATCAAAAGCTGATTGAAATTGCACCTTCACCGCAACTGAGTGATGAGCAGCAAAAATATATTGCAGATTTGGCTGTGCGTGCGGCAAAAGTGGTGGAGTATGAAAATGCTGGAACGGTAGAGTTTTTGCTTGATGATAAAGATAATTTTTATTTCATGGAGATGAATACTCGCCTGCAAGTTGAGCATACGATCAGTGAAGAGATTTCCGGTGTTGATATTGTTCAAGAGCAGATCAAAATTGCTTCCGGCTTACCGCTTTCGTATCAGCAAGAAAATATCCAACGCCGTGGTTTTGCCATGGAGTTTCGCATCAATGCAGAAGATCCTAAAAATGATTTTCTGCCCAGCTTCGGTCGTATTACACGCTATTTTGCGCCGGGTGGCCCCGGCGTTCGTACCGACAGCGCCATTTACAGTGGCTATGAGATTCTCCCTTATTATGATTCGCTGTGCGTTAAGCTTACGGTCTGGGCGATGACATGGGATGAATTGCTGGCGCGTGCAACACGAGCACTGGGCGATATAGGTGTGTACGGTATTAAAACAACCATTCCATATTACCTGGAAATTTTGAAACACCCAGACTTTCGCAAAGGTGAGTTCGATACCAGTTTTGTAGAAACAAACACAGAGTTGGTGAATTATTCAGAGCGCCGCCCACCGAGTGAACTCGCTGCCGTGATTGTCGCTGCAATTGCAGTTCACAAAGGATTATAGAAAAGGAATCGACGATGGCACAAGTTCAGATTACCGATACGACACTGCGTGATGCCCACCAATCCCTGTTAGCCACTCGATTTCGTATAGAGGATATGCTGCCCATTTGTGAAAAAATGGATCGAGTCGGTTTTTGGTCATTGGAGGTTTGGGGCGGTGCGACCTTTGATTCTTGCATTCGATTTTTGAAAGAAGACCCTTGGGAACGATTACGGAAATTCAGAAAAGCACTGCCGAATACTCGTTTGCAAATGTTACTGCGAGGGCAAAATTTACTGGGTTATCGTCACTATTCTGATGACGTAGTACGTGCCTTTGTGCAAAAGTCAGCGGATAACGGCATGGATGTTTTTCGCGTATTTGATGCACTAAATGATCTTCGTAATGTGCGCGTTTCGATTGAAGCAGTTAAAGCGGCAGGCAAACACGCACAAGGCACGATCTGCTATACCACCAGTCCGGTACATAAAATTTCAATGTTTGTTGAAATGGCATGTGAATTGGAGTCGATGGGCTGTGACAGCATTGCAATTAAGGATATGGCTGGACTGCTGACTCCTGGTGTGACGGCAGAGCTTGTTTCAGCACTGACTCAAGCGGTCAATATTCCACTGCACTTGCACAGTCATGCCACTTCAGGGTTGTCAGAGATGTGTCAACTTAAAGCCGTTGAAAATGGTTGTTACCATATTGATACAGCAACTTCTACGCTTTCTGGTGGAACTAGTCATCCCGCAACTGAAAGCATGGTCGCTGCATTTAAAAATAGTCAATATGATACGGGTTTGAACCTTGAGTTGTTACAAGAAATTGGTGCCTATTTTTATGGTGTTCGAAAAAAGTATCACCATTTTGAAAGTGAATTCACCGGCCTTGATACCCGTGTGCAAGTCAATCAGATTCCAGGTGGTATGATTTCCAATCTGGCCAATCAGCTGCGTGATCAAAATGCGTTGGGGCGTATGAATGAAGTGATGGCAGAAGTGCCCAGGGTTCGAGAGGATCTGGGGTATCCACCTCTGGTGACACCATCGTCACAAATTGTGGGCACACAAGCGGTATTAAATGTATTAACAGGTCAGCGTTATAAAAGCGTAACCAATGAAGTAAAAAGCTATCTGCTGGGGTATTATGGAAAACCTCCTGCAGCTGCCAATGATGTTGTGCGGCAACAGGTCTGTGGTGATGAAGAAGTGATTACCTGTCGCCCTGCAGATTTACTTGATGATGAGATGGCTCAATTGCGCCAAGAGGTCGGCTCTCTGGCTGAATCAGAGGAAGATCTGTTGAGTTATGCGATGTTCCCTGATATCGGGCGCGAATTTTTGGAACAACGTGCAGCGGGAGCGCTGGAACCAGAGCCATTGGAGCCTGTGATTTCTGGTGAGATCGTTTGTGGTATACCGCCGATTGAATTTAATGTGGCATTGCATGGTGAAAAATATCATATAAAAATTGCAGGAAAAGGGCTATCAGGGCAAAGTAGTCGAGCTTTTTATGTTTTGGTGGATGGTGTTTCAGAAGAAATTATTGTTGAAACATTGGATGAGCTGGCAACAACTGAGGTATCAGAATCGGTTGATAAAAATGGCAGCACTCGGCCACGTGCTGATGCGCCAGGGCATGTGAGTACATCAATGCCAGGAGTGATTGTTGACGTTCTTGTCAGCGAAGGTGATGTCGTAAAAGAGGGGGATTCGTTGGTCGTGGTGGAAGCGATGAAAATGGAGACTGAAATTCAAGCTCCTGTTAGTGGTAAAATAATGGCAGTTCATGTAAAAAAGGGGGATCATGTTAACCCTGATGAGATGTTGATTCAGATTGATTAGAGTTTTAAAAGAGGTATCCATTGGCCGTTGTAAAGCAGCAAATTGTTTTAGCATCAAGCTCCATTTATCGAAGAGATCTGCTTCGTAAGCTGGTGGTTGAGTTCAGTCGTTATTCTCCTGATATTGATGAAACTCCCTTGCCAGATGAGTTGCCTGAGGCGATGGTACGTCGTTTGGCGACACTAAAAGCTCAAGCAGTTACTGAAAAATACTCTAATGCCTTGGTGATCGCTTCAGATCAAGCGGCCGTGGTGGATGGTCAGGTGTTAGGTAAACCTGGGAATTATGAAAATGCATTGGAACAACTGCTTTTAGTGTCTGGCAAGTCTGTTGTTTTTCATACGTCACTATGCCTGCTTAATAGTGCAACCGGGCATATGCAAACGGCTGTTGAGCCTTTTACAGTACACTTTCGTTCATTGACTACCGATCAAATCGGCAACTATCTGCGACGTGATAAACCCTATGATTGTGCGGGTGCATTCAAGTCGGAAGGGTTTGGTGTTGTGTTATTTGAAAAAATGGAAGGGGATGACCCCAATGCTCTTGTTGGGTTACCATTAATTCGTCTGCGGCAGATGTTTGAGCGTGAGGGTATTTATCTTGTTTGAAGCGATGTTGTTAAGAGTTTATTTTAAAGTTTTTCTAATACTTTTTCTGGTGTTATTCAGTGTTAATAGTTGGGCTTCATCAAAAGCACCTCGCTGGTT
>VAPF01044954.1_pt1 | contig 16726 bp, 8 predicted proteins | sample 3393931 | NCBI WGS metagenome assembly VAPF01 (sample SAMN08290437, study PRJNA428436) | hydrothermal vent metagenome | isolation source: Deep-sea hydrothermal vent chimney | place: Atlantic Ocean: South-mid Altantic Ridge | depth 2773 m m | reverse complement strand
GTTGTGTTAATCGTTGTCGGGGCGAGTTTTCCATTCTTGACCAATTGCTCATATTCATAGGTGCTGTTACGCCCATGCTCTTTTGCATAATAGAGTGCGGCATCGGCTTTATCAATCGTGCTGGTGGGTGTATTCATAGGTTTTATTTGAGTGAAGCCCAAGCTTATTGTGATTTTTTCTATCTGCGGAAATTTGTAACTCTCAACTGCTTTTCTGAACTGCTCAAAAGCGCACTTGGCACCAAAAGCCTCTGTGGGAGATAAAATAATAACGAACTCTTCACCACCAAAACGATAGAGCATGTCACTATTTCTAAAAGTGCTCCCCATGACTTGGGTTAACAGTATCAATACCTCATCGCCAAACAGGTGACCGTATGTATCATTCACATGCTTGAAGTTATCAATATCCGCAATAGCAAGCCAATAGTAATTGGTTTCTTCTATTTTACGTCGTTTGTGACTTTTTTCTTCGATCGCTTTAGTTTCTAGAAGAATTTTGTAAAAATTAGAATCAAAGGTTTTTCTGTTGAGGAGGCCTGTGAGTGTATCGTGATTGCTTTCGTCTATAATACGCAAGTAATTGCGATATATTTTCATAAATGCAGTTACAAGTTTATTTTGAGCCTCATTAAATGATGAGGTCACGAGTTCAATAAAGCCAATCACACTATTTTGGTGATTAAATATTGGATAGATGGCTCGAGTAAACTGGTGATGGTAATCAGTATCTATGACCGGCTCGGTATGAGTGAGACACAGCTGCAAACTGTCATCCTGATCGATAGGGATTATCTCTAAAGTGGAGGTATCGACTGTTTTACTGTCTGAGTGATACGCCATGCTGACCAAAGCTTCTGCGTTGGTTTGTGTGTTGGTGATTTTTAACAGGCGAATGGAGGTGGGTTGGTAAAGTTCAGCGAGGGTCGTAACCAAACTGATTTCTAGTGAATCCTTGTCTTTGTGTTCTGTAACCTTGGCAACAGAGTCGAGTATGTCCATAATTTGGAGTTGTATGCCTTGTTTTAAGTGCGAAGGGTTGCAACTACCAGCCAATCCTTTGACTTTACAGATGCCATTACCATAGCCAATGTCGAATGTAAGGTCAATATGCCAAGTTGCTTGCGCGTAATAAACAAGGGTTCGAATAAGTGTGTTTAATTTCCTGTTTATGGAAAAAAAGGTTAGAATCGCGGCTTTGTTCAGGTTGGTCTTTCGTACTCGGATCAGTTGGATTTAATAGAATTAATACGAGGTTGTAGTCACCATATGTCTCATCTGTCAAAAATTCCTGATATTGATGCCGTTGAAACTCAGGAGTGGATTGACGCTCTTGAAGCTGTCATCGAAAACGAAGGTGTTGAACGAGCCCATTTTCTGTTAGAACAGATGATTGACAAGGCGCGCCGTTCGGGTGCTAACCTGCCTTACTCTGCGAATACAGCCTATGTAAATACCATCCCAACCCATATGGAAGCACTTCACCCAGGTGATCAAGCGATTGAACAGCGTATTCGTTCTTTTATACGTTGGAATGCAGTGGCGATGGTGGTGAAAGCCAATCGTAAGTCGGCAGAGCTGGGGGGGCATATTGCATCATTTGCTTCTGCGGCGGTGCTTTATGATATCGGGTTTAATCATTTTTGGCGTGCTCCCAGCCATGAGCACGGCGGGGATTTAATTTACTCTCAAGGCCACTCTTCGCCAGGGACTTATGCTCGCGCTTTTTTAGAGGGTCGCTTGAGCGAAGATCAGCTGGATAAGTTTCGTCAGGAGGTCGATGGTGGTGGGCTCTCTTCTTATCCTCATCCTTGGTTGATGCCTGATTTTTGGCAGTTTCCAACGGTCTCTATGGGGTTGGGGCCGATTATGTCGATCTATCAGGCTCGTTTCATGAAGTACCTTCAAGATCGTGGTTTGGCGGATACTAAACAGCGTAAAGTCTGGGCTTTTCTTGGCGATGGTGAGACGGATGAACCCGAATCTTTGGGTGCTATTTCACTCGCAGGCCGTGAAAATCTGGATAACCTGATCTGGGTCGTCAACTGTAATCTGCAGCGCCTGGATGGCCCTGTGCGCGGTAACGGAAAAATTATTCAAGAGCTTGAAGCTGGTTTTCGTGGTGCAGGCTGGAATGTCATTAAAGTATTGTGGGGTTCCTATTGGGATCCATTGCTTGCCAAGGATAAAAATGGTTTGCTGCAAAAACGTATGCTGGAGTGCGTAGATGGTGATTTCCAAAATTATAAAGCTAAAGATGGCGCTTATGTTCGTCAGCACTTTTTTGGTAAATATCCAGAACTGTTGGAGATGGTTTCCAAAATGTCAGACGATGATGTCTGGCGTTTGAATCGTGGTGGCCATGATCCCCATAAAGTTTATGCGGCTTACAAGGCTGCTGTTGATAGCGGTCAGGCGACGGTTATTTTGGCTCATACGGTAAAAGGTTACGGAATGGGCGCTGCGGGCGAAGCGCAGAATCGCACACACTCACAGAAGAAGTTGGCTGATGATGAAATGATCTACGTACGTGATCGTTTTAACATTCCTCTGAATGATGAAGATGCTGCTGCAGGTAAATATTACAAACCTTCAGAAGATAGCCCGGAAATGAAATACATGCATGCGCGTCGCAAGGAGCTGGGTGGTTATTTACCTGTGCGTCAGCAAGCCGCTGCACCGTTAGAAGTGCCTGGGCTCGAAGCATTCGATGCGTTGCTTAAAGGCAGTGGCAAAAAAGAGATGTCGACCACCATGGCTTATGTACGCATGTTGACGATTCTCTGTCGTGATAAAAAAATGGGTAAATATGTTGTCCCCATCGTGCCTGATGAAGCGCGTACTTTTGGTATGGAAGGCATGTTTCGCCAGTTGGGTATCTACTCTTCTGTAGGTCAGCTTTATACACCGCAGGATAAAGACGAGATCATGTTCTATAAAGAGGACAAGTCGGGTCAGATTCTGGAAGAGGGAATTAATGAAGCCGGCGCGATGTCTTCCTGGATTGCAGCCGCAACCTCTTATGCGAACCATGCGGTGAATATGGTTCCGTTCTATATCTATTACTCCATGTTCGGCTTTCAGCGCATTGGTGATCTGGCGTGGGCGGCGGGTGACATGCAGGCGCGTGGTTTTCTGATTGGTGCTACAGCAGGTCGTACCACATTGGCCGGTGAAGGTTTGCAACATCAGGATGGCCATGGACTGGTGACGGCAAACACAATCCCTAATTGTGTCAGTTACGACCCGACTTTCAACTATGAGCTGGCTGTTATTATTCAAGATGGTTTACGGCGCATGTACGTAGAGCAGGAGAATGTTTTCTACTACGTGACGACCATGAATGAAAATTACACACATCCAGCCATGCCGAAGGGTGCTGAAGAGGGTATTCTTAAAGGGATGTATGAATTCAGTTCAGGCGCACGATCAAAACTGAAAGTGCAACTGATGGGGTCGGGTACAATTTTGCGTGAAGTGATTGCCGCAGCTGATCTTCTCAAAACAGACTGGGGCGTGGAGTCTGATATTTTTAGTGCAACAAGCTTTAACGAGTTGACCCGCGAAGCGAACGGTTGCGAGCGCTGGAATCGTCTGCATCCGACTAAAAAGGCTCGCACCCCTTTTATTGCTCAAACATTGAAAGGTCGTAAAGGACCGTTTATTGCCGCAACTGATTACATTCGCAACTATGCCGATCAAATTCGTCAGTGGATACCTGGCCGTTATGTGGTGCTTGGAACCGATGGTTTTGGCCGTTCCGATACACGAGCACAATTGCGCAAACATTTTGAAGTGAATGCAGTGAATATTGTGGTTGCTGCTTTAAAAGCTCTGGTTGACGAAGGCCAGATGGATGCTTCAACCGTGGCTAAAGCCATAGACAAATATGGTATTGATGCTGAAAAAACAGATCCTCTGCACGCGTAACCAAGGTAGGCGATTAAATATGAGTAAAGAAATTTTAGTTCCAAATATTGGTGATTTTGATGGTGTTGAAGTCATTGAAATTCTGGTTTCCGTGGGCGACACAATTGCTGCGGAAGATTCGCTGATTTCAGTGGAATCTGATAAAGCTTCGATGGAAATTCCTGCGCCTGAAGCGGGCGTGGTAAAAGAGCTCAAAGTAAACATAGGGGATCAAATTTCAGAGGGGAGTTTGCTGCTGATTTTGGAGCCTGCTGGTGAAGCAGCAGCGCCAGTTGAGACAAAAGAGACTCCGAAAACAGAAGTATCGACACCAGAGCCCGCAAAGTCAGCGCCTCCAGTGCAAGCGCCAAAACCAGCGACACCTGCCTCTAAAACTTCACCCACGGCAAAGATCAACGAAGACTCTTTTGCCAAGGCGTATGCAACGCCTTCTGTTCGCAAGTTTGCTCGTGAACTGGGTGTTGATTTGGGTCAGGTTGATGGCTCGGGTCGTAAAGGTCGAATTACTAAAGATGATGTCCAGGGCTTTGTGAAACGTGCTCTGAGCCAATCCGCAGCTAGTGGTGGTTTAGGTGTTGCACCCATGCCTGACATTGACTTTAGTCAATGGGGTGAGATCGAAAGCAAGCCATTAACTAAAATCAACAAATTGACGGGTCAGTTTTTGCATCGTAACTGGGTGACTGTTCCTCACGTTACACAGTTCGACGAAGCCGATATCACCGATATGGAAGCTTTCCGCAAAGAGCTGGGCGCTGATTATAAAGAGCAAGGGATTCGTATTACACCGCTGGTGTTTATGATGAAAGCTGTTGTTTCTGCACTAAAAAAACTGCCTCGATTTAATGCTTCGCTGGATGCGACCGGTGAAAACCTGATTTTGAAGAGTTATTATAACGTGGGTATTGCAGTGGATACTCCAGATGGTCTGGTGGTTCCTGTGGTGCGTGATGTAGATCACAAGAGTATTGTCGATCTGGCAGTTGAGCTGGGTGAAATCAGCATCAAAGCTCGCGATAAAAAATTAAAGCCTTCGGATATGCAAGGTGGGTCTATCACAATCTCCAGCCTGGGTGGCATTGGTGGTACTAACTTTACACCAATTGTGAATGCGCCCGAAGTTGCGATTTTGGGTGTTTCACGCTCTAAAATACAGCCTGTCTGGAATGGTAAAGAGTTCGAGCCTCGTTTGATGTTGCCGTTGTCACTTTCATATGACCATCGTGTCATTGATGGCGCTGATGGCGCGCGTTTCACGAAATTTCTGAGCCGCGTGTTGTCTGATACACGTCGTCTATTATTATGATTGGTATTGTGATGGGGGCAAAATGATGAGCAATATTGATATCAGCACCGAAGTGGTTGTTCTGGGCTCGGGCCCTGGTGGATATACCGCAGCTTTTCGTGCGGCTGATCTAGGCAAAAAAGTCGTTTTGATCGAACGTTATCAAAGCATCGGTGGAGTTTGTCTGAATGTCGGTTGTATTCCTTCAAAAGCTCTGTTGCATACAGCGCAAGTGATTAACGAAGCCGCTGAATTTCACGAAATCGGTGTTGCATTTAATAAACCCGAAATTGATTTAAGCAAACTGCGTGGCTATAAAGAGAAAGTCGTTGGTAAATTGACGGGTGGTTTGAAGCACCTGGCCAAACAGCGCAAAGTTGAAATTGTTCACGGCTACGGCAAGTTTACTTCGCCTAATACCATTGAAGTTGAATCGACAGACGGCAGCAAAAAAATCGTTGGTTTTGAAAGTTGCATTATTGCCGCCGGTTCGCGTGTGACCAAACTGCCTTTTATTCCGTGGGATGATCCGCGTGTGATGGATTCTACTGATGCGCTAGAGATAGAAGAAGTGCCTAAACGTTTATTGGTGGTTGGTGGTGGCATTATCGGTCTGGAGATGGCGACTGTATATGATGCGTTGGGGTCAAAAGTGAGTGTAGTTGAATTATCGTCCGGTCTGATTCCGGGGGTTGATCGTGATGTGGTGCGTCCGCTGGAACGTCGCATCAAGAAAAAGTATGAAAATATCTTCCTGAATACCAAAGTCACTGCCATTGAACCGAGCGATAAAGGTCTTGTTTGCTCTTTTGAAGGTAAAGGCGCACCCGAAACGGATACCTTTGATCGTGTATTGGTCGCTATCGGTCGTACACCTAACGGTAAGCTGATTGATGCTGAAAAAGCAGGGGTTGCTGTTAACGACTGGGGTTTTATCGAAGTCGACAAACAACAGCATACTAACGTCGATCACATCTATGCAATCGGTGATGTTGTCGGTCAACCCATGTTGGCGCATAAAGCCACTCACGAAGGCAAAGTTGCCGCACAAAATATTGCCGGTGAAAAATCTTTCTTTGATGCTCGCACCATTCCGTCGGTGGCCTACACCGATCCAGAAGTCGCATGGATGGGCAAAACAGAAGATGAGTGTAAAAAAGAGGGCATCAAATACATAAAGGGCGTATTTCCATGGGCTGCTTCCGGTCGTTCATTGTCACTGGGACGTGATGAAGGAATGACAAAAGTTCTTTTTGGTGAAGACCACAAAATTATAGGGGCTGCGATGGTTGGCCCCAATGCTGGAGAGTTGATTGCCGAAGCGGTACTTGCATTGGAGATGGGTGCAGATATTGAAGATATTGCTCTGGCGATTCATCCTCATCCAACTCTTTCAGAAACCTTTAATTTTGCGGCTGAAATGGCCGAGGGTACGTGTACAGATCTGTATGTTCCGAAAAAAAAGTAAGCATCTTTTGAAGCAGGTTAAACCGCGATAGGTGCTTTGATGGCTGGATGGCACTGATAGTTTTTCAGCGTAAAATCATCATAACAAAAATCAAAAAGCGAATTGACCTCTGAATTAATCTCCATGGTGGGCAATGGAAAGGGCGCGCGTGCCAGCTGGGTATCCACTTGCTCAAGATGGTTTGAATAGAGGTGGGCATCACCCAATGTATGAATAAACTCTCCCGCTTGTAGGTTGGTGACTTGTGCAATCATCATGGTCAGCAAGGCATAGGATGCAATATTAAAAGGTATGCCGAGAAAAATATCGGCACTTCTCTGATAAAGTTGGCAAGATAATTTTCCATCAGCGACATAAAACTGGAACAGAGCGTGGCATGGAGGCAGCGCCATTTTATCAACCAGAGCAGGGTTCCAGGCACTAACAATCATTCGTCTTGAATCAGGATTGTTCTTGATTTGCTGGATGACATCACTGATTTGGTCAATGGCTTTGCCTTCTGGAGTCGGCCATGAGCGCCACTGAGAACCGTACACGGGCCCTAAATCACCATTTTCGTCCGCCCACTCATCCCAGATGGAAACGCCGTTCTCTTTAAGGTAACGGATATTGGTGTCACCCTTAAGAAACCACAAAAGCTCATGAATAATAGATCTGAAATGAAGTTTTTTAGTGGTGACGGCAGGAAAACCTTGCTGCAAATCAAAGCGCATTTGGTAGCCAAATGTACTGAGTGTGCCCGTGCCAGTTCGGTCTTCTTTTTTTACACCACTTTTTTTTACATGACGCATCAAATCTAGATATTGCTGCATGAATTTCCAAGCCTTATGTCTATTTTTCTATATTTTAAATGCTCAAGATTATAACACTCAAAAAAGGTATTATGCGTGGAGTTGCAAATAATGAAGCCTGCTTGATATAAATAAAATTCAATATGAAAAAACTAAAACGTAACGATATAAGAGAAGAGTGCGGTAATCGTCATTATCAACGTGGTTTAGACTACTTTGATGTCGGTTTAGTCGCTAGCTTAGAGTACGAAGAAATTGGTAATGGGTTAGTTGTGCACTCAGTGGTTAAAGGCAGTACACGAAATAGCTATAAACAAAGAATCGAGGTTACTTTATCTGATCTGTTTAATGTCAGTATTGATGGTGACTGTAGTTGCCCAGTCGGTTTTAACTGCAAACACGTTGTTGCAGCCTGCCTGCAGCTTCAAGAGACGCTGGAATTGAGTTCAAAAATAGAAAGAAAGCCTGATCTGCGTGCAGCACTCGGTTGGTTAGATAATATGGCCGCGAGCTGTGAAGAGAAGCAACCTCAAGATCCAAGCAGTGGTTTTATGGCTTATGTGCTCGACTTCAGTAATAAAAAAGGAATATTAGAGGTTAGATTGCTTTCAACAAAGCCACTTAAAAAAGGCGGCCTAAGCAAGGGGCGTGCTATTCAGCTTTATGCACTTACTTACAGTTATTATAGTAGTGGCTATGTTATACAGGATGTCGACAGAGAAATTTCCAAACTATTGGATGCCATACAAAGTGCATCAATGTATAACAATCTTGCACTCTATGGTGAACTCGGCTTTGTTGCTCTGAGTAAAATCTTGCAGACAGGTCGTTGTTTTTGGCAATCAACCCAAGGCACACCGCTTCAATTGAGTGATGCACGATCACTTAAATTGCAGTGGAAGGAAAAAAATAACACGGCTGTTTTACAAACATTAATTGAGCCGGCAGGCCAGCTATTATTGACAGAACCGCCACTCTATCTTGATGCAAATGATGGTGTGGTCGGTGCCTTGTTAGATGTGCCTTATTCACTGGAACAGCTAGAAAAACTACAGCAAGTTCCCGCTGTTCCGCTTGAATTGGCGGATGAATTTAGCCGCAAGTTGATCACTTCTCTTCCGGGTTTACCACTGCCATCACCGGGGAAAGTGGAGCTTCTCACAATTGAAAATGAGCAACCACAACCTGTATTAATGTTGATGGGGGTAGAGGCATCACCGGATCGACATGTTCATATGATGCAGTTGCGTTTTGCTTACAGCGGCTATGAGCTATCAATACATCCACAAACAGAGTGGCGCAATCTGGAGGTTGATAACAAATTATTACGTGTGCACCGTGATCTCATGGTGGAAGAGGAGGCGATTGGTCTATTGCTTTCGCATGGCTTTGATCCGATGAGCAATGAAGAAGGTGATGTTGCTTTTGCCAGTATTAGTGAAAACAGGTCAGAGTCAGCAGGGCGCTGGCAGCAATTTCTTGAAGAAGTCGTACCAGATCTTGAGCAACAAGGGTGGCAAATAAAAATCAATGAAAGCTTTCATCTCAAGTTTCACCAGTCGCAAGATTGGGATGTAGAAATTGAGGGTGAAAATGACTGGTTTGATCTGCGTTTTGACATTGAAGTCAATGGTAAAAAAATACCACTGCTGCCTTTGGTGGTTCAATTGCTATCTGAATATGACGAGCAAGAGTTGCCTGAAACTCTGACACTTCCTTTGGGTGGCCATGAATATTTGACACTGCCCAGCGAGCAGATAAAGCCTGTGCTTGATACACTTTATGAGCTTTACAACGGTGATAGTCTCAGTGATGATGGCTCTTTGCGTATGTCTCGTTTCGATGCTGCTCGTTTAGCAGAACTGGATGAAAATAGTGAAGCCTTGTTGCGTTGGCAAGGGGGTGAAGCGCTGCGTGAACTGGGTCGTAAACTCAAGGATTTTAAAGGAATTGCAACAGCTAAGGTTCCCGATGGACTAAGGGCGACCCTTCGAGACTACCAGAAAAATGGTTTGAATTGGTTGCAGTTCTTACGTGAATATCGCTTTGGCGGCATACTTGCGGATGACATGGGGTTGGGTAAAACAGTACAAACACTGGCACACCTACTGCTTGAAAAAAGCGAAGGACGTATGGATAAACCATGCCTGATTATCGCGCCTACCAGCTTGATGAGTAACTGGCGACGTGAGGCTGAGCAATTTACCCCTGAACTGAAGGTATTAGTGCTACAAGGGTCGGATCGTCACCATAAATTTGATCAAATTAAAAATCACGATTTGATACTCAGCACTTACCCATTGTTGGTGCGTGATGAAGAACATCTGCTGGCTCATGAGTACCATTATGTAGTGCTGGATGAAGCGCAAATTATTAAAAATCCCCGTGCCAAAGCCGCAAGAATTATACGTCAGTTCAAGACGCAAAATCGTCTCTGCCTCACAGGCACGCCGATGGAAAATCATCTGGGTGAACTATGGGCACTGTTTGATTTTGCCATGCCGGGTTTGCTCGGCAGTGAAAAACAGTTCAAACAGCTATTTCGTACACCGATTGAAAAGCACGGAAATGATGAGCAACGAGCACGCCTAGTAAAACGTATTGCACCCTTTATGTTGCGTCGTACCAAAACAGAAGTTGTCACCGAGTTGCCAGAGAAAACTGAAATTATTCGCACAGTGAGCCTGGGTAAAAAACAGGCAACGCTTTACGAAAGCATTCGTTTGACGATGGAGAAAAAGGTGCGTGACAGCATCGCCAGTAAAGGTTTGGCTCGCAGCCACATCATGATTCTCGATGCGTTGCTCAAACTACGCCAAACCTGCTGTGATCCCGCGATACTCTCGCTCAAGCAAGCACAAGCAGTGAAAGAATCGGCTAAAATGGAGTTGCTGATGGATATGGTGCCTGAAATGCTTGAAGAAGGAAGGCGTATTTTGCTGTTTTCCGGGTTCACTAAAATGCTCGCCATTATTGAAGATGCTTTGAAAGATCGTGGCATTGCCTACAGCAAGCTTACGGGCCAGACTCGCAAGCGCGATGAGGCGATTGAGATGTTTAAAAGTGGCCAAGCCAATATTTTTCTTATTAGCCTGAAAGCGGGCGGTGTTGGTCTGAATCTTGCCGAAGCAGATACCGTGATTCACTATGATCCTTGGTGGAACCCCGCAGCAGAAAATCAGGCCACCGACCGCGCGCATCGTATTGGCCAAAAGAACGCTGTTTTCGTCTATAAGCTGATTACAGAAAATACATTGGAAGAAAAAATACTTGCGATGCAAGCAAAAAAACAGTCTTTGGCTCAAGGTATTTATGGCGGTGGTAAAAAAGAGGCGGATGCAAAACTTTCAGCCGATGATCTCAAAGCACTATTTGAGCCGCTACAATGATGATATTATCAATAGGTTAAACGAGATCCGCCCTTTTTATGAAATTTCCGGATTAAAATTATAGATATGTATCGAATTCAGAAACATTACGTTCCAAAACCATATGCATTTTTATTTGTTCTTGAGCTGGTAGTTCTTCTGCTTTCTCTTTATCTGGGTGCTTTTCTGCGCTTTTGGGGGGATGATTATATTGTGCGGACAAGCCATGGTGAACTGCTTCTAAGGGCCGCCATATTTGCTGCGGTCATTATGGCTTTTATTGTTGGTATGGGATTATATCAACGCCATATGAGGGCAAATAAAAGAGAACTGATCTGGCGTGTTTGTATGAGTTTTTTGTTGGGCGCGATTTTTCTTATATTTATTTATTACCTGTTTCCAGATCTATTGATTGGGCGTGGTGTATTCGTATTTGCTCTGCTTATTTCATTGACTATTATAGTTTTTTTAAGAGTTATGACTTTCAGTGCTGTGAATGAAAATGGTGGTGCGATAAAGGTTTTAGTTTTAGGAGCAGGTAAAAAGGCGGCGACAATAGGCGCACGACTTCGACGTAAAACAGATCTTATTGGTATGGAAATTGTGGGTTATATTGTAGTGGGGGATGAGAAACCTCATGTGCCGGAAGATAGATTAATCAAGGAGAGTTCAGATCTATTATCACTAGTGCAGTTATATCAGGCTGATGAAATTATCGTTGCGGTTGATGAGCAACGAGGTGTGTTGTCAGTCAATGAGTTGCTTGACTGTAAAATGAGCGGCTGCAAGGTTGTTGAACTGATTGCTTTCTTTGAAAGGCAGGTGGGAAAGGTCATGTTGGATATCGTCACACCGAGCTGGCTGGTTTTTTCAGATGGCTTTAATCATAGTCAGGTGAATTTTTATGGTAAACGAATTTTCGATATTATTATTAGTTTGTTGTTATTGAGCCTGGCATGGCCTGTCATGTTGCTGGTGGCGTGTGCTATTAAGCTGGATGATCGTGGGCCTGTATTTTATCAACAGGTGCGTGTGGGTTGTAATTGGCGGTTGATCAATGTGTTTAAGTTTCGCAGCATGCGAGTCGATGCAGAAAAAAATGGTAAGGCACAGTGGGCTTCAGACAATGATGACCGTGTGACTCGTATCGGTGCGGTCATTCGTAAACTGCGAATTGATGAACTGCCCCAAATATTGAATGTACTGAAAGGTGATATGAGCTTTGTAGGACCGCGTCCAGAAAGACCCGAATTTGTAGAGCAGTTTTCTGAAAATATTCCATATTACGCAGAGCGGCATTGTGTAAAGCCCGGCATTACCGGTTGGGCTCAAATTTGTTATCCCTATGGTGATTCAGAAAAAGATGCCAGAGAAAAATTGCAATATGATCTCTATTACGTAAAAAATTATGGAGTGTTGTTTGATCTGATGATTATCGCGCAAACGTTTGCAGCGGTATTTTGGAATAAAGGTGGGCGCTGATGCAATATGCTTGACGGTATGAATATCGGGGCGTTAAGTTATTCGCTGGCCGCTATTTTATATTTAGCTTTTGCGGGTTTTTTGATAATTCGTTGGCAAGGTCGCTTGCAGGGTGCGATTATTTTATTGGCAACGCTTGCGACCGTTGTGTGGGCCGCTTTCGCTGGATATGCTGCAACAACATCTAATAATCAAGTGTACATGTTTGTGCTGCTACTGGAGTGCATGCGAGATCTGTTATGGTTAACTTTTTTGTTGCAATTATTGGGCGCGGCTGATAGTGATAATGACTTTAACATAAAGTACCGCACGATTATAATAGGCATGTTTGCTCTGGTGTTTTTTCAGAGTTTTGTATTGCTTTATTATGTCTTGTGGGGAGGAATTGTCAGTGAGTGGTTGTGGGTACATTTTTTAGTCTTTGTTCTATTGGCGATTGCGGGACTTGTGCTTGTTGAGAATCTTTTCCGTGCAGCACGAAACGAACGTCTTTGGGCCATTAAATACCTCTGTTTTGGTTTGGGTGGGTTGTTTGCATTCGACTTTTTATTGTATACAGATGCTTTACTTTTCAGGCAAGTTGATCAAGAGTTCTGGAGCGCTCGGGGCGTCATCAGCGCTCTGATAGTTCCCTGCTTTTTTGTGGCGGCATTTCGTAACCCTGAATGGTCATTTAAGGTTTTTGTTTCCAGGCGAGTTATTTTTCATGGTACGGCACTGCTGGGCACTGCGGGTTACCTTGTCGTTATGGTGGTGGGTGGTTATTATGTTCGCGACTATGGCGGTGATTGGGGAAGGGTGGCTCAGGTTGTTTTTTTATTTTGTGCCATGCTCTTTTTTCTATTTCTTATATTTTCAAAACATTTACGAGCCCACCTGAAGGTATTGTACGGCAAACATCTTTTTTCACATAAATATGATTATCGTGAGGAGTGGTTGCGCTTTAATCGCAACCTCTCCATGGGAAGAGAGAAGGGCTTGCGCGAACGAGCGATTAAAGCAATGGTTGATAGTGTCATGTGTCGCGGTGGAGTACTGTGGATGAGGCGAGCCTCCAAAAGAGGCTACTCGCCAGTGACTGTCTGGAAAGCGGGTACAGATTATACATTAAAAGAGCCGAATGACAGTGCGTTGATTACGTTTTTGCGAGATAAACAGTGGGTGGTCAACTTAAAAGAATATCGAGATAACCATTCGCTGTATGCAGACTTGATTTTACCGTCTTGGCTAAAAAAAACTCAAAGTGCATGGTTGGTCGTGCCATTAATTCAACACAGTGATCTGTTAGGGTTTGTTGTGCTTGAAGGGGCTCAGACGGATAGTGATTTTAATTGGGAAGATATTGATTTATTAAGAGTGGCGGGTCGGGAAGTCGCAAGTTATCTGGCGCTGGATGATGTGAACAGAGCATTGATTGATGCACGACAATTTGAAGCATTCAATCAACTTTCAGCCTTTGTAATGCATGACTTGAAAAATGTTATCGCTCAGTTATCATTAGTTGTCAGTAATGCTGAAAAACATAAAGGTAACCCGGCATTTGTGGATGATGCCATTCAAACAGTTGATCACTCTGTCGCTAAAATGAACAAACTGTTAACGCAGTTGAAATCAGGTCATAGACAGGTTAAAGACAGTCTATCAGAAAAGGTCTCACTGTCAGATTTGCTGGTAAAAGTTGTTGCTTTGAGGCGAGTGTCCAAACCCATTCCAAAGCTTCCCTGCCATAAAAGTGCGAATGTGTTGGCGGTGCAGGCCGATAGTGATCGGTTGGCTGCTGTATTTGAACACCTTGTTCAAAATGCTCAGGAAGCGACTCCTGAAGCTGGAAACATTGAAATCCGATTGAAGCAAAAAGGTGGAATGGCCTTGATTGAAATTGAGGATAATGGTACGGGTATGGATACTCTGTTTGTACGTGATCGTTTGTTTCGCCCCTTTGATTCAACCAAGGGTGACGTGGGGATGGGGATAGGTGTCTATGAAAGTCGTGTTTATATTCAAGAGTTAGGTGGAGAAGTTGATGTTGTGAGCACGCTGGGCAGTGGTACACTATTTTCTATTCATCTGCCTGTCTCTATTCAATAAAAGGAATTCTTTTGAAAAAAAGTAAAAAACAGTTACTTGTTGTAGAGGATGACCCCGGTTTGCAACGTCAGTTGCGTTGGTGTTTCGATGGTTTTGACGTACAGGTTGTGGGTAAGCGAGAGGATGCGCTTGCATGTTTGAGGCGTTATGAACCACAAGTTGTAACATTGGATTTAGGGTTGCCACCTGATGCAGGAGGTTCAACTGAAGGTTTTGCAACGTTAGAGCAAATACTTGCCTTGGCACCTGATACAAAAGTCATTATGGTGACCGGTAACGAGGAGCGGGATAGTGCGGTGCGTGCAATTGGTATGGGTGCTTATGACTTTTACCAAAAACCGATCGACTCTGAAGTGCTCTCCTTAATTGTGGCGCGAGCCCATCAGTTGCATCAATTGGAGCAAGAAAATCGCCAGTTAATACAAAAAAGTGGGGGGGCGTTACAAAATGTAATATCGAACAGCCCTCAGATGCTTAAAGTATGTCGTACGGTTGAAAAAATTGCACCATGCGATATTACAACGCTTATTCTTGGTGCAAGCGGCACTGGAAAAGAGTTAATAGCGCGTGCATTACATGATTTGAGTACACGATCTGAAAACAGGTTTGTGACCATTAATTGCGCTGCAATCCCTGATGCTTTATTGGAAAGTGAGCTGTTTGGCTATGAAAAAGGCGCATTTACCGGTGCAACAAAACAGACCATCGGTAAAATTGAACACGCAAATGGCGGCACACTGTTTCTGGATGAAGTGGGTGATTTGCCACTGCCATTGCAGGCTAAATTATTACGTTTCTTGCAAGAGCGCGTTATCGAGCGCCTAGGAGGGAACTCTGAAATTTCTGTTGATGTACGAGTTGTATGTGCGACACATCAAAATATTACCTCCATGATTGAGAAAGAGACATTTCGAGAGGATTTGTATTACCGTATCAGTGAAGTTACTATAAATGTACCCCCTCTCAATGAGCGGCAAGGTGATGCAGTTCTTATTGCCCGCACTACTCTTGAAAAGTTCAGTACACAATACAGTCGGAAATTACGTGGTTTTAGTCAAGATGCTTTAAGCGCAATTGATGCATATCGCTGGCCAGGTAATGTGCGTGAATTAGAGAACCGAATCAAACGTGCAGTGATCATGTGTGATGGAAATCAGGTCACTGCTGATGATCTTGAGTTGTCTATAGAGGAGAGTCCAGCTCCTTTTAATTTGCGAGAAGTGCGTGATAATGCGGAGCGTCAAGCTGTGCTTCGAGTGTTAGGGTTGTGTCAAGATAATATCTCTCAAGCCGCAGAGATGTTAGGCGTTAGTCGCCCAACAGTGTATACATTAATGGATAAATTTTCGTTGAAAGAGTAATTTTATTTAAGTGCCTATCGCCGTTACAAACATATTTTTAAAACCAGTTAATATAGTATTTTTGCTCTTTGCATGGGCCGTCTGGCTTTATTGGTCGACATTAAGCCCACTGCAAGAGACATGGGCTATGACTCTGGACACACCTTACTCGCATGGTTTTTTCATGTTAGGCCTGGCTATTGTTATATTTGTGCAGCAATGGCGAAGTCTCGGCCACAAGATCATCTTAAAGCTGAGTTTATGGGGTGTTTTGCTGGTTTTCCTGGTCTCTTTTTTATGGCTTTTAGCAAAGCTGGGGCATGTTCAAATTGTTCAGTTATTGAGTTTTTTAATGTTGTTGGGCTCTATCTTATATAGTTTGCTGGGATGGAAGAGTGCCTCTTTTTTTCTTGTTCCCCTTTTATTGCTGCTGTTGGTGATGCCAATTTTTGGAGAGGTTGGAAATTTGCTTCAAATTGGAACTGCTCTGGCAGTCGATACTTTGCTTAACTCAACAGGTTTACCTGCTTTTTTAGATGGATTTTTGATTACGATTCCGGCAGGGGTATTTGAAATTGCACCAGGGTGTAGTGGGGTAAATCAGTTTGTAGTCGGTGTGACATTAGCGGTTTTGATGTCATGGTTTAACCGAATGGTGCCGGTTGCGTGGGTGATTAATATTGTTTGTATTGCCTTGATTGCTTTTGCTGCAAACATATTACGGGTTTATATTATTATCTGGATGGGTCAGAAAACGGCCATGCAGCACTACTTTATTACCGTAGAGCATGTTTCTCTGGGGTGGGTGCTTTTTATGGCAGGTTTTTTTGCCTATTTATTTGTAACTAACCGGCTGTTTCCCGATCGTTTTTATAATTATCTGTCGCCTCAGCGTAAGGCACTTTTACAGCAGATCAAAGAACCCGTATCGAAAAAAAAATCGGATAAGTTTGTTTTACCCTTATTGTTTATTGC
>VAPF01055242.1_pt1 | contig 16781 bp, 16 predicted proteins | sample 3393931 | NCBI WGS metagenome assembly VAPF01 (sample SAMN08290437, study PRJNA428436) | hydrothermal vent metagenome | isolation source: Deep-sea hydrothermal vent chimney | place: Atlantic Ocean: South-mid Altantic Ridge | depth 2773 m m | reverse complement strand
GCGGCACTCAAAACGCTGTCATCAATAGTTATAGAACCATCGCGGTTAAAAGCCATTCCCAGATCAAACAGGTTTTTAATCGTTCCAGTGCTGTCCGCCTTATTGCCGGAGGTCATTAAGCCCTCCAACTCACTCGGCAGATCTCTCAGGGTGGTGCCAGCCAAAATACCAAATTCCTTGGTCTTGGAATCGTAAGCGCTCTTGGTGCTCACCTCCTGCACCACATCGTTATAGGCCGTGATCAGAGACTTGATATTAGCATTCAAGCCATCGGTATCACTAGCCACCGTCAAAGTGGCCGTAGCAGTACTTTTAAGGGTGAAAGAAACACCGGCAATAACATCATCAATAGTATTTTTCTGGCGCTGATAGGCAACACCGTCCACAGTAAACTGGGCATCAAGAGAGTTGGCTGCCGTTTGAGAGCTGTCCTCGGCAAGAGGCGCATCCGGCAGCTGCTGGAGAATACTGATCCGGTTATCCTCACCAGTACCATTGGACTGCAACACCAATTTATAGGGATTGGCAGGATCTAAACCGTCGTTGACGATGGAGGCGGTAATCCCCGGATTATCGGTGGCATTATTTATATTATCGACTAACTGGCTAAGAGTGGTGCCGCTGGTAACGGCAAGTGACATCTCGGTGGCCGGAACAGTATTACCAAGCTGAACGGTGAAAGTGGCATCGGCAGAGGCAATACTGGCATCCTCGCTGGCAAAACCGCTGCTGGAGGTCCAAAGGCTCTGTTTGGCGAGATTAGACACCACCAGCGTACTGGCCTTAACTGCGGTTCCTTCCACGACGGTGGCGCTAATCGCGCTGTCGTCAGAGCTGGTAATGGTTCGGCTAAGATAGGTCCCGGAAAGGGAGAGGGTTAAGGCTGAAGACTTTAAGGTAATCAGCTTATTATTAACTACGGTGAATTCGTTAAGCTGAGTGTTCAGGCCGGTAATTTTATCGCTCTTACGATCAATAACCTTCTGATCTACGGCCCGCAGCTGATCCAATATACTCTGTAACTGCAACCCGGAACCTACGCCCAAGGTACTGATTGAACCAGCCATTGTCTTTCTCCTGAAGAAGGCCCTAATGAAAACAGAGGGCTTAAAATAAATTTTAACTTCAGGCCACTTATCGGCAGGGATTAGAGTGGACTTTAATATTTTTTCGGACAGACCACCATGAGCCGCAACAAACAAAGAGAAAGAACCACCCTAATTGGCAGAGGCCAGATAATCCCGGATGGCCCGGGCAATAGTCTCTATAATTTCGCGGAATGCCTCCTCCTCACGTTCCAGCATAGTAACTCTAATACCATCCAGATCAGTGGCAAATGAGGTTAAAGGTACCGTGCAGATTCCAGTAGAGCCCAGAAGATAATAGACAAAGCGCTTATCCAGGGAGACCCCGCATTGATTAACCAGCACCTCCACCTTATGACGAACCTCATTGTTGGCGATGGGCAGAGTCTGCTCGTGATTGAGGCGGCCGGGAACAAAGGCGATACTCAGATAGAAGGCCCCGTTGGTACGGTTTACCATGATACCGTCCACTCTATTGAGACAGTCATAAGCGATATTGGAATAGCGCTCATAACGATCAATACGCTCCTGAAGATAGCCTTGATAAAGCGGATGTCTGATTAACTCCGGCAGGACAAGCTGCGGCAGAGTAGTTGAACAGACCTCCAGCATCTTGGCATTCAACACCGAATTTATATATTTTTCAAATATTGGACTTTGATGGCCGTTATAAACCTCTATCCACCCACAGCGGCCGCCGGGCCAAGGCATCTCCTTAGAGAGACCACGCATGGCGATGGCGGGCACATCGCCGATAAGATCGGATAATGGCAGAGTTTTAAAGCCGTTGTAGACGATGTTCAAATAGACTTCATCACAGATAACAAAGAGATCATACTTACGGGCCAGCTCCACCATACCACGCAGGATATCCTCTGGATATACCGCCCCGGTAGGATTATCCGGGTTAATAATCAGGACGGCCACCACTGCCGGATTATATTTTATGCGTTTTTCCAGATCATCAAGGTCCGGATACCACATATTTTTAGGATCAAGGAGATAGGTAACCGGCCGATCTCCGGCATGAGCTGCCTCAGCCGAGGAGTGTGCGGTATAACTCGGCGAGGGCATAACCACCCTGGCAGTACGTTTAAGCATGCCATAGATCTTGCTGATAGCATCGCCTAAACCGTTAAAAAAAATTATATCATTCGGCGTAATCTGAGCTCCGCCCCGCTGGTTAGTAAGCTCCACCAAATACTCTCTTGTAGCCAAAACCCCCCGGGTTGGTGAATAGCCGTAGGAGGCATCCTGTTGAGCCAGACCGGCGACAATATCCTTCATCCAGGCTGGAATAACCTCGCCCTTGGCCACTGGATCGCCAATGTTCTCCCAGTGGACATTAATCCCCATTTTTTGTAATTTCTCACCGACCGTAACGATATTACGAATTTCGTAGGTAAGCTCCCCGGCTCCAATATGGACTATATCTGTACGCATAATATTCCTCAAACGATTAATTTAACCGCTTGATTATGGTTTCAGCCCGGAACTTTGTCAAGGACTTTAGTAATGACTCAGCATAATGTCTACAAATACCAACACCACCAGAGTGTGATTTCCTGGTAACTATTCAGCCGATCAGGAGGGGGAAGAATCAGACGACACGGCCAAAGGAACCGGCGGCGGAACGAAGATACTGCCGAATAGCCTGTTTGGTACGATGCGAGGTTGAAGGCTGAACAGCAGAAGAATCGGGAGTCACAAGCGCGGCGCCTGCCGCCTGCAAAATTGGAGTCCGACCATCACCCTGGTCGGCTTGAGCGCCTTTAAGCGCCGCAGCAGCCGCCTCGCTCTCTTTTGTATTACGTTCAGCGGCAATCCGCACTATTTCTTGAGCCGCTTTGGCAATACGAACAGTAGCCTGAGCCGCCACCAGCTGATCCTGGCCGGAAGGATCAGCCGGGGCCAGCGCCGCCCGCCGTACCGTCTCCATTTTGGAGATTGTCTCCTGGGGACTCTTGCCAGGCGAGGTATCTATCTGCACCTCGCCGCCCACTGCGTATTTACGGCCATCCGGGCCGGTCTGATAGTGATATGAGGCCCCACTTCTGGCGTAACCACCCGCCGCCGCCAAATGAGCCAGCTCGTGATTATGAACCTCCTGATCTACCTTCTGCAGTTTATCTATCAGTAACTTTTCAGAACTGCTTAACGGGGTGCCATTGGGCTTCCTCGGCCCGGCAGGATTCTTTGCCGTATCATGCAGCCCTTTATCCCTATCCCCTTGGTCGGGGACGGCGGCATTATTGGCCTTGTCGGCATCGGGGGGAGCTTGCTGACCTGCCGCCCCGGTGGACTGACGGGGATCACTGCCGTGGTCAGCCGGCCGTTTCAAGCCGCCAGCGGCTGCCGCCCTGGTATAGAGCGGCGGGAATGAGACAGGCGAAGAGGGGCTGCTCCGAATAAAGGAATTCCGCCCGGCAGCGGAAGAGAAAGGGCCAGGAGGATTTACCTTGGCACGGCCTGCAAGCCGACCAGTTGCCGGAACCGAAAGCCCGGCAAGCAGGGAATTAACATTCATGATTAACTCCGAACAACGTCATTTCAAAAAAAAACACCACGTTATTTCTGCTATCGGCATCCTGCCCTGAAACTTTAATTTTTTTTTTGAACTATTCAGCGCTTATTGCTCATTACGGGCATTTCACTGCACAGCTACCTCTCTTGGGGGCAAGTCACGAAAAACGTTCATCGCAGACAGTACGCTTATCAATGGGCATAAAACGACGCTTCGCTGGCCCCACATAAAGCTGGCGCGGCCGGCCTATCCGCCAGTTATCGTCATCCCACATCTCCTTCCATTGGGCTATCCAGCCCGGCAGTCGTCCCAGGGCGAACATCACGGTAAACATATCATCGGGTATACCAATGGCCTTGTAAATTATACCGCTGTAAAAATCCACATTGGGATAAAGATTGCGCTCAAGAAAATAGTCGTCATGCAGGGCAACCTCTTCAATTTCCTTGGCAATATCAAGCAAAGGATCATGGCAGTTCAAGGTGGTCAACACCTCATCACAGACCTTTTTAATGATCCGGCTCCGGGGATCGTGGGTCTTGTAAACTCGATGCCCAAAGCCCACCAGCCGGAAAGGGTCATTACGATCCTTAGCCTTCTCGATATATTTCTTAAAATTTCCGCCCTCCAGATATATACGTTCAAGCATCTGCATAACGGCCTGATTGGCCCCGCCGTGCAGGGGCCCCCACAGGGCGCTGATCCCGGCGGAAATAGAGGCGTAAAGATTCACATGGGCGCTGCCCACAAGACGAACGGTAGAGGTAGAACAGTTCTGCTCATGATCGGCGTGCAGAATAAGCAACTTATCTAAGGCATTAACTATCACCGGATCAACCTCATAGGGAGCCACCGGTGAATCAAACATCATATTAAGGAAATTAGCGCAGTAAGAATAATCATGCCGGGGATAAACCAGGGGCTGGCCCATTGATTTTTTATATGAGAAAGCGGCGATAGTGCGAACCTTGGAAAGCAGACGGGCCGCCATTTTGTCTATCTTCTCCATGGGATTATTAATCATCTCCGGATAAAACACCGACAGAGCGTTAACAATGGAAGAGAGAATAGACATGGGCGGGGAATCAGGCGGGAAACGGTCAAAAAAATGAATCATATCCTCGTGCATAAGAGAATATTTATTCATCAGAACTTTAAAATTGCCTAATTCACCCATCGTCGGCAGACAACCGTTAATCAGCAGATAAGCCACCTCCACGAACTGACAGTTATCCGCCAGATCGGCAATGGAATAACCGCGATAATTAAGAATGCCCTTTTCTCCGTCAAGATAGGTAATGGCACTGGCGCACGAGCCGGTATTCATATAACCATAGTCCAGAGTAACACAGCCGGTACGTTTTCTTAAGGAGCTGATATCAATAACCCGCTCCCCCTTGCTGCCCTCCAGAATCGGAAATTCATAGACCTGACCATTAATCTTCAGTTCCGCTTTTTCGTTCTGTAGTTCATATTTTTTTAAATCCATATTACACCTTGGGTTTTTCATTCAAATTCAAAAGAAACAACTCTCCACTTGCGATACTCCCGGCAATCAGTTAAACATTCAATTTGTTTTTGGCGGGAAAGAACTTGGATAAAATTACCGCTCAGAAAAGCGCTGACTCCTGATGCAGCTAAACAGTTACAGCTCGGCGTTTAGGGCAATTTACAGTTATACCTAAATAATTACCTCAATTGCACTTAGGCAAACCCACAAGCTTACTATACAAATCACTTTTTTTCAATGTCCCATCCAACTACCCTGAATGACAGGATAAAAAAATTTAAAACAGAGGTGAGCATCTACCCTGTTTCCTGCGAGAGGCTGAGCAGGGGACGTTCTGATTTTGAATGGTTAGAGGCGGTTCTAACCGGCGGAGCCCGCATCGTCCAGCTCCGCGACAAGGAAACAGATGACCGCCGTCTCTACGACAAGGCCAGAATATTCAGGGAAAAAACCATCGAGGCCGGGGCCTTGCTCATCATTAACAACCGGCTAGATATAGCCCTGGCCGTGGCGGCCGACGGCATACATCTCGGCAACTCAGATCTGCCGGTCGCCGAGGCCCGCCGCCTGGCGCCGGAGTTAATCATCGGGGTCTCCGCCAACACCAGGGAACAGACGGCATCCGCCCACAAGCGCGGGGCTTCATATTTCAATATCGGCCCCATATTTCCCACCAGCACCAAGGAGGGGCTCAGCACCTTTCTCGGGCCCAAGGCTGTCCCTGATTTTTCCGCTCTCTCCCCCCTACCCTTTACGATTATGGGCGGCATAAAATTTAAACATATCACAGAGCTTAAGGCCTTGGGGGCGCAACGAATTGCCGTGGTAACCGCCCTCACCATGGCCGATGATATCGCCGCTGACACCAGAAAATGGCGCCGGGCGTTAGAACAGAGATGAACCGCAGCTATAACTATTCAGTATTCAGCCAAGACCAATAAATGATCAATCTAACCGACACAAAACAGGCAATCCTGCTGCTCATGGAATACGCAGTTAATGATGAAGATATTACTGCGGCCCGCGAATTGGTGGAGCGTCATCAAAACGACCGCATCTCGTTAAATGTCTTCCATGAATTTTACAGTTTTTTACCAGAAGCCAAAAACGATGCCATCAAATTTCTTAAACTCCTGACCGACAAAGAAGGTGGCTTTCTACTGGCCGCCGGAACCACTAATAATATTTTCTGCTACTTTGCCACCACCGAGGGGGCTGAATTCTTAGGCCCCCTCAATGAGGGAATATGGGACAAGGATGTGCTGGACTTTTTTAGTCTCAGTCACGAAGAATCAATCGAAAAATTCAAGAATTTAAAGGAACTCCCTTTTTACATCCCGGCTCACATGGATCTCAAACGCTGCCCGATATGCTCAACCAACCATGGCGAGCTGCACCGCTTAGGCTGCCCGGTGGAGATCTGCCCCTGGTGCGGGGGGCAACTCACAAAATGTCATTGCCGCTTTCAGGAAACCGACCGCGACCAGCTCACCAATGAGGCCCACCTGCGGCTCTTCAAAGAAAAATTAAATGATAAAGGCCGTCTGCCTTTCAACGCCACAGAGCAGAGTCTCACCTTAGGCTAACCCTGACAAAAATACAAAAAACTCAGCAGGTTGAACTGTAATACAATTCAACCTGCTGAAATGCGGCGCTCAATCACTTGGTGATTTTCATGTCCTGCATATATTTAAAAAATGGCGAATCAGAAGAAATCACCAGGCTGGTATTCTTTCCCATAGTCTGTTCATAACTTTGCAGCGTTTTGCTAAAGGCGTAAAACTCCGGATCACGGTTATAGGCCGCAGCATAAATAGTAACCGCCGCGGCATCAGCCTTCCCTTTAATCTCTTCAGCCGTCTCGGTAGCAGCCGAGGTTATAGTCTTTAACTCCCGTCCTACCCGGCCCAGAATTTCAGCCTTCTGGCCTTCGCCAAGAGAGCGTTTTTTCGCCGCGATTCTCTTACGTTCCGAGATCATCCGTTCATAGACCTTCTTCCGTACCGATTCAATATAATTGACCCGTTTAAACATGACATCCACAACATCAATGCCATACTTGGGGGTGGCCTTGGAGACAATATCCCGAATGCGTTTCTCCATACCATCACGCCCCATAATAATTTTGGGGCCAGCCTTGCCATCCTGGCCGAGATGATCTTTGGGATTCCAGTCCGAGCTTCTGATAATCTCCACCAGGTCGTGTTTATTGACCAGATCCCGCACCGTAGAGCCGATAATATCATCTAAAACACCCTGGGCCCGGCTCTCGTTATTCACCGCCTGCAAAAAAGTCAAGGCGTTTGATATCCGCCAGCGGGCTGAGACATCCACATAAACAAAGGTCTTGTCCTTGGTGGGAATCTGATTGGGATCACCGTCCCAGATCAGCAGCCGCTTATCAAAATACTGGACATCCTGAATAAAGGGAGCCTTAAAATGTAGACCGGCTTTAACTACTGGCTGCCCCACCGGCGCGCCAAACTGGGTTACCACCGCCTGACGTCCTTCAGGCAGAATAAAAAAGCCGTCCCAGGCCGTGACAATCAGCCCCAGGACAACAATAATCAAAACTGTTCTTATAATCTTATTCACCGCTGAATTCCTCCGGGTTACATACTATATTTTCTAACGTCATAATTATTTACCTCCGGCCCGAAGTCCGGAAGCCAAAGCGCTGCGCCCTATATTCATAAAGGGTAAAAGGGATCGTTGATCTTTATCAAGCACATATATTGCCCCGACCTTGGGCAGAATATTCTGCATGGTCTCCAGATACATCCGCCGCCTGGTAACCTGGCGGGCCAATTTGTATTGTTTCAAAATGTCCGTAAAGCGAACCGCCTCACCCCTGGCCAGATTGACGCGCTGAACAGCGTACCCCTTAGCCTCTTCTACTATTTTTTTAGCCTCACCCTTAGCTCGGGGAATAACCTTGTTATAGGTCGCCTCGGCCTCATTAACGAGGCGTTTCATATCCTGATCTGCCTCATTGACCTCATTAAAGGCCGGTTTGACTGCATTAGGCGGATTCACATCCTGGAGCTTAACGGTGACAATCTTAACTCCGCTCTGGTAATAGTCCATAATCTTTTGCAGCTCTATGGCCGTTGACGATTCGATGATCTCCCGATTGGTGAGAGCATAATCGAAATCCTGATTACCCACTACCCGCCGGATGGCCCGTTCCGAGACATCCCGCACCGCCTGGGGGACATTACGGACTTTAAAAAGAAATCGAACCGGATCCCGCACCTTGTACTGGACGATCCAAGACATATCAATAACATTTTTGTCCCCGGTAAGCATCAGGGACTCAGTTTGATAACCACGCTTCTCAAAGATAGTTTTCTGCCCTGGCAGCCGGGTGCGGAAACCAAATTCCTGCTTACGAATCGTCTTCACATCCACCTTATAGAGATCGTCAATAAGGGGAATTTTAAAATTCAAACCGGAATCAGTAGTTTTATAATATTTACCGAGACGAAGAATCACCCCCTTCTCACCCGGACTGATCGTATAAAAGGAGGAAGAAACCAGATTAAAGAGGATAAGCAGGCCCACCACCAACAATATTTTACCAACCCCAAAGCCTAAACCCTTGCCGCCGCTGGAGCCCGAGCCACTATTAGTGCCATCAGGTGGTTTATTGCCCCGATTATGACCACCCTCAAAGCTGTCTTTAATCTTCTTTAAAAGAGCGGCGAGAAGATCCTCCGGCGAAGACGGCCGTTTGCGGCCCCATTGTGGTTGCTGATTATCCATTATAAATTTCCTTTTTCAACCTGTTCGTAATTAGTCAGCGAGGGCTGCAGGGTACCATTAATGTTAATATATCGAAAAGACAAAGATTGCGGCTTGGCGGTTAACTGGCAGGCCTCACACAAGCCAACCTGCAGGTCATTATTTCGCAGGGTAAAACCATAATTACCCCCCCATGACCAGTTGGCTGGGAACGGCACTAATAACACGTAAGCGCAATATCACATGTTTAAGCTATATTTTCAACTTGTTTATGAGTCTGCCGCTAAAATCTTACGGCCAGGCCAGATACCAGGCTCCTGTCACAATGAGCAGAGCAATCAAACCCCACAGGCTCTGCCAGCCAATCCGGGAGGGAGCCAGCGGCCGGTTTCTAACGGCCCGGCATAGTATACCAGCCGGGACACCAAGTGCCAACCCCCAGGCATGGGCACCAACATCCGTGTGCCTGCCGCCCATGCCCAGCATGGCAAGCAGAGCGAGACCAGCCCCGAGAGGCCCCAGGGCGGCCTTCAGCCCTCGATCCCAATTAGTTATCCGCAGACCTGCCATGGCCCCGATCATCGCGAAAACCGAGGTGGAAAACCCCAGAGACTGGTAATAATCGGCCTGCAGCAGGGTATTGCATAGATTAGCCGCAGCCCCGACAACCACCGCCAACAGACAGGCCGCACCACCCCCGGTTTCCTGGGCCAGATAATACATAACCAGAGCCCCAATGATTACATTACCAAGGAGATGATTAAAGTCAGCGTGCAGGGTCAGGCCAGTCACTAACCGCCACCACTCACCATGTTCAAGAATGGCCTGTCGATTCACATCCCCGGCCCGGCTCAAGGCACCGCCCCAGGGGCCGGTGAAGGCGTAAAAAACAGATAGAGCGGCGGCGCTTAAAACAGGCAGAGGGCCAGTTTTAAGCGCCGGAGAATATATTTCCGGCGGCGGCCAGGCGGTATTCTCAGCCTCAAAGGCCGCCAATTCATACTCCGCCGCCAGTACCTTTGATTCCGGGCACCAGACCTCCCATGCCGTTTCAGCGTGGCGCAGACGATGGTCAATATCCAAGGCCAGGAGTACCAGAGACCAAAGCTCCACCTCCGGCCCGGTACCGATTTTTATCTGGCGCCAAGACTCTGCCATATCCAAAATCCTGTCCACAAAAGTGGTTGATGGGCAAAATAAATCACCAACGAATGCTGGCCGCAGGCGGCAAGTATCCGGATAAAGCGCTTAGGCGGCATCGGCGAGGGGACGGGGCTGATAAAACCGCCAAGGGCAATACCAATGAGCATAATCCCGAACCAGGGCACCAGGGGGGTATAATCAACGCTGGCAAAACCGGGATGCTGGATGCCCAACCAGAGCAACCAGCCGGAATCGACCCGCAGATTTCCCACAAACGGGGCAGTGATTAGAATTAACAGCCCGGCCGGCAGGGCGAAACGCCTGTGTTTAAGAAAGGGATAACTTAGAATAATTCCACTGCCGATGAGATGCAGAATACCAAAAACCACATATTGCCGTCCCACTGCCAGGCGGGTAGCGAGGGTAATCAGCATCCCGAGGGCGAAGATGCCAGCCCCCCGGCGCAGATACTTTTTAAATCCCTGCCGCCTGGCCTTTGGCCTGGCGTAGCTGAGACTCAGAGAAACCCCGGCCAGAAAGACAAAAAGCCCGGCCGTGGAACGGGCCAGCCAGGCAGGAAATCCCGAGGCAGGATTCAGAACGGCGATAAAATAAAACAGATCAAAGAGAAAATTGGAGACCAGCATCATCAAAACCGCCAGCCCCCGCAGGCAGTCAAGCTGCCATAGCCGTCTAATCAATTAGTTCCCGGCTCCTCCCCTGAGGACTGCAGCCGCAACGCAATTTCATCGGCCTTGCCAGCCTCGCCCATCCCCTCGTATACCAGGCGTAATTCTTCCAACACCCTTTGGTGATCCGAGACCCGTTCCAAAATTTTCAGACAGCATTTTTCGGCCTCCGGGTAATTACCCTGGGCGCGATGAAGACGGGACATACCAAGAAGGGCGTAAAGATCAAAGCCCACCTTCAGGCTGCGCCTATAATGCTCCATGGAACTGTCAATACGATTAAGACTCAACAGAGCATCACCAACCCTGGTCAACAAATCCTGATTATTTGGTTCATTCTCCAATATTTTCGACCACCAGTAAATGGCCTTATCTAAATCAGCCAGGCCCCGGTGACAATCGCCCAAGCCGTAAAGGGCGAAGCTGTTCCAAGACTCAAGACAAGCGGCCTTTTCATAGTATTGGCTGGCCTCCCCGTACTGCCGGCGGCGGCGGTATATATTACCGACCATGGTCAACACCGCCACATAAGAGTCGTCCATAACTAACAATTTATCAAAATATTCCAAGGCCTTATCATCAATTTCTGCCTTATAATAAAGACTACCCAACCCAAGGAGGGCATATTTATCCTTATCGTTCACCGAGAGAGCGCTAAGATAGAAGGCCTCGGCCTTATCAAAATTACCCGTCTTGTTAAAAGACTCGGCAAGGCGAACCATAACATAAATATCGTTCTTATTGCACTCAAGGTAGCGCATCCAGTATGGTATGGCCCGCTTATGCTGCAGTATGCCCCGATAGGCATCCCCAATGCCGCGCAGGGCGAAGACGTTTACCGAATCAAACTCCAGTACCTGTTCGTAATACTTTATGGCCTGGTCAAATTTCTTCAACTCCCGACAGGTATCGGCCAGCCCCACCAGAATATAGGAGTTTTTAACATCAAGTTCCAGGGCCTGAAGAAAAGAACGCTCCGCCTCGTGATAGCGGTGTTTACGCAGATAATTTCGGCCCTGCTTGGAGAGGTGCAGCACCTCCTTTTTAGCGGCATGCCCCTCTTTTTTGGGCGCAACACGTTCCATGCCATACTCCTTTTCCGCCCATCTGCGATAACTATCCCCCACCCTTTCAGCAGTCACGGTAATCCATTGCGGCACCTCATAAGGGTGATTCTCCACAATCCAGGCCTCCAATTTTTCCGTCCTATCGGCCATGAATTTGATGCTCAAACGATACTCTTCGTTATTCTCCTCCCTGCCTTTCCAGAAATAATAACTGCTCACCGGGCCCTCAACCTGCACACAGACAGCCAGGCGGGATTTAATAAGCTCAGCCGCCATTTTCCGGGCCTCAGCCAAAGTTGATAATGTAGTCCAGGCGATATTCATTTTTTACCTTTTCGTTTTTCCGTTTTTCCGTTTTTGTTCAACGTCGAGCCTAACATAAAAATCCGCCGGGGAGCTGCAAGCCGCTTTCATTGACTGCTGATGTCATTTTACCAACTCAAACAGAGTGTATCCGGATGCTTTTTTGTCAAATGTTATAACAACTTCACAGCCCTGATTTTGAGCTGCGTGAGCGATTAACAAATCGGCAAGATCATACTTGTTATCCAGAGCCGCCATGGTGATTTTTTGCAAAGCAGATTGCCGCTCGAATTTTAAAATTGGCATTAACATTAAATCATTTATGGCGGCTAATATATCACTTCTTGCTATCTCATAAACTGATTCCAAGACCCAAATCAGTTCCAAGATAACTAACAATGGCACAAACAGCTGCTTTTTATTTGCCTCTGTTTTTTTGAAAATATTGTAAACTTTTTTTGCCTGTAACCGGTCATCGCCAACAAGGAAACGAATAAGAATATTGGTGTCTATTCCTCTCATTTGTATTTATCCTTCATTCTATTCCTTATGACATCATTAACCTCTTCCAGAGATATTGTTTTCTGATCAGGTTTATGCAGTTTGCAAAATATATCATCTACTTTTTTTGAGACCGGCCTGATAACGGCCTCCCTTTTTTCTGTGGCAATAATTTCAATTTTGTCACCAGTATGCAGTTTGAGCGCTTCCCTGATGCTTTTAGGAATAGTTACCTGCCCCTTAGTCGTAAGTGTTGCCAAGACCATAGTTCTCTCCTTACTTTTTTTATCATCTTACCCAAAAGTAAGGCTAAAGCAGTAAAGTGTCAAGACGTAAGCAAACCGGCTATATTTCTTAAGTTTGTTTTAACAAACCCATCAAACAGCAAGCGCCTTCCTGAACCTCAGGAAGCAATACAGCCCCCTCAGGTAAATCCAGCTCCTGCGGTGCAGGCATAGCAATGATCATCAACGACAATGGCTTCCCCCGCCTCCGGCAGCCTCCGCAGATCGTTGATATGCCGCCGGACACCACCCATGGACAGGCCGGCGGCCTGATTAAAATCGCAGTCATACAAAAAACCGTCCCAGGCCACTGATATAAGACTCCGGCACATCACCCCAGCCAGAGAATTCTTATTAAAGGCATTGGCAAGACGCAGCACATAATCGTCGTAAATACCACGCCTCTCCAGCCAGTCCCGAAAACGTCCCAGAGGGACATTGGCAAAGCTGAACAGATGATTAAAACTAATTCCCCACTTACTCCTTAGCACCTGTCTGAACTGCCGCTCCTGGGCCTGCTGGCCGCTGGGGACAAAGGCCCCGGCCGGATTAGAGACCAGGTTTAATTCCAGTCCGCCAGCCTCCCGGCCATAACCCAGACTGTTCAGATGGCGGAGGATCTCAAGGGAACGGGCAAAGACCCCCGCCCCCCGCTGGTCCTCAGTCTGAGCCTCATTCAAGGATGGGAAAGAGGCAGTAATAACCACTTTACACACCCGGCAAAGCGCCAGAATCTCCTCCCGGCGGCGGCCGGACATGGCAACCAGATTAGAACGCAGAACAAGGCGCGGAGTCAATGGTGCCAGACCGGAGAGCAGCTCAAGAATAAAGGGGTTCATCTCCGGGGCCCCGCCGGTAATATCAATAACGGCAAAGGACAGACGGCGGGCGCAGGCGATAACCGCCGCCACGGTCTGCCGCTCCATCACTTCCGTTTTCCCCGGCCCGGCACTTAAATGGCAATGGCGGCAAGAGAGATTACAAAGCAGACCGGTATTAACCTGCAGGGTATGGGTTTCTCCCCGCCGCAGATCGAGAGCATTATCTTCCAGGGTCTGAGCAAAGGGCTTAAATATTGGCAACTTCATACCTGGACATCTGTCTGCTGTTTTCTGACTCCTGTCATCTGTTTCACATCGACAATTTATCGGCGTGGCCCCGCATTTGCACCCCATGCACCAGGGAGGCACCGCCTCGAATAGCGGCCGCCACATGTACGGCCTCCGTCATCTCCGCCTTGTTCGAGCCCTTTTCAAGACAGGCCTGAGTATAAGCATCAATACAATAGGGACATTGCAGGGCATGAGCCACTGCCAGGGCCATCAGGGCCTTTTCCCGCTCCGAGAGAGCACCTTCGGCAAAAACAGCGTCATAATAATCAAAAAACTTTCGCGCCAGTTCCGGGGCCTCTTCACCAATCTCTGAGAACTTAGACAAATCGCCGGGGGTATAATAAGTTTCCATAATATTTAAAAATTAATCAGCTCTACATCAAAAACCAGAGTCGCGTCAGGCGGTATTACCCCTCCGGCTCCCTTGGCACCATAGGCTAACTGCGGGGGTACAATAAGGATACGTTTTTCTCCCTTCCGCATCCCGAGAAAGGCCTCATCCCAACCTTTGATTACCCGGTGTACACCCACGGGGAATTTAAAGGGCTGCCCCCGGTCAACGGAACTGTCGAATTTAGTGCCGTCCAGCAGACGGCCGGTATAATTCACGGTGAGTATCGTCCCCGGCTTCGGGGTCGCGCCCTTTCCCGACCTGACAACCACGTACATTAATCCGGAAGGAGTAGTTATGGCCTTGGGCCATCTCTTGAGAATCTCTTTTTTTGCTTCCCGCATCTTTTTTTCTTTTTTTGCCACAATTTTATTCTCAACCTGATGTAGCAGTTTATCAAAGGCCGCCTGATCGCACTTAAAATTCCGGGCCGCGGCTCCCCGGCGTATAATCTTTATCTCTTTGATCCTGTCGCCCTTACGAATAGCGTTCACCACATCCTGCCCCGCCACAACCCGCCCAAAAACGGTATGTTTGCCATTAAGCCAGGGGGTGGCGACATGGGTGATAAAGAACTGACTGCCGTTGGTATCAGGCCCGGCGTTAGCCATGGCCAAAACCCCGGGGCCGTCAAAACGGAGAGATGGGTCAAACTCGTCGGGGAATTTATAACCAGGCCCGCCCCGGCCGCTGCCCTCAGGGTCACCACCCTGAATCATAAAATTCTTAATTACTCGGTGAAAGGTAAGGCCATCATAAAACGGTACGCCCCGGCCCCGGTTAGAGTCCTTGGTTCCCTGAGCCAGGCCGACAAAATTGGCCACAGCCAGAGGTGCCTTCTTGAAATAGAGCCGCAAAAGAATATCCCCCTTGGAAGTAATCATCCGGGCATAGAGGCCGTCGGCCGGCCCGCTGGGAGCAGCAGCCGCAGAAAATCCGGCGGTAAACATTATCAGTCCAGCAACCATCAACACCTGTAATAGCTTCATAACTCCTCCTGAAAATAAACAATATAAAAAGTACAAACAACAGAGGGCAGATCAGCCCCCCCTTGGCACACCCCTCTTTATTTAGCATATAACTCCGGCAAGACCAACGGCTTTTACAGCTTACGGCCAAATAACAGAAAACCCCAGCCCGCGTTAGTGGAGAGTAATTAGGGGACATCTATGATAAGTAAAGTCAAGTGAAAAACGGGGATTTCCCATCCTCCCCGTGATATTTTTAGCACATAGCTCGTTTTTGAAATTCATAATACGGAGAATCATTAAAAAATTCTCCGTATTATGAATTTCAAAAACGAGCGGGAGCAATTAACTCTCGGATTTTTTCACAATAATTACAACTAATGTTTTTTTATTCTATCCCTTGGGTCAACAAAAGGCTTGTGACCAGACATCTATTTGCAGTATCAGGCTATTCGCCATCACAGAAGATTGAGTTTGGATCAAAACCTGCCGATCTTTAAACAGACCATAGGTGCCTCCCCAGAAGGTTCGCACAGTCCCCAATTTGAAAAGACTCGGCAGGAAAACCAAGCTGTAATATTTGCGTGTTAAGCTGCTTCTTTCAACCCCATTTCTTTCACGGTGAACTTTTTCTGCCCTCTATCAACAGCCATCATATAGGCAACCAATTTGCGTGCAACTGCGAGTGTTGCTCTATTGCGATTACCTTTTGCAAGCTCTTTTTCATGGAAAATTGCCAGTTCGGGATTCCATCGTGGTGCCAATTTAGCCGCTTCTATAAGTGCAGATTACAGGTGTTTATTTCTCTTTTTTGAAATTGGCCCTCGTTTAGTTTTCCCTGCAGATTCATTTTGGGCACTGCATAAGCCACAATAACTGACAGCATGACTGATGCGACTGAATCTTTCTACCTCTCCAATTTCAAGAACCCAGGTGAGAGCTGTAATTTCACCTATCCCCGGAATGGTCATCAAAAGCTCAACTCGTTTGCTAAGTAACGGATCAGCAACAAGTGTCTTCTGCAGACCTGTAAAGATTTCCAGGTTACTTCTGGATATTTTCAATAAATTGATAACTGAATCCGGCACATAATTCAAATTCCCCAGTAACTCATTGAAATATTTTTTCCCACTGAAATTTGACGGTTTTTTGACGGAGTCATCTACAATTATAGTTAGTTTCAAATGACTTAGTACGCTCATTGCACTTCTTGAGTTTTTGTCATATAGTATCGCTATAACTTACGATATTATAAAATTCAAGGTGAAACTATGTCATTTCAGGGTATCGAATTTACGCCAGACATGAGAAGGATGGCAGTGAATGTAAAACTTTTTTTTGATAATTTAAAGTCAAATGCTGACTCTTTAGGAAGTCCCGCAACTCAACTTACTGCCTCCGCCCTTGGCATTAGCCAATCAACGGTAAAAGTGATAATGGCTGCTTACAATAAAAAAGGG
>VAPF01066839.1_pt1 | contig 16794 bp, 14 predicted proteins | sample 3393931 | NCBI WGS metagenome assembly VAPF01 (sample SAMN08290437, study PRJNA428436) | hydrothermal vent metagenome | isolation source: Deep-sea hydrothermal vent chimney | place: Atlantic Ocean: South-mid Altantic Ridge | depth 2773 m m | reverse complement strand
CCGGCTTCCCGTTTCATCCCTCGGGCGAAAGCCGTCGGGACACCTGAAGATAAGTAGCGGAACTGTACTTGTTTGGTGGGTAAGCTGTCAAGAATCCAACAAGCGACAGGCATCGTCATCAAACGACAAGCGAAAAAGGAAAAAGCAGGATTTGTGGCTAAAGAGGCAACTTGCATTGAAAGTGGAATGTGTTGTTAACATGGAGGCACAGAGAAAAAATATTTTCATGATCCTCATCGCCAGTATGTATTTTTACATTACCGCCAATGTTTCCCCGTTAACTCCATAACCGTCAAGCTAATTCAAGTAGGGTGGAACAAGCGTAGCGGTTCCACCAAACGGGTAATAATTTTTTTCTGTTTCAAATAACCAGGTTTTGTTGCAAGGTTTTGATTTTTTTGTCAGCGGTCGTTCGTGAACACAGAAAGATTTGTTGTTTCCTTATAGCCTATTGGTGGAACCGCTGCGCTTGTTCCACCCTACAGGTTTGCGTTGTGTTGAATCGAACGGAACAAAAAAATCGACAAACACCCCAAACCCACCATCTTCCCGGATAAAATTTAGCCTGACGGCTATGCCGTTAACTCCTCATTGAATAAATGGTTTTGTCTGAATCTCTGTGCTCATTGAAGGTGGGATGTATTGTTTAACATGGAGATGCAGAGGCACAGAGAGAAAATATTTTCATGACCCTCATCGCCAGTATGTATTTTTACATTACCACCAATGTTTTCCCGTTAACTCCATAACCATCAAGCTAATCCAAGTAGGGTGGAACAAGCGCAGCGGTTCCACCAAACGGGTTTTCTCTGCGCTCTCTAGCTACAAACACCATAACCAGACAACAACAAACTCCGTTACGTTTTAACCCGCTTTCAGTATTACTACAAAACAATGAACTTGAAATCCATTCATCACCTACCGTAGGGTGCGCTTCAGTTTTCAGGTGCATATATTATTAAATGGGAAATTGGTGCGCGCATGTGTGTTATTCCAATACTACCCACATAACGGTAATTGATGCCAAGTTGTATCAGGCTGATTCCAGCCACTGTGTTGTTAACACGGGAAGGTGATACAACAGAACTTAAGGTTTACAACATGGGCTTTACATCATGTTTACACCCTAAGTCCGCATCATAAGTCCGGATACCGGCCTGAAAACAGAATACTATGAGATAGCGTGGGGCTATTGAAAACAGGCCGTTTAACGGGCATCGTCCCGTGCCCCCTTTTTTATTTCCCTCTCTATTTTCTCGCAGTTAAATTCACGCACTAAAACGATTCAGCCTATGGAAGAAAAATGTTGTTTTATCCACGAAAAAATAACCGCCCCGAATAAAAACGAGCGGTGGCTTAACGCATCAGGATATACCCTATCGGTGTTTTCACTGCTGTTGACGATTTCCGTTAACACACAGGCTGATGACAATCAGATGCAGTTACTCAAGCGTATCTATGGACTTGAACAACGGATTATTGAATTTGAAACAACAACCGCACTGTCTTACCCGGAAACACGAGTCAAACAGATTGAAGTCTTTGTCGATGCCAACGGAATAGAACACGACACTCAGGTACCCAGCAGTAAACGCCGCATAACCTATCAATGTAAACGGGTTTATCGTCGCCAGACCATCAATGAAAAAATCAGCGAAGCCATGGAGAATGCCGCCAACCGAAATATGCAGCTTGGTGTTGACGCTGCAATCATCATACAAAACATGCAACAACACCGGGGGGGAAATAAAACCGCCGATGGCAATTTTTATCAACGGGCCTCAACCAATTTGTATTTCACAGCAAGTCTGGCGCAATACACCCTGTTTTTTGCTGATATAGTAGGGCATCCCTTTCAAGGTGAAAAATCAATTTCTTGAAGTAGTATTGCAGTAAAGACCTGCGGATGATTTGAATATTTGTCGCGTTGAACGGGTGACTTTTTCGGACCCCGACGAGATTTTAAACATTTTGATAATGTGACATTGTCAGCGAGCGGGAACAGAATATCGACTAATGTTGGGAGATCCATTGCTTGAAAGATAACCCATTCCTGATCAGGCAGGACTATCATCATCCCATCATAGGTGCGTGTTATATTTCCCGCAAGGGAATAGCCCGATAATTCTTTTTTAAGGGTGTTTTCCCCATGCTTGGCCCGTAATGCTGCTTTGACAACAGCCAGGATTGTATTTTAAAGTAGTTTTTTAACTAATATTTTCACTTTTTTCTCTATCCCTTCCGGTATTGCTTGATGAGATTCTTTGGAAATCGAACCTATAAATAATGAGCCAACTGCATCCGCACCTATAGTTTTAGCAGTCATTTTAAGTTGTTTATGACTTCCATACATCAAGCGCCCAATAATTCCAGGGGCGGCACATGAGGACACTAGAATTGCTTTTTTCTTTGATTCGTTTTCTTTTCTAAATTTGGGATAATTTGTGCCCCATGGCCAATAGGCGTATACGATCAGGCGCTCCATAAAACGTTTATAAATCGCAGTAACCGAACCAAAATTAGTAGGCGAGGCCAGGATATAACCATCCGCCAGTTCTATTTTATTGACTAACTCTTCCATCCCATCATGCTGCACACACTTGCTGGGTGAATCACCTGCTTTCTGCGTACACTCCCGGCAATTAAGGCAGAATTCAATAGGGTATTCACGTAACAAGATAATCTCAACTTTTGCACCGGCTGACAGTAAAGCCTGGGCTATTTTATGAACAACTTGATCAGTAATACCATCGTCTCGATATGAACCGTTAATTGCGAGTATTTTACTCATTATTTTCCCTCAAGTAATCATCAGTTCTTCCTACATTGACAATGTAGTGCCACATATTTTTCGGCCTAACACTGCCGTTAACCGGCATGTCGTAGTGGTGTTTGTTTTGTGCGATTAAAGCACGAAACAAGCACTGAGGAGGCATGTCCGAATTGAACGGCCTTGTTAGATGCCTGCACTTTTGCTACATTATCAATGCGCACAAATAATGCGCATTGATAATGCGGGGTAAATTTCATGCAACAGCTATATGACGAGAATGCTTCCAAGAAGGCCACAAACTTAAGTATAAACAGCGACTTACTTTCAAAAGCAAGAAATCTAAAGATCAACCTTTCAGCCACTCTAGAACATGCACTTGAAGATGAACTTAGAAAAGTTGAACGAAGTAACTGGCTGAAAAATAACAAAAAAGCTATTAATAAATTGAATGAACTAGCGAATAATAATGGTTTGTTCTCCGATGCCTACCGAAATTTCTAATGGCTCAATTTACACTCTATAAAAATGAAGATAGTGCCTCAAATGTGGCTTATCCTTATTTCATTGATGTTCAAAACTCTCTGCTCAGTGATTTAAATTCTCGCTTGGTAATTCCTTTATCTTCGCACGGCACTTTGAACAGTACCGATGCTAAAAGACTGTGCCCAGTAATTCACCTTGATGAAGGTAATTTTGTATTACTTACCCACCAAATGACTTCGGTTCCAAGCTCAATTTTAAAAACAGAAGTAATCTCTTTAGAAAATTTTCGTTACGAAATTCTTGGCGCTATCGATATGCTCATCTCGGGTATCTAGCGTCCGCCATAACAGGCGATTTGTAGTGTTGGTTTTTTGTACTATCTTTTCCAGCACAAAAAACCAACGTGGAAAATTGTCCTAGTTAATAGCGCTGGTTATATGCATTTTTCCACTGAATTATTTTTTGAGAATACCTACCATCTCTTCAACTGATTTCCTTCCTGATTCTGTTGTTACCATAGAGTCCAACAATGATTTAATATATAGGCATTCACTAGATAATTTTTCCACTGATTTAGTTTTACTTCTTTTAATATCATCAGCATAATTGTCTATTGCATATTTATGATAAATGGAATTTTTAAGAAGTAAATCGAATTCAGGATATGTATTTTTTAATTCTATTAAGCTTTCTTCAAAATCTTTAATGTTTTGTTTAGGGCATTGAACCAGAGCAGCATCAGTTGCTTGATACATTCTCGAAACAACCTTTCGTTTAGTCATTTCATCCTTGTTTAACTCCGCCGCCTGTAAGTTCAGAATAAGTGTAATTAAAGATAATAAAATAATTATTTTCAAACTACTCTCCATGTCAGATGTGTATATAACTTATGGCTCTATATGCATTCCGGGGTCGTGCTAAAATAGCACTGATTCAGCAGGAAAATCAATCGGGGATAGTGCGTGAAAGTCAGTTTGGAAATAGGGAATTTGATCAATGACGAGCAGTGTTACGAACAAGTTAGACGTTTACGATGGCCAAAGAAAATCACCTGTCCGCATTGTCAATCAGAAGCCATCATAAAGCGCGGGAAAGATGAGAGTGAGCCCCATCGCCAACGATACGAATGTCACGGCTGTCATAAACGTTTTGATGACCTGACAAACACTGTATTCTCTGGCCATCACCAACCGTTGATTGCATCAACAGTTGCTTTGGGCAGTTTGATTTACACGGATGAATACAACATTTACCATCGGCTGACTGAATGGGGATACGAGCATAAGACCGTCAACCGCAGTATAGGGGAATATGCGCGTGACGAAGATGATGATGGTTTTCATGAAGTACACGTCAACACAATGGAAGGCTTCTGGTCATTACTGCGCTCCTGGTTGAGGCCGCACCGGGGTATTTCACAAGAAAAACTGCCGATTTATCTTGGCTTTTTTGAATATATGCACAATGTGCGCAAGCGAGGGAAAGCCGTATTAAATTCGCTTGTTCAGCTGCTGATTAGCTAAGACCCCGGAATGCATATAGAGCCTAAAATTATCTATCAGACAACAAATACAATCGCTCAAGAAGGCTGTTTTACAACTGCCTGAGTTGCCTTTTTCCGAAATACTTTCTGAATGCAGCTTACAACAAATTATTAATAAATCACCTCGCACGAGAAATCGTATCTTCACCCCACTGGTGACATTGAAAGCTTTTATCACACAAGTGCTGAGCGCGGACAGATCGTGTAGACAAGCCGTTAGCCAAGTATTAGCGGAACGAATCAGCCAGGGTAAAAAAGCCAACTCAATGAGTACCAGTTCGTATTGTAAAGCAAGAGATGACTTGCCATTAGAAACACTGGTACAGACGGCAAAGGAAACAGGAAAAGCATTACATAACCGGGCTCATTCCTCCTGGTGCAGGAAGGGACATAATACACTCATTGTTGATGGCACAACGATGTTGATGCCTGATACTGAATCTAATCAACAAACCTTTCCCCAGCAAGCGTGTCAAAAACAGGGATTAGGTTTCCCCATCACACGCATAGTCGGCTTGATATCATTATCGACAGGCTCGGTTGTATCGTACGCTCAGGGAGCCTATCAAGGTAAAGGAACGGGTGAAACTTCGTTGTTTTCCCGGCTTTTTGGTGACATCACGACTAATGACTTGTTATTGGCTGATCGGTACTATTGCACATGGGCTATTATTGCACTGTTGTTAAAACATGGTTTGTGTTTCTTAGCCTGGGTGTCCGTTTTGTGTCGTTTTGTGTCCGTTTTGTGCTCTTCCATTTTGTGCTATAAGTACAACTTCAGGTTAGGAATATTGGGCGTTTAATTTATTCTAAAAGGTATTCATATCTGACAAAAACTGCGTGAGAACAAATAACGTGCCCACCCTACCCGGCTGCATAATTTCTGTTATAACGCCTTTAACTTACGGGTCATCTTGCTTGTTGCAATGCCCAGCATTATTGATAGCACTAAAAAAATTGACCCAACTAATGGCACAATCATTAATAGTGGTATTAGTTGGTTATAAAACTTAATAGGTGTTGTGAAGAATTCTACTGTCCATGGGATACCAAAAAAAATAACCGATACGAATAGCGCGATAATAACCAATGCAACAATATAAAAAGGCCATGCAGAATGCCCCGAATAAGTCATATTTGAACGATTCCATATCGCCTTTATTTTTTTCCCAAACAGACCGTTATAAGCTATCGCCAATGAATCGCCATCACTAATTTTGGCTGGCTGACCAGAATGGTATGACATACCCATATTATTAATGTCAAATGTATGTATATATTGCGTATTTGTTTCGACTCTTTCCCTATTGCTAGTTACCGATGTCTTCGTGTGTATTTTTAAGTTTGAAACCACTCCTGATAAATATCGCATAATTGATTCCATTCATTTGTAATTTTATAGATTAAGTCATTTCAGATTTATTGGAAATTTTTTTGATTTCTGCCGGGATTATTGATGTATGGAATGCACCCTACCAAACTATTCAAGGCTTAACTCAATTTCTTTTTCTGATAAGGTTCCGTAATGGGGAGTACAAATAAACCAATACAATAATGGGTATAAAAATCCTGCTAAAAGTAATGGGATCATCAGTTATGCAACTTAAATCACAACTAGGGTCACTTGTGATGGCGCGTTGATAAGATTTTAATAGGCCTAAAATTTTTGATGCTATCCACGTAGCTCCGAAAAATGTGGCTAGCAAAACAATTCGAAAATCCTTTAAATAATGTAAAGGTAGTATTCCTATAATCAATGCGCAAATGAAGTCGGTTAAGTTTAGCCAAAACCCAAATGTTTGGCTTACTCCGAACCATAAAAATGAAATGAACGAAAGAATAGCTGCACATACTATTATATATTTAGAAATATTTTGGTGAGCCGTGTTGTATTGGTGGTTAGTCATTACAATTTCCATCATTACAACCTGCTTCATCTTGTGCGTTGTTATAAGCTTCTTCCGCTTCAGGTGCGAATAGTAAAACTAACGCATATATGGGTGCCCCATCTCTCGCAAACTCTGCATCACAATCAAATTTACTTTTTCCACATGTCCCATAACATCTATCATGATTTTCACAGGCCTCCCTGTAAATTCCATCAGGAATGTACGATGTATTCGGGCCACTCCCACAAATAGGGCCAAATGGTCCGCCATATACGGAATAGCAACCAAAGCCTATGCAGTAACCTGGAGAACCTAACAACCCGAGGGGGTCAATTAGGTTTGTAGGGTTATTTTCAACATAGGCATAAGTATTCACTCCGCCCTTAAGACCAATCGGATCACTGGTGGTGTACCTTCCTGTGCTTGGATCATAATACCGGAAGTAGTTGTAGTGAAGCCGTGTCTCCGCATCATAGTACTGCCCCGGAAACCGCAGATTCACCACCGTGTTCACGCCATCCCCGTCCGGGTCATCATTCGCAGCTGCTGCCCCAAAAGCATCACTGCTCCATGACCAGACAACGACACCGTTTTCATCGGTTCCCCGCCGTGGGGTGCCAAGGTGATCACTGTGCAGGTAAGTGATGGTTTCTGTACTGAGACCGGTATCGATTTGTGCTACAGAAACGGTGTTTCGATAGACAATATCCCTGATGGGGGCACCAAGCTCGTCAGTCTCGCTGATAAGGCTGCCGTTTTGGTCGTAATGGTAAACAGTGGTGCTGTTTTGGGTGACTTTGCGGGTACGTTGCCCCTGATAGTTGTAGGTGTAGGTAGCAATGAGCATTCCACCTTCGTAGACTCTGAACAGGCGTCCGGCGTTGTTGTATTCGAGGGTGCGATTGCCCCCGCTAAGGCCAAAGGGATCACTGGTACGATTACCCGCAAGATCATGGCCGATGATTCCACCACCAAGGGTGTCGAGCTGATTACTATTGGGCAGGTAGCTACTGGCCATACTGATGACGCCGTCGGTGATATTGGTGCGATTACCGTTGCGGTCATAATTCAGGGTATCGGCGGCTTGTGTGGGCTGATCGTCACCAGTGAGTCGATCCAGTGCGTCATAGCCATAGATCGTTGTACCGGTGGTTGTGTCGATGGTATCAACATTACCGTTGGCGTCGTAGGTGTAAATCCAGGTTTCGCTGTCAATGCTGCTTGACGCAGGGGGTGTGCCGCCGTGGCTGACGTTGAGGTATTCGCCTTTTTTCATTCCCGTGTTTGCCCCATGGATATCGAAAATAACATGATCCAGTGGCAGAGTGTTAAATCCCTTTCCTTGTTGTGGCCAGATATTGAGGTTATCGGGTGTCAGATATGCCAGTGCTGGTGGTCGGTCATAGGCATTGGGATCTTCAGCCGTTTGCATCCATTGGTGATTGGTTTCTTTGCCTTTTCTCCAGACGGTGTAGGGTTTGGTGGTTGTGGCAGTTGATGCCAGTATCAGGAGTTTGCTGTGCTGTGCCGGTATGCCGGGCGACGTGCTGTTGGTTGCTACCGCTGTGCCAGGCTGGGGTCCGGCAGCAAAATTCTGTACGACGTCAGTGCCTGACAGGGCACGGTTATAAAGCGCGACCAAATGCAGGCTGCCCAGCCAGCCTCGGTCGGCACTGAGTTCATTGGCCAATGCAAGGCGGTAACTGTTGTCCCAGTTACTCATGTCACCACTGGTGCTGCTGGTGGACAAAAGTATTCCGTCTTTATAGAAATTGACAACACCGTTGGCATCGCGGGTATAAACGATGTGGGTTTGTGCCGGGGTGAGTGTACCGACGGCGGTACCCACAGAGGGGATACCGTTGTTCGAGGTGCCAGTGGTGCGCAGGCGCATATCGTAACGATTCCCTTGCTGCCCCAGAGTGAAGTTGCGGTTATAGAGGTCGAGTGACAGGCTGACGATGCGGGCGGGGCCCGTCTGGGTGGTGTTAGCCGGGGTAATCCAGGCTTCGACCGTGATTGCATTGCTGGTGGTGACGGCATCAATGACCTTGCTCGCGGCACCGGCACTGGTAATCAGGGAGCTGCTGTTGAGGGTTAATCCTGTGGCGGTCCAGGTCGTGTCACCACTGATGTCCAGATTCAATGGCGTACCGACGCCACTGACATCGTTGACGATTGTGCCGCTGCCTTCCTGAAAACGATAAAGTGTCTGCAAACCGACTGTGGTGCGAGTGTCGGGTGGGGGCGGGCCGTCAGACACAGACAACGGCATTGTCTGGGATGTCATTCGGGCTTTTAAATTATAAAAGCGCTCTTCAAGGAATCCATTGGCAAACGTAATATTGCTTAATAAACCGTCCGGGCGATATTGGATGTCGTGCGCGATGGTTTGATCGGCACCATTGACTGTGGCGTCGATGCTGGCGGTACGACCGAGGGCATCATAACCATAAGTAACTATGCGACCGCTGGGGGTTGTTATGCGGGTGATACGGTTAAGGCTGCCGTAGTCATAAGTAGTGGTATAGGCGATACCTGATATTGTTGAAGTCTGCTGTGCCAGATTGCCGAAGTCAGTATAGCTATAGATAGTAGTGCCGGTGCTGTCCGTGACCATACACAGTTTACCCACACCATTGGCACAGCCAGTGGCGCTGTCATAGGTCATGGCAATGTCTTCATCTGTGCCGGGGTAATCAATGTTTGTTACTCGATTAAGGGCATCGTAGCTATAATTGACGGTGATGCTGCGGGCGTCGGTAATGGATTTGATATTACCCGCTTCATCATAGCTGTAACTGCGCAGTCCCCGGTCGGGACTGGTTTCAGACAGCAGATTGCCCAGGTCGTCGTAGCTGTAAGTCGTGTTACTGTTGTTGGGGCTGATGACTGTGGTCAGACGATCCCCGGCATCGTAGATATACTGTGTGAGGGTGTCTTGTGTGTCCACATCAACACCACCCAGATCACCCGTAGTGGTGGTCAGTCGTTTCAGTGCATCGTACTGAAAATCCGTTGTGATGTTTTTGGCATTAACCCTGTTATCCAGGCTGCCGTCCGGCTGGAAATTATAATCGATGATCTCGTCTACCAGCGTGCGGGTGTCGAGGCGGTTATAGATATCAAAGGTCTGTTGCACGCTTTTGTAGAGCACACCGGCACTGTCAAACAGTTTTTCGTCGATACGGTTGCCTTCGGTGTCCAGCACGTAGCCGATGTGGTTGCCGAGCTGGTCAATCATGCCGGTCAGACGACGGGCATCGTCATACACCAGCCGTGTGGTGGTCGCCAACGTCGTGCCGTCGGCCTGGGTGATGGTTTCCACTTCGCCGGTGGCCAGGTAGGTCCAGCGTGTTGTGCGACTAACGCCGCCACTGGTTTCCGTCAGTGTTTCGAGGCGGTCATTGCCCGCGTAATAAGTATACGCCAATGAAATACCGTTGGGGCGGTCTTCCGACAACACTTTGCCCGTGGCGGTGTACTGAATGTTATCGCGCAATACAATACCGGCAGGGCTAGTGATGCGCCGTAAACGACCTCGACTAAACCCTTGCGATGCATCGTTGGCGTAGTAATCCAGCGTGGTGGTGTCAGTGACATCTGTGCGTGGGCCGTCGATTTGTGTGAGCTGGCGCAAGGGGCCGTTGTATTGATACGTCGTCATGCGAGAAACCGCTGTGCCATCAGGACGGAAACCGTCAACGGTGACAGAAGTGCGATTGCCAAAATCATCGTACGTGTAGGTCGTGGTTTTACTGCTACCCGTCGCAACCGAGGTTTCTATCTTTGTGGTGACCTTGTTGTAATAACGTGAATCGTAAGTGTAATCCGTGCGGCGTTGTTCGGGAGTACCTACGGCTTCTATTTTAAAACCGTACTGGCCTTTGGTGTCGTGGTTGCCAAGCTGGGTAATCGTATTACTCCAGTCGGTATAACTGGCAAGATAGCCCTCGGTGGTATAGGTGCGCTCCTTCTTGTCGCCGTTAGGACAGGTAGTGCATAGGTCGCCGGTAATTTTTGTGACGGCAAGGCTGCCACGTTCCGGGGCAAAATGATAAGTCCGGGTTGTGCCGAGACTGCCTTGTACCGTGGTTGTGCCATCCGGGTTGTACGTTAGGTCAACCCGCTCAACACCACCCGCATGCATTGAAAGAATGGCTTTTCCTTCCGTGTTATAAGCCCAAGTAGCATAGCGCTTGCTGCGCTCATCGGTGATGCCGGTTAAGTGGTTTGGGTAATGGGTATCTTCGTAGTGGTAAGTTTTAACGGTGCCGTCCGGGTTGTCAACAAATTCCAGATTACCGTTGACATCATAGCGATAGCCCCAGGTACGATCAGTATGGTCAGTAACGGTCGAAATCCGGTTGGATGTGTCATAATCAAACTGGATATATTCACCGGTGTTGGTACCAACACTACTCAAGCGATCATTGGTGTCGTAAGACAGGGTTTGGGTATTGCCTCGTTCATCCGTTATGGAGAGCAGTTTTCCAGTGCTGTCGTAGTATTCTTGTGTGTTGTCAGTATCCGTGAACAGCCATTCTGTGCCGTTTTTAACTAGGGATACGCCGGATGAGAGGGGTGTGACCCAGACGCCCTCTTTTTCTTCAAAACGGTAGGCGTGGCCGTTGGGGCGGGATAAGGTGATCAATTGCGCTGATACCGGTTCCGGCGCAGAAAGATAACGATCTGAGCTTAGCTGTATCCGAATGGCAAAATTGGCAACGGTTTTCCCCGCCAATTGAATGCGGCAATTTCGCCTGTCCGCGACGACAGCCGTCGCTTCTGCGAATGCACCATTCCACACTCTACCCTTGATTTCCCTCCAGCCATTCAAGCAAGCCTTACGGGGCGACGCATGGAGAGATGACCGTTCGGGATTGTAACGGAATAGGGATACGCTGAGTGTACTTTCATTCAACTGACGCGCATAGGTGTGCCGCCAGCCTGGGGCCAAGTTTTCAGCTGAACGATAATCACCCTGACTACTGTAAAAACGGGTGAATTCCAGTCCACCCAACCCTATGCTGGATAGGTCGATTTCTCGCTGTGATTTGTTACCCGTGGCAGGATTGCAGGGGTTGCCTTCGCCTTCGCATCGCGGGTTGACCGGAGAGGGCTCAAGAAAGTATTGACTGACAGAACGTGCATCAATATATCCTGTGGCGTCGTTAATGCAACCACCTTCCTTGTGCTTCAACACATAACCCCTCGCGTTCGGGCAATCGAGCCGACGATGCTTTCTGATATAAAAAGTTGTTTCACTTTCGGATTGGCAATTTCGTGCAGGATACTTATTTGACCAACCAGAGCGATATTTAATTTTGTAGCTTCGTAGTCCTCCACTCGCCAGTTCATCAACAGGCAAAGGATTGTACCTCCAGCCAGAAACAGCTTGTATCCAATCACCATCTGGCTGTGGTGCATCATAGCCGCAATTATGGCTCGCATTGAAACCGGCATTCTCCATAAATTCTGCTACAGCAGCCGCTTCAGATGAAAGCGTTCCTGGAAAGGGGCCGAAGCTGGAATTGTAAACCCAATCCGTTGGACTTACGCCCACCAATCTTGGTCTTGCTTCGTAAGAAAACCTGACCATTGTATCAGAGAGAGATGTCGTACCGCTGTGTGCCAAGGGCGCAAACTTACCGCTGAAAGCTCTAAGCGCCGCCTCTGCGTCATTCAGCGAATTAAACGTGCCTGTTCCTGGACCTGTGGTATATTTTGTTTCTACAGCGAAGCCAACAAGAGGCAGCATGAACAATATTAATGCAAGAATAAAACACTTTATAAAAAACGTTCTGATTGAATGGGTACAGACATACAACACTTCATTATTGCTTCACCTCAAACGATTATTATTTTTCAAATCAAATAACTATTTGTATACATCAACGACATGCTGATGGCATAACCGTGTCTTTAAAATTTTTCGTGGATGACGCAACAAAAGTGCCCAGCCAATTAACACACCAAGCTGAAAGTTCAAACAATAACGAAAAGTATAAATACGAAAAATTTATTACATTTACGCTACTTGCTCAGCAGTCAGGTCTCGCTAAGACAGTATTTCCTATTACAGCCAGCATCTCCCTTACCCTCGGAGTTTTATTATTTTTTACCCCAAAACAGTCAACTTATCAGTTCAGTAATTATGATTCTTAACCAAAACTGATAGATTATCTTTACACGCTATACTGATAACGCAAACACATGATAGCAGAGAGAAAAACACCCATCAAATTGCCTGACCAGAGTGTCTGGGCCGATGAAAGTCACCGCATTCCCGATATTCCTGCACAGGGTTTTTAACGAGCATGCCCCGCAACAAAACGACGAATTACACTAAACATCCCACAACGCCCGGATCGCTGCCACTCCCTGCGCACCATGGATAAATGCCTGTTGTAAATCAGCGGATGTCATCCCGCCCAGCGCATAAACGGGACAATGCGCCAGATCCACCAGTACCTGAAACTGTTTCCAGCCCAGCGGCACGCTGCCAGGATGACTCGCAGTAGCTGCCACCGGGGACAACATCACAAAGTCCGCCTTCAGTTTTTCTGCCTGACGCAATTGCTCTGGCGAATGACAGGATGCTGATACCCATTTAACATCAGGCCGCTCAGACAGAGACGCAAGCCGCCCGCTATCGAGATGCACGCCTGCTGCACCCACTTCAGCCACTAATCCCGGATCAGCATTTAACATCAAAGCGGCATCATGTTGCTCACATAAACCCTGGCATTGTTTGGCTAATGCCAAATAATCAGTGTCGGAAAGTGTTTTGGCGCGTAACTGCACCAGCCGAATACCCTCGCGCAGGCGGGTTTCCAGTTGTGTAAGAAAAGCCAGGGAATCGTCGTCAGGATTCGGGGTAACAAGATAATAATCCGGCAACTGTACTGCAGTGACGATGGGAATATTGGCCGCAGGAAAATCGTAGCCCGACAACTCATGCGGCTGCACCCAGACCAGAGGCTGACCCTCGCGTCCCTTCCTGTCAACAGAAAGCGCTCCGCCGCTAAAGTCATCCACACGCCACACGTCCAGTAATACTGATTTATCGGGATAATCGTGACGTACGCGAATTAACGGTCGCGCCTGTTGCACGTCGATACCCAGTTCCTCGTGTAACTCGCGGGCCAATGCTTCACGCACAGTTTCACCGGCCTCCACTTTACCGCCGGGAAACTCCCACAAACCTCCCTGATGCACATGCGTTGGCCGCTGGGCAATTAACACACGGCTACGCTCATCAAATATTGCGGCAGCAGCAACATACAACACAGATTCAGATGGTCGGGAATCAGCTCCGGTATTCAGCATTGATGCGTACATAATCGTAGGACAGATCACAGGTCCATATCTGTGCCGTGACATCACCACGGTTCAACACCACGCGCACAGTAATTTCAGTTTTATCCATCACCTGTTGACCCAATTCTTCACGATAACCAGGGTCACGGCCACCATCGCGTGCAAGGCACACATCATCCAGATACAATTCAATGGCATTGATATCCAGACTCACTAATCCGGCTCGTCCCACCGCTGCAAGGATGCGCCCCCAGTTCGGGTCACTGGCGAAAAAGGCCGTCTTCACCAACGGTGAATGGGCAATGGTATACGCCACTTGCAGACACTCGGTCTCGTCACGGCCACCTTCCACCGCCACGGTGATGAGCTTGGTGGCACCCTCACCATCGCGCACAACGGCCAGTGCCAGTTGCTCGCACACATCAACCACTGCTGCACACAGCGTATCAAAAGTATCGCCTTCAGTTTGATCAACCGTTGTTGCCGACTGTCCGGTCGCCATCAGCAGGCAGGCATCATTGGTGGACGTATCACCATCCACGGTAATGCGATTAAAAGATTTATTCATCGCACGGGCCAGACAGGCTTGCAATACGTTTTGCGGCACATTGGCATCTATGGCGACATAGGCAAGCATCGTCGCCATGTCGGGCCGGATCATGCCTGAGCCCTTGGCGATACCAGTGACAGTCACTATGTGGCCATCTATTTCCAATTTTTGTGAAACGCCCTTGGGTACGGTATCGGTGGTGAGAATGCCATGAGCCGCATCAGCCCAGCCATTTTCAGCCAGTGCTGCCAGCGCAGCAGGCACCGCGTTACAAATGGCGGTGACTTGCAGAGGCTCGCTGATAACCCCTGTAGAAAAAGGCAACACCGCTTCGCGCGCGCAACCTGCGGCTTGCGCCACAGCATCACAACAAGTCAGAGCATCTGTTATGCCCTGCTTGCCCGTGCCTGCGTTGGCATTACCCGTATTGACCAACAAATAGTGGGGAGAGGTTTGTGCCCAGTGCTCACGGGCCACAATCACTGGCGCGGCACAAAAAGCATTACGTGTGAATACCGCAGCCACGTTAGCGCCGTCGCACAACTCTATCACCACTAAATCACGGTGACCTGGTTGTTTGATGCCAGCACAGGTCGTGCCCAGGCGCAGGCCTGCGACGGGATGCAAAACAGGAAGTATCTGAATATTTGAAGTCATAGCGGGAAAGATACAAGAGAAAAAGAGCAGAGGAAAGATAAAAAGCTGACAATCATCGACGATGAGGCTTTCGTTATAACCCCGTTTTGATGTGAATCAAGCGCTAAAAATACCTGCTTTTAAAGAATCACCGGGTGATTCACGCAGAGGACGTAAAGTTTTTAATGTTTTTCTTTGCATCTTTGCGACCTCTGCGTTTATAACACGTCATTTGTCCAACGCTGGGGTTCGCAAGCTCACCACCAACCGACAACAAGCGGGAATAACGGTGCTTTCAGATTTTTTGTTCCGCTTTAATAAAAACCCTCGGGGCAAGCCCTCTCGCTTAACGCTCGACTTTCTCGTTTTTTTCGAAAGCGGGGTATTCAACTGAAATTCTGTTTGTCTATTCTTTCGCCCCAAGGGGCGGGGAATAAAACCCAGAGAGATTCAACAGAGATTCAACAGAGATTCAACAGAGAGTAAAACCGTAGGGTGGAACAAACGCAGCGGTTCCACCAAACGGGAAAGAGAGATATTCAAGGTTCGATCCACTATCGACGTCCACCTTGATTCGCCGTTTGCCGGTGAGTTGTTATTCCTTATTAGTATACCCGTGGTGGAACCGCTACGCTTGTTCCACCCTATCCCAGCTAAAAATATGCCGGAATAACAGTGTTGTTAACAACTAAAGTGCTAAAAAATAATTTAGCCCTTAATTCACATTTTATAAAAATATCATACTTTGCTCTTACGCCAACCGACCATGGCACTGTTTGTATTTTTTACCTGAACCACAGGGACAAGGCTCATTACGTCCTACCTTACGGCCTTCACGCACAAAGGGTTTCTCGGTTTCAGCCGTTTCTCCGGCAGCTTTCGTCTCATCCGGTGCTTCGCCCGCCGTTGGTGAAGCTATTTCGTCATGACGATAAGAAACCGGTGCTGTACTGCGACGCTGTTCGTCAATGGCTGCCACATCTTCTTCGGCCTGAATCTGTATTTTGGACAGCATCTCCACCACTTCCCGTTTGACCCGTTCCAGCATCTGCGAAAACAATTCAAACGCTTCGCGCTTGTATTCCTGCTTGGGATTTTTCTGTGCGTAGCCACGCAAGTGAATACCCTGACGCAAGTGATCCATCATGCCCAGATGGTCTTTCCACTGTTCGTCCAGTACCTTGAGCATCACCGCCTTTTCAAAATGGCGCAGCACACTCTTGCCCACCATGGCTTCTTTTTCAAAATAACTTTGTTCCATCGCTTCCAGAATACGTGTGCGCAGTGTCTCTTCATGCAGATCATCATCGTCATCCAGCCACTGCTGGATGGGAATGGAAAGCATGAATTCATCAGCCATTGCCTTTTCCAGGCCAGCGACATCCCACATTTCTTCCAGGCTTTCTGGCGGAATATAAGTGCTGATCACTTCATTAACAACAGCTTCACGCATCGCGGCAATGGATTCAGACACATCATCTGTTTCCATCAATTCTGCACGCTGACCGTAAATCACTTTACGTTGATCATTGGCAACATCATCGTATTCCAGCAGATTTTTGCGGATATCGAAGTTGTGACCCTCTACTTTACGCTG
>VAPF01055556.1_pt1 | contig 16799 bp, 11 predicted proteins | sample 3393931 | NCBI WGS metagenome assembly VAPF01 (sample SAMN08290437, study PRJNA428436) | hydrothermal vent metagenome | isolation source: Deep-sea hydrothermal vent chimney | place: Atlantic Ocean: South-mid Altantic Ridge | depth 2773 m m | reverse complement strand
CCTATAAGGTTTACTCCGCCGCCGATAACGACAGCGGTCGCCTGGTTTTGGATCCCTATGCCCGTTGTTTAAGCGGTGGCGAGGTTTGGGGACAGCCGCACCAATGGCTTGGCTGTATCATTGCTGATGATTTTGACTGGCATGGCGACCGTCCTCTGGAACGCCCCCTGGCCGACACGATAATCTATGAATTGCATGTGCGGGGCTTTAGCCGCCACAAGAGTGCCGGTGTGCGGCAGCCGGGCACCTATTCCGGCCTGGTGGAGAAAATTCCCTACCTGCGGGAGCTGGGCATTACTGCTATTGAACTCTTGCCTGTTTTTGAGTTTGATGAAAATGACAACTCTCATTGTCTGCCGGAGAGCGGCCAACGGCTAAAAAATTTCTGGGGTTACAGTCCCCTGGCCTTTTTTGCACCAAAATCTGCCTATGCCGGAATTTCCGGGGAGGTGCTGCTGGAGTTCAAGACCATGGTGCGGCAGATGCACTTGGCCGGAATTGAGGTGATATTGGACGTGGTTTTTAACCATACCGGTGAGGCTCATGAAAAAAGTTCGTTGAGCAGTTTTCGGGTATTGGCCCCCGCCACATACTATATGAGGGATTCAGAGACGGGCGCTCATTTGAATTTCACTGGCTGTGGTAATACGGTAAATTGTAATAACCCCGTGGTGCGCCGCCTGATTATTGACTGTCTGCGTTATTGGGTGGTAGAGATGCATATTGACGGCTTCCGTTTTGATCTCGCTTCCATATTCAGCCGGGCTCAAAATGGTGGGGTGATAAAAAATTCGCCCCTGGTTGAAGAGATTGCCGTTGATCCGGTGTTGAGCGGAACAAAGATCATTGCTGAGGCTTGGGACGCAGCAGGTCTATATCAGGTAGGCCGTTTCTCCGAGAATGGGCACTGGTCGGAGTGGAATGGTAGTTTTCGTGATGACGTTAGAGCCTTTTTCTGTGCTCATGACGGCTGTGTGGCGCGGTTGGCAACCAGGTTGGCGGGAAGTGCCGACCTGTATCAGGCAAGCGGCCGGAGACCATATAATTCCATCAATTTTATTACCAGTCATGATGGTTTTACCCTGTACGATCTGGTGAGCTATAACCGGAAGCATAATGGTGCTAACGGCGAGAACAATCAGGATGGTGCAAACCATAATATAAGCTGGAATAGTGGCAAAGAGGGAGATTGTGCGGCTCGGAAGATTGTTATTCTGCGCGAACGCAGGATACGAACGGCGGCCCTTATCCTGCTCATCTCACAGGGTACTCCCATGCTGTTGGCTGGGGATGAATTCGGCCGCAGTCAGGGCGGCAATAATAACGCTTATTGTCAGGATAACGATATAAGCTGGTTGAATTGGGGCTTGGTAGGTAAAAACAGGGCGATACATCGTTTTTTCCGTTATATGATTCGCTTGCGAAAAAATCATCCGGTTTTTCGCCGGCATGATTTTTTTGAGTTATCGGAGCAGGAGATTAGCTGGCAGGGACTCAAAAAAGGAGAGGCTGACTGGGCCGTTGATGCTAAGGTTTTGTGTTTCGTCCTGGTGGGGAAAGGGCGGGACAACGATTTTTTCGTGGCCCTAAACAGCGGTGTTCGTCCCAAGATGGTTGAATTACCGGAGCCGCCAAATGATAAGGGGTGGCGGCTCATTGTTGATACGGCAGCATCCTCACCCCATGATATTGTTGACGATACGCAGGGAATTAGGATACGGACAAAAAAAATTACCCTGAAAAGCCGCAGCGCTGTAATTTTAATTGCCTGAATCAACCAATATGGTTTCTATGAAAATTAACGGAGTTCCTTTCGTACCTCCCTCCCGGCCGGCCAAAGAGGCCGCCAATCTGGAGCGTGCCCCGCAATCGGGGCCGGGCCGGGCTGCCGGTAATGCCTCCGCCGGTAAGTTGGTGCAAGGGACAGTTATTGCCAAAACCTCCGGCGGATATTTGATAAAAACGGCGGCAGGGGTGCTGACGGCCGATTCTCTTGTCCCTCTCGAAGTTGGCCGTGATATCTGGTTCGAGCAGTTTGGCGGTTCCAGTTCTGAACTGGTATTGGCTGGTCCGCAGAAGGCTATGCCAGCTATTATGCGTTTGCTGTTGCCCCTGTTGAGTGCTGGCGCAAATCCTTTGGCCCATAATCTGCCTCCTGGGCTGGCGGCTTATGGAGTGGAGAGCCGTGCCGATCCGGTGAAATTATTGGCTTTTATCGCCGCGATGAGTAGGGGCTGTACTGTTGCCGATACCGCCTTGTTTGATCTTTTGGCAGTGCTGACGAGGCATGACGGCAGGCAGGCTTCGCAGACGGCGAATAATGCCGTTTCCGGGCTGCAAAATTTATTTGGCGCCCACGCCCAATTAAATAATTTGGCTCCGGTCAGCCAACAAGGCCAAAATCTGTTTTTATATCCATGTTTTTTTGCCGGTGCTTCGGGGTGGGGTGAATGGCTATTTTCATTTGATCGGCAGGATGGGAGGGGTAAAGACTCACCTCTGCCCGAATATGCGGTCTCTTTTTATCTCACTATGAGCCGCCTGGGCGAGATGCATTTGCAATTATTCGGTCGGGACAAGGAATTACGGGGCCGCTTCACCATGGACAGCCGGTCGGCGGCGGCTCATGTCAGCGCTCATTTGGCGCAGTTACAGCCAATCTTGGAGCGGTTGTATCAGCCGGTTACACTATCCTGCCAGTACGAATCGGTCAACAATCTCCGAAAAATTAAAACCGATCTGGCTCGTAAGAGCGGGGCCTCAGCAGACCTTTTTACCCTGGTGAATCTCACCGCCTAGCCTAATCTAGATCCTCACAAAAAATGGGATTGCAACCAGAATAATGCCAACGATGACTAGGGCGTATATGTTTGAGATAAAGTAGGGGAAGACGAAGAGGGCGGTACCCGTGCATAACGGTACGACAGCTTTTTGCTTTTTGCCGTAGGAAAAGAATCCCATCCCAATCGTTCCGAATATCATCCCCCAGACAAGCAGTGATGTTCCTGTCATATCTAGCGTCCTTTTTTAAAATTGTTTTTCACAAATGCCTCTTCAGCTGCGCGGCCTTCCACCTTACCGTCCAATCTGGCCTCCAACAGCTTCTGGAGAATAACGGCAAATTGCGGCCCGGCCTTATAACCCATATGTAAAAGGTCGTTACCGTCAAGCACGGTTGTTAGACCCCGTAGCTTTGTAACATAGAGGGAAACAAGCTGGTGGCAACTTTTACTGGCCGCCGCCCCCATCAGATAAAGCAGGCCCTCAATGCTGAGACTGTGCAGAAGACTGTATATTTTACTGGCCGGAAGCGGCAGGGCGTAAGTCGGCTCAATTCTGCTGTTACGCTCGCCTGGTTCTGGACGGCCGAATTTTCCGGTTTGAGCCGTCTTTGTCAGCAGAGCACACGACCTGATTGTGTTTAGCACCTTTATCACCGCTGTTTTATCGTGCGTGATTATCCGCCGATCCCGTTCCAGTACCTCAAATTTTTGCAAAAATTCTCTGACTTGGCGGTCATTCAGGCGCGTGGTCAAGGCCAGTAAAAATACCTGCCACTGCCGGCAGGGTGTGCCCAGATAGAGTCTTTTATACCAGGCCAGACTACGGTGTGTTTCTAATAAAATATTTTTTAGTCGTTGATCGAGTATCAGGGCTGGATGCAAAAACTTCAACAGCCCGAATTGCTGTAAGCGGTAAATAGCCGGTTGGGGGTTTTCCTCGGCAAGAATCATCTTTAATTCGTGGAAAAAACGGCCGCCGGTAAAGTGATCGTACATATTCATTTTGACCGTGTTTTTCAGAAGCTTACTGGTTAATTTCCCCAGAGAAAATCCCATTCGCTGTTCAAAGCGAATGGCTCTGAAAATTCTGGTTGGGTCTTCGACAAAACTTAAATTATGCAACACCCTAATTTGCCGGTCACGCAAGTCGTTTTGACAATTAAAAAAATCTACTAACAGGCCAAATTTATCAGGATTTAAATGAATCGCCATGGCATTAATGGTAAAATCACGGCGGAATAAATCCAGTTTAATGGAGCTTAGTTCCACGATAGGCATGGCGGCAGGATACTCATAATACTCCAGCCGGGCAGTGGCCACATCCACCTTGAAGCCATCGGCCAGTTTCACTACGGCGGTATTGAATTTTTCGTGGGCCCGCACCTTGCCCCGCAGATGTTTGGCCAATTGTTTGGCAAAATCAATGCCATCGCCTTCAATGACGATATCCAGATCCAAATTACGAATATGCAGCAATACATCCCGGACAAAACCGCCCACGGCATAGGCGGTATAATGATATTTTTTGGCGACTTCTCCCATAATGTGAAGGAATTCCAGCATACGGTGTGATAACTCGACAAGCAGTTGATTTTGTAAATTACGATTCCGTTCCATGGAAGGCTGACCGTCCCGATGAAAAGAGGAGGGAGAGTGAGACGGATCCTTTATCAGAATATTCAGCAGATCGGTGCGGGTAATTACGCCCAGCATTATACTGTTTTCCACCACGGGAATAAATCGTTGCCGGTGGCCGATGATTACCTCCTGAATGTCGGCCAGAGTAGCACTTGGCGGGAGAGTGGCAAAATCAGTGGTCATATAATCACTGGCTGGCAGACCGCCAAGACCGTGAAAAATGGCTTTCTCCACCACCCGCCGGGAGATAAGGCCCACCGGCTTTTGATCGCTCTCGATAATTGGCAGAACGGTTATACTGTAGCGGGTCAGAATTTCATGAACCTGGTTAATACTGACTGCAGGGCCGGTTGAGATCACCGGAGCCGACAGCAGATCAAGAGCCAGGCTGGCGGGCAGGACGCATTTGTGCAGAGCCTGAACAAGTTTTTCTTCCACCTCTACCAGGGTCATCCCTTTAATGGTGGCCGAGGCTGCCGAGGCATGGCCGCCGCCGCCAAATTCCTGGGCGATATTGCCCACATTTACTTCCGGTATACGGCTGCGGGCAATTAAATAAATGCGGTCACCCATTCGGGCCAGGGCGAAAATGGCGTTAAGATTTTCCATGACCATAAATTTTCGTACTAGCCGGGCAAATTCATCGACATAATCTTTAACACTCAGTTTGGCGATAACCAGTTGAACTCCCTGGATAGTATAAGTTTCGGCGTCGTTCACCATCTCATTGAGTAGGCCAAGTTCATAAGCTGACAGATCCTGGGCAATAAATTGACTGATCATATTTACCCGCGCGCCTCGGCGCATGAGCCAGGCGGCGGCACGCAAATCATCAGGCGTGGTGGAATCAAAGGTGAAGGACCCGGTGTCTTCGTGAATGGCCAGTAACAGCAAACTGGCCTCATCGGTGCTGATTTTGGTATTACGCTGCTGAAATATATCTACCAGAATGGTAGTTGTAGAGCCTACATCTCTAACGACTTCGTAAGCACCGCTAATATCGCCGGGCGCATCGGGATGATGGTCAAAGAGATGAATCTCCAGGTTGGGATTATCAAGACATGCCGCAATCTTGCCGATACGATTCCGCTGGCGGGTATCAACTACAATGAGCCTGGTTATCTGCTCAAAGTGGATATTTTTCAGGCGCCAAAAATCATATTGCCGGCCCTGATTGAGGAAATCCCGGACATTTTTTTCCTGGGAACCGGGAAAGGCAAGAATAGCCGCCGGATAGAGTTTATGCACTGCGATCATGGCCGCCAGGGCATCAAAATCGGCATGCAGGTGGGTGGTTATAAGTTCCATTTAATTGGCCCCTCGCTGTTTCAAGTGGGCAGCCGCTGGTGATTTGTTGTCCAGACCATCATGATGGCGCAAGACTTGAACTTCTTGTGAGACTGTAATAGTTAGCCCTTTTTTGTTGCATTTTCAATGGAAATTAGCCTTTGCGGGATGGCCGGCAGGACATTTAGATTTTTGGGGCCTAAAGTAAGTTGTGTTTCAGCCGATGAATATACACAGTGTCGTTCATTGGCTGATACGCTGCTCATTATGAGGACTAGGAGGTTGTAAAAATTTATGCAGAAATGGGAAATAAGGAATAAAGAGGTTTGGCTGTGCGAGGCCTGTATGCGGCAATTATCGCCGGTAATCATGCGGGGATCATGGGAATGGCTCGATGAATCGCATGATTACAGCCTCTGTTGTGTCCGGTGTGGCTGCAATGATCTTATGGCTAAAAAATTTGGTCGTTTTCGCCAATTATTTCGTTTTTTATCTCAACCGTTCAAACCCATGCCCAATAAGGTTAAGGCTTACCGCCGCGCAATTTGATTCTCTAACAGTTTACCGGAGGCCGAATTTTCCTTATATGCTGCGCTATCTGCTGCCGGAAGTTTTGTGATTAGGCCTTTTACGGCGGTGTATTCCGGCCGGTTTGGGCCTGTTTGCGCTGTTACTGTCCCGAGCCGTCTTAATGACAACGGTTTTGCCATTGATGTTAAAATCCTCAAAGGCGCCAAGTATCTGGCTGCTGAATTTACTGTCGGCCTCAATATGAGTTGTGTTTCGCATAATCTCAATTTTCCCGATCCTAATATTGCCGCCTCCGGTGATACGGTTGATGCGGCCCATGAGTCCTTGCGGCAGGACACCATCGCGTCGTCCGACATTGAGAGAAAACCGGCTGAAATGATGCCTGCCATGCGCCTGGGTGCCAAAATCCCGGCACGGTCGGGATTTTTTGCCGTGTTGCTTCTCGGCACTGACATTGACATTAAGGTCAGGGGCATTCTGGATGTCCAGAAACCTGCGTAATTCCAGGGAAATAAATTTTTTGATGATTTCCTCTCGGTTAAGGTCGGCAAATGTTTCGGCAATTTTTTCATAGAGCGTGTCTATCTGTGCATAGTTGACTTTAATATTTTTTACGATATCAAGCAGGCGGACTAGTTGCTTCTCACAAATTTCTTTACCGGAAGGGATGCGGCAGAGCTTGAATTTCTTTTCGAGCCTCTTTTCAATTTCTCTAATTTTATATCGTTCTTTTAAATGAACAATCGCCACAGATATCCCGGTACGCCCCGCCCGGCCGGTACGACCGCTCCGGTGTGTGTAACCAGCAGTATCATCGGGAAGATTGTAGTGGATGACATGGGTCAGGTCATTGACGTCCAGCCCGCGGGCCGCAACATCGGTTGCCACAAGTAATTGTAAACTCTTGCCGCGAAATTTTTTCATTACCTGATCGCGTTGGGCCTGTGATAAATCGCCATGCAGGGCATCGGCATTATAGCCGTCCTGAATCAATTTATTGGCTATTGTATTGGTATCTTTACGGGTACGGCAAAATATAATTGCGTAATTATCTGGGCTGTTATCAACAATACGCTTCAGGGCAAGATAGCGATCTCTGGCGCGAACCATGTAATATTCATGGCTGACGTTTTCCGCGCCCGCATTACGTTTCCCAATGGTAATCTCAACGGGGTCAGACATATATTTACTAGCTATTTTGGCAACTTCTTTCGACATTGTGGCCGAAAATAACAAGGTACTTTTTTCTGGCGGGGTCTGGGCCAGAATGGCGTTGAGGTCATCCATAAAACCCATTTGGAGCATCTCATCGGCTTCATCAAACACCACATAACTGAGAGATGATAACTTAACCTGGCCACGGTTTATCAGGTCATGCAGACGACCAGGGGTGGCAACAATAATCTGACAGCCTTTGCGCAGGGCCTTAATCTGCGGTTCAATACTGGCGCCACCGTAAACTGCCGCTATGTGTAGCCGGTCAATATAACGGGCAAAGTCATTCATATCCCTGGCAACCTGCACACAAAGCTCTCGCGTTGGGCATAAAACTAGGCCTTGAGTCTGCCTGCTTTTGCTGCTGATCATCTGAATTAACGGTACCCCAAAGGCGGCTGTTTTGCCCGTACCGGTTTGAGCCAGGCTTACCATGTCGGCCTGTTCCTTCAGCATTAGTGGGATAACCTGGGCCTGCACCGGGGTCGGTTCCTGAAATCCCAGAGATAATAGCCCTTTGATTATGTCGTTATTGATGCCAATTTCTGCAAATGTCTTCATGAGTTTCTTTTTTGAATTGGTGGGGTTGCACGGAAGTCTGGTGTCTGACGCTTATGTGCAGAGGAGGGGGGCAAGAAAATTACGCGATTTGCGCTAGCGACCTCTCGTATGATACAGATAAACCGCCATCTTATACACTGTATCAGCAATAAAGCAAGGTTTTATTTTGCACGATGCTGCTACGCGGAGAAAATATCCCTTCGCCTAATCTACAGTGGATTCCCTTGTCAAGACAATTTATGGGTAAAGGGAACCAACAGCATAGAGGCAAGGATGATTATGTGGTCATTTTTCAAAGCTGATTGACACTCATGCAGCATATATTGCCAAAAGGGTAGGGGAACTTGCGCCCGGAAAATGCCATTTTCACCACAAAATGCCTGCTTTTACAGGAAATTTGGTTTGAATACCACCATCCTGAATCAATAACATCCTCTTTCGGCTCTGCACGCCCTCGTTTTTCCCAAAAAACAAAGACACCCAAAAAGATATTTTCTATATGGTTTCAAGGCCGAGCTTGTCCAACAAACGGTTCATATTGCGGTTCGTTCCTCACACAATATAACCTTATTCGTTGGGTGCTGCCGGTTGTGAGCTTGTCTTGGGAAGGAAAAGTTTGAAAATACGGAAAGGCAAAGAGAGGGTATCCAGAACAAATTCCAGGGTGGCCCGGCCAATGGCGTCAGGCGGCAGGGCGGTCACTTCTGGATCTTTGAGTGGGCCTTTAACTGCTACCGGGAAGGTGAGAATTGATTCTTTTTTACCGCCAAGAGTCTTGCCGATCAGAGGGATGCTGGTGACCACTGAATCAATCATCTTTAGGGGGGCGATAAAGAAGGTAAGATCAGCGTTACGGTTTTGCAGGGCAATGGTACCTCGGCCGGTGAGGTTCACCCCTTTGCCTTTCAAAACAATTTTATGCACATTCATCAGGTTGTTTTTTACCGTGGTTTCCACGGTAAGGTTGTTATATCTCAGTCCCTTATGCCCAGAGGCTGACTTGCCGTGCCAGGAGAGAAGATCCGTGAAGTTTATGACGCTGAAAATTTTGGATAATAAATCCATCCTGCGGATCAGGCCGTGGGGTGACTGTAAGTTCAGATGACCGCTTTGCCAGGCCCCCGGCAACCCGTTTAATTTTACGTCCAGGGAGAATGGCCCCTCGATCAAGCCTTGTTTAATCCCCAAACATGGCAGGGTATTTTCAAAGAAAAATTTAGGCTTTTTTTGGAATATTTGGAAAAAACTGCTGGCCGGCGGGCCGTTTGGTTCCCAGACTCCCGACATATCCATACCGCAAATAAGGCCAGAATTGAGCTTGACTTTGGTGTGACTATTGCCGCCAAAGGTCAGAGTCCCCAAGAGCGGCGACCATGAGTATAATGTCTGCGGTTCTTTTTGTTGTTGTCTCCGGTAAGTGAAGCGGCCCAAATCAAATGATATTATGCCCGTAAGATTTTTGGGTAAAATGTGCCTGATTCCGCCTGGTTTCAGCCGAAGTTTTTCGCGAATTGTTGTGATGGTCTGCTTTATATTATACCAGGCAATGTCGTTGGCTACAGCATCCATATTTAACTGATATTTATTTTTACCGGTTGTTAGCTGCCCATGGCTGTGCAGGATATTCTGGCCCATCCGGATATCCAGTCTGGTTATCTTTATTTTATGTTTGTTGCCGGAGATATCGAAATTTCGGATGGAGACGGCTTGGCCTTTGGGAGTATTGTCAGGTGGCAGGATGGTGAGGTCTTTGCCTTTAAGATAGCCACTGAATGAGGCGGAAAGGCCATGCCTATAAGATGACAGCATATTGAAAGAACCATTCAGACTGCCGGAATTAATAATATTTTGTTGTAATAGTGGCGTCAGGGCCTGGGCGCGCAGAATGCCGTGCCAGGTGAAAATGGTTTGGGATGAGTTTGTAATATAGGTCAATGTGCCCTTTCTCGGGCCATCATGCAGGGTCAGATTACTAATGGACAATGCTGGCGTATGGATTAGGTCGAGATCAAGCTCCGGGCTGCTGTTACCTGTAATCCCGGCGATAATGCCGCCCTGTACGCGTATATCTGTCCAGGATGAATTATTGCCGGTTACCGTAAAATTTTTCAGTCGGCACGGTAGCCGGGGAAATAACCTGGCTGGCAGTACGTTTTGTTTTTTTAACCAATCACCCAATTTTTGACTGATGATGCCATTGAAGGTGCTTTTGCCATGCCATTGATGGAAATTATGATGCCAATAACGGCCTTTAAGGTACAGGGATTGACCCGCCAGGCTGAATATACCGGTTATGGCAGCCGATTTGTTGGTCAGGTGGGCCTGAACGCCGTTACTTTTTACTACGCCAGGCAGGCCGGTGGAACTAAATTTAAGCTTGGGAATAGCCATATCCCCTTTGAATATCCACGCTGAAGGAGATGCTGCCGGGCCGTGTAAGGTAAAATGACGAAGCTCTGCCTGGCCGGATATAGAGGATAATTGGCGGCCAAAATAGTGTTTAAGGTGGTGCCATTTATTATTTAAGCGTACAGCACCCTTGCGCCAGAGGGAGCCAAGATCAATACGGGCATCGAGCCGAGTAATGTTTAAGGCGCATTGCCGACCGTCGCCCCAGACAATATTACCCGCAGACCGTCTTATCATCTGCGGTCCGAGCGTCCCTTTTATATGATCCCAACGTATCTCCTGCGGGCTAATCTGTAAATTGCCATTGGTCAGTTTAAAGGCCCATGGCAGACGGTTGTATTCCCCCTGCCCCTGGATATTGTCTACCCTTACATATGTTTGCAAACTGCCCAGTTTGTCACCAATGTCCAAATTTCCCCTGGCTCGGCCCCTGAGAGATTTAAAGTTATGCAGTTCACTTTGCAACGGCCGGTAGTCAATAATTTTTGTGAGGACTGTTTTGAGATCGCCAAGGTCGGCGTTTATATCAAGGTTCAGGCTGAAATCATGGTTCTTCCGTGTCAGAGCCATATAAAGATTACCTTTTTCCCCGTGACTTTTGGCTATTTGCGCTCTAAGTCCCCTGCCAGCCAAATTACCATTGATGATGGTTATCGGGCCGCTTGCCCAGTCCAGGTTCAGATTGATCTCCGGAATATGAATGGGCGCTTTTTTTACATCTACCCAGAGTTTCATTTTGTGAATATGTTTAAAATCAGCCGTTGTCCCACGAAATGTGTAGTGGGCCGATTGAGCCCAGCCGCCCCGGACAATGGCACAAACTTTTTGGGCGATGGAATTTCCCGAAAAATTTTGCAAAATCACCTGACGAACCGCACCTAAATCAATATGACGGCCATTCAGATCAATCACCCATTGTGGCTTACCGCCCTGGATGTCGTGCCGGAGTGAAACCGTGCCGCTGAGATTCATGGCAGGATCAGCAAGAACCAGTTTATTTAATTTCAGCAGATAAATTTTATTGTATTTTGTTAATGTTAGAGCGGCGAGACTTTTGATTGTGCATAATTTACTGCCCAGATAAATTGGGCACGGCGTTTTAATCTCATTGATACTCATTCGCCAATTATCCGGCCCCCGACCTTCCAGGTGAATGGCGACCGGGAAATTGCCAGTCGCTGGTTTAATTATGGCGCCAAGGCGGCCGAATAAATTGGCCGGATTAATGCCCCGGCCGTTCAGATCAAGGATATAAGAGCGCTTGTCCATATCTAATTTGGCCAGAATATCTATTTCCTTGCTGAAGTTTGTTTTGGCTCTCACATGCAGTTTAAGCCGCTGACCCCGGCTGTTAATGTCCAGCCGCAGTTTTTTAAATTGCAGGCGCTTGACGCGGATGCCATCCGGCAGGTCAGTTACGGCAGGCAGGACTAACGTCCCGTTGGTGACGGATACTTTGAGATTGGGAAGATGATTGGGCCAGGTAAATTTTGTATGATCTTGCAAATTTTTAATGATTACCACCGGTGAGATACAGGTAATCTTGCCCAGACTGAATTTACGGTTAAAGATTGAACGCCAGTTGGGGAAAAGCAGCACTTGGGGGACAGTTATGGAATAGGAATCGTTGGTGCTGGTAAGGTTTTTGATCTTGAGGGCCGGCATCGGCAGCCAGCGCCACTCTAGGCCTGTAATCCTGGCGGTTTCACCCAATAACGATGTCAGTTGCTGATCAACTTGTTGGCGGATGAGGCGGCGATTGATTGCCACAGGAGAGAGGGCTACTATGCTCACAAAGATTATCAGGGCCGCGAGAATAATGAACCTTTTTTTCATGAGCAGCATATTGGTTTTTCTGTGGGATTTCAGTACTGGTATCATCGTTTACACCGCCGTAACTCTACAACAAGTCACGGGCAATATCAAATCAATTGGCTGTTGCAGCCACATCGTCGCCCGATTTCAATTGATTTTTCCCCTTTTTGTTTTAGACTGAGAGAGTTCCGTATTGCGGGACAAATGACCGGTCAACTTCGTATGCCGGGTAGTAGCCTCTAAACTATATGTAGTACAACTTCTTTAACGCCAATGAGCAGCACATTTCCCAGAACTTGCGTTACCCCGCAGGGATTCAGGTTTGCTATTCACAAACCGTCTTATACCGTGTCTAATCTGCGGCAGCGGGACTTCGTTCAGCCGTTGGGCGAACTCAGCGGTGAAACTGTTGACAATAGCCGCAACTTTCCGGACGGGGAGGTAGTTGTTGAACAGGCCGACTGGATATATGAAATTCCCAATCCCCTGCCCTTCCGCGGTGCCACCTATATTACCAAAAGTTGGGGTGATGCCGTGGCGGAGAAGCCGACCGCCATTACCCTGCCGGAGCCGCCGCTGGCTTCCATGAGCGCTTACCTTAAAAAATGGGGCCGAGAGGGAACATCCCCCGATAATACGGTGGCTCTTTTCAAGCATCTGCCGCCGCCGGTTCTCTTGGCCCTGGCCGCAAACTCTACAGACAGCCTTGACCTGACTATTCTGGCCAAATTATGCGGCGAATTTACCTTTGACCGGGACGGCAGGCCGACAGGAATGTGCTATCGGGAAGACGGTGGGGGACGACGCCAAGCCAAAATTTTACGCCCTGATCTCTTTGAGATATTGGTCAATAACGAGTATTTGCCAGATGGCTACAAAGATGTGATGGTTTTGCGACCGGGAGCGCAAGGTGACAGTGAAATCGTCGGCGACAGGAATGGTGATACGCATATATTTGAATATTTGCGGCGCAACAGTTATATCGCCGGCGGTCATTATGCCGCCAATATGGCCAATGACACCATCCGCTATCATATCCGTGCTTTGAGACCAGCTGACATGGATGGTCTGCGGCATATTTATTATCAGCGGACCTATGTGCAACTGGCGGCCTTTTGGGTTTGCGGCTGCCGCAGGCCCGCCAGTCCTTAAGTATCGAGGCGATTGAGGAACTACGCGGTAAAATTGTGGCTAAACTAGCCCAAGACGATCAGACAGGGGGTGATGTTGCTACCCTTTGGGGCTGGAATTACGGTTATGGCTGTTCAGCCGACAATTACCGTCTGCACGCCTCGCATCAAATGATTCATAACCAGTTTGCTATGCTGCCCGGTGAACTGGAGACGGTGGGCGGCCCGCCGATACGGGCTTACGGCTGTGGCGATCTTATCAGCGACTTTATGAGCCAATACCGGGCCGCTACCGGCACCTGCTTTTTTGACGACTATTATGGGGCCATCAGGCATAATAAACGCCTGGATGGCCGTAAAGATTTGGCCAGCAGCCTGATCGTCCATGCAGACGAGCGAGTTATTCTCTTCGTGCCCAAGGCCCAAACCTCGCAATGGGAGCTGCAACTCATGCCCGTGCAACGGGTGGGTAATATTGTTGAGGCGGATACCAAGACCAGAGAGTCCATCGACAGGGCGATTCTTACTGCCATGCGTATGCTCACCGGACTGGGGGCAAAAATGATTACCGTTATTGAATACAGCAAACGGCTCCATGGTGCTGCCCCCGGTCAACGCCTGCTTTACTCCTTTCTTCCTAAACTGCCGGATGCACCAGGAACCTTCAGTGAGGCGCAGTTGCGTTGGATTAGTGGTCATTATCCAGAAGACTTTGCCAGGGCGTTAAGGGCTCAGAATACAGAGGGTAGCTAAGCGGCAAAACCTTTACAGGCAGGAAATTTATGAAAAATGATGGCTATTACGGGCAGTGGGGCGGTTCATTTATCCCTGAGATACTCCACGAAACCTTCGCCCAATTAAACAAGGTCTATGAAATGGCTCGGCATGATCCGGCATTCTGGCAGGAGTATGCCGAGCTCATGGCCACTTACTCATGTCGGCCAACGCCGCTGACTTACGCCGACAATCTGTCCCGGCATTTTGGCGGCGCTCAAATCTTTATCAAACGCGAAGACTTAAATCACACCGGTGCCCATAAACTAAACAATGTTATTGGTCAGGGCCTGCTGGTAAAACGAATGGGCAAGAAACGGGTTATCGCTGAGACCGGTGCAGGGCAACACGGGGTGGCCACTGCCACCATGGCCGCTAAATTTGGCCTGCAATGTACCGTGTATATGGGCGAGGAAGATGTCCAACGTCAACGTCCCAATGTCTTTTGGATGGAGAAGCTGGGAGCTGAAGTTGTGCCGGTTACTTCCGGCTCTGGCATTTTAAAGGATGCCATTAACGCCGCCTTTCGTGATTGGGTTACCAATATGGACGACAGCCATTACTGCCTGGGAACGGCCTGCGGCCCACATCCCTTTCCGGAGATGGTAGCCTGGTTCCAGTCCATTATCGGGTTGGAGGCCAGGGAGCAGATAATCAAACAGTTTGGCCGCGTCCCAGCCAGGGTATATGCCTGTGTGGGCGGCGGTTCAAATGCCATGGGAGTATTTCAGGGATTTCTTGAGCGGCCCAAGGTGGAGCTGGTAGGTGTTGAGGCGGGCGGCTACGGGCTTGCTTCCGGGAAACACGCTGCCCGTTTGGCCAGTGATGATAGCAGCCCCGGTGTTGCTCAGGGCTACAAAACCATGTTCTTGCAGGATGATGATGGCCAGATGCGTACCACTCATTCGGTAGCGGCCGGGCTCGATTATGTCGGGGTGTCTCCAATCCTTACGGATCTATGGGAGCAGGGCCGGGTACGCTTTGCTTCCGCCACGGACAAAGAGGTGATGGCGGCCTTGGAGTTGACTATGACTAGGGAGGGGATTATTCCGGCTCTGGAATCGAGCCATGCCTTTGCTCAGGCTTTCAAAGAGGTGGGTGATCTTCCTGCCGATCAGTCCGTTATCATCAATATGTCCGGTCGGGGAGATAAGGATATCTTTACTATCGCTAACGCCTTCGCCGATCCTTCCTGGCAACAATTCATCATCAATAAGGGAAGAGAGTATGAAGCTGCAAGATAATATCAGGGAGGCCGGGCAATAAAAAGACATCCTTCTGATGACCCATATTGTCCTAGGTTACCCGTCTTTTGAGGTAAATCGTGCAGTTATCGGGCAGATGGTGGATAATGGTGTGGATCTCATCGAAATGCAGATTCCGTTTTCAGAGCCCATGGCCGATGGCCCGGTGATCGTCAAGGCCAACCAGGATTCATTGGCCAACGGCACCCGGCTTGCCGATTGTCTGGACTTTGCCGGAGAAATGGCTGCAAGCCATAAAATCCCCCTCCTGTTTATGACCTATTACAATATCCTGTTTAAATACGGATTAGAAAAATTCTGCCTTAAAACCGCAGATTTAGGGATTAGAGGTTTTATCATTCCTGATTTACCGCCGGAAGAGGGGGCGGAGTACCTTGGGTACTGCCGGCAATATGGCCTGGCCCCTATTTTTATCTATGCCCCGACCAGCACTCCGGCCAGAATGCGAGACCTGGCAAAGTATGGAGAAGGCTTTGTCTATTGCGTTGCCCGGCGTGGTGTCACCGGCAGCCAAACCACTTTTGGTAGAGCATTCGATGAGTATATGGCTCAATGCCGGGCTAGCACTGAATTACCGCTGGCAGTTGGTTTTGGAATCCGTAACCGTGATGATATAACTGCGATTAAGGGAAGAGCGGAAATTGCGGTTATTGGCAGTGAGACAATCCGTCTTGTCGATGCCAAGGGGGCGGCGGCGGTGGGGCCGTTTATCGCGGGTTTACGGTAAATTTTTTGGTAACTATTCAGGTAAGCGTAGACTCCGGCTGCACCCCATCTTCGTTCGTTTCGTCCTCCTCATGTACAGGAAGTATCGGAGTCTCCGCTACGCTTCGCTTAAATGAATGGTAAAAGGTTAAATACTGCTGCCGGCGTGAATTTTCAAGCATGGGAAGTCGGCGATTTTTTTAGCCGGTGCCACCACACAATTACGGCCGATGCAGGCCTTCTCTGGTATTTCAACGTCTTTGCCAATCAGGGTAATGCCGGTGTATAGATGGGCCGGGTTTGCCTCGTTGGCAGTGTCTTTTTCGGCGCCGTAACCCACAATTGCGTAACGCCCGACATCGACTCGTTTATCCATGATTGCCAGATCAACCACGGCATTCTTCTGAATTAGGCAGTCATCAATAATCACGGAATCAGAAATCACCGCGCCATTTTCTACCACCACCCCTGGTGCCAGAATAGAATTTTTCACCTCACCATGGATAACACAACCGGCGGAAATCAGGGAATTTATCACCTTGGAGCCTCTGCCAAAACGAGCCGGAGCCCGGTCAGCCTCCCGGCCATCGGCATCGGGATTCGGTCTAATACCCCATTGCTGGGGAGATATACCTGACGCTTCATCCAGGAGATCCATATTGGCCTGCCAATATGCCTGAATGGTG
>VAPF01044460.1_pt1 | contig 16833 bp, 13 predicted proteins | sample 3393931 | NCBI WGS metagenome assembly VAPF01 (sample SAMN08290437, study PRJNA428436) | hydrothermal vent metagenome | isolation source: Deep-sea hydrothermal vent chimney | place: Atlantic Ocean: South-mid Altantic Ridge | depth 2773 m m | reverse complement strand
ATGGGTTTATGAATATAGTCTTCGGCACCGTGTTTCATGGCTTCGATGGTGCTGTCCATGTCATGGAATGCGGTAATCATAATGACGTGGGTATCGGGAAAAGCCTGTTTAAATTCAGGCAGACCTTCCAGTCCGGATTTACCTGGCATACGAATATCGAGAATGACCAGATCAGGGCATTGTTCGTAAGCGGCCGCCATGCCCTGGTCAACACTGTGCGCAATGCTGACATCATAACTCTGGCTGCTCAGATGCAACTGCAATGTTCTGCAACTGGCGATATCGTCATCGACAATCAGTATGCGTTTTTTTCGGATTGGTGAAACGGTTTCTACAGTATGTAATTCGCTGAATTTTTTGATGGCAATATTCATAACTCTACAGGTCCTATGGGTAAGATAACACGGGCACAGGCACCATTGTTTTCATCTGTGTCTAGATTGATTCGGCCATGGTGTTGATCCAGTATGCGTTTGACGATGGGTAGGCCCAGGCCGGTACCTTTGGCATGTGTGGTGAAAAAAGGCTCGAACAGTTTGTCTTTTTGTGCAGGATCAATGCCGCTGCCATTGTCATGGATATCAATACGAATCGATGGGGTGGCATTATTCACTTCCACGCGAGCATTAATACGAATATTCGGAATATGATTAACGCTATTTGCTGATTCCAGAGCGTTCATGATCAGGTTGCTGAATACTTGCCGTAGTTTAGTGGCATCACCATGAATAGTGGGTAATTGTGGCTGGTAGTTAGTGATGATTTTGGCATTGTATGTTTGTATGGTTTTTTGTGTGGTGTTAATAGCGGAGTCCAGTAGTTTGTTAATGTTTAGCCATTCCGGGTTTAATGCATCGGGGTGTGAGAAGGCCAACAGGTCGGCGAGGATATTCTCCATGTATCGCACTTGGTCCAGTGAAATTTGTTTCATTTCTTTGGCTTCTTCACCCCAGGATTCTTCGGCGCGCTTCCCCCAGATTTGCAACGTCATTTTGATGGAGGAGAGCGGGTTGCGCAGGTCGTGGGCAATCATCGTGGCCATGCGTCCCATGGCTGTCAGGGTTTGGGTGCGGGCAAGTTCCTGGTTACGTTCTTCCACTTCTTTTTTTAAGAGCATGTGCTCCGTAATGTCTTCCTTGATGGCCAGGAAGTGTGAAATCTTACCCTGCTCATTACGAATAGGGGATATCATGGTATCTTCCCAGTAAAGTTCCCCATTTTTTTTGCGATTATGAAATACACCACGCCATTCGTTACCTTGTTTTATTATTTCCCAAAGCTGGTGGTAGTCGATATCGCCGTTCTCTCCTGATTTCAGGATACGCGGTGTCCGGCCCAGTATCTCTTTTGTACTATATCCCGTTAGCCTCGTAAAACGAGGATTAATGTATTCAATAATACCCTGTGCATCGGTGATCATGACTGAGTTATAACTTTGTTCAACGGCGCGGGACAGTTTGCGTAATTGTTCTTCTGATTCACGTTGCTGGGTAATGTCCTGGCCGATACTGGTCAGCGTTGTCACTTCGCCAAAGCGACCACAGGAGAGAGTGTTGGTCCAGGCGAACAAACGTGGTTCGCCGGTTTTTGCCATAATGTGGCTTTCGACAGTATGTGGTGGTGCATCGCCAGCAATGATTTCTGTATAGGCATGCCGTGTGCGTTGTCTGTCTGCCGGAATAACGCAGCTGTCAAACCAGTCCTGGCCAATGATTTCTTTTTGCTGCCAGCCGGTCAGGTTGAGCAGGTAATCGTTACAGAAGGTGATACAGCCATTGGCATTGAGAGTCACTGCTGCCAGTTGCATGTTTTCCAATGTGTCATGGTAGCGACGTTCAAAGTTTTTTTGTGCTTGTTCCTGTTGTCGACGAGTGGCTGTTTGCGCGACGATTAATGATCCTGCTAATAAAAACAGCCCGCCTAACATGTAAGACAATAGATGTTGGCTAAAAAATTCCCGGGATGTGGCGTTAAGTGCTTCGGGTGAAACGTGAGAGACAATTTTCCAAAAGCGGGGCTTGTCATTCTGTTGCCCTTCGGAGACGGAGGAAATCTCTGCCATGCCAGCTTCGGCATAAAACTCCAGCACTGACACCATGGGATAAACAATGGCAAACGTGAATAATCCTTTTTCATTGATAAAACTGCCGGCGTCCTGGGCAAGAATTTTTTGCCAGGCATCCGGGACGGTCTGGGCAAAAGAATGCTCACTTTCCAGCAGGAAGGCCCATTCATTTTCCGGGCGTGGGCCACTTAACCAGTAACCTTTATTATTAACAAGATTAAGGTGGTCTGCGATGCTGGCCGCTGCTTGACGAAAACCCTGGATCAGTTTTTCGCCGCGAAAATTGAACATCAGCACACCTTTTTTTTCTCCCCGGCTGTTGAACAGAGGGGTGGCAAAACGAATGACCGGGCGCAGAGGGTATTCAATGGCTCCTTCTTCAACATTCAGGTCAAAAGGCGACATGTAGATTCCGCCGATATCCTGGGCCAACGCTTCCTGAAAATAATAGCGGTCACTTTTATTTTGTAATTCACTTTGTGCCAGGATGTGAGGGTTACCTTCGTCATAGTTAATACGGATTATTTCCATACCGTTATCGGATAAAAACCGGATCTGATCATAGATACCTTTTTTTTCACTGAAATAAAGGAATTCCTGGGCTAGGTTTAGACGTGCGTCTTCGTCTCCGGGATCGTCCAGCAAATCCCAAAGCTCGTTGAGTTTGGCGAGAAAAGTGAGGTCGGAAATAACGGCGCGCATTTCGCTAATCAGCCCTTTCTGTGCCAGAGCAACATTTTTATGTTCGCTGCTTTCCAGGCTGATGCGTGCCAGCTTCATCGCGGTGTAATAATGGCTCATGCTAACGGCAATCAGCAGTAGGCACAGTGGCAGAAACACCAGCAAAAAACGCCTGAGCAGGGGTGGGGGATGATCAGTGTTTTGGCTTGTCGGGGTCATCGACAGGTATCCTCGATGTGTTTCCGAACTCGGGAGAGGTAAGTTGATTCGGTTTCTTCCGGTTCGCGTGGCAACAGGAAGAGCAGCTTTGCGGCAATGATGTAGGGACGGCGTGAGTCATCACCGGCAGGTCGAGGGGCGCGTATCACCTGTTCAAGGTGCGTCAGGGTGCTTTGCGGGTTATCACAATAGCGAGGAAGCGAGACGTGTTCGCTATAGGAGCGGGCCCATGCCGAAATTAACAACATTACTAACAGTACCACTCCTGTAATGCGCAGGAAAAGCAGGTTATCGGGTTGTCTGGCCTGTTCTGGAGTGGCCATGGTTTATTTTCTCCATTAAAGCCCCGGGGAGAGCGACAAACCGGGTACTTTTTCCGTTGTTGGCATTAATTGTGACGTGATTTTTTGTGCTAGCTGCTGGCCTCGGGCAATGCGGTCACGGACTGAGACGCCGCCTCTGTAGTTGGCTTCAACATGGAGTCCGGGTAACTGCTGTAACTGTCGGTCAATGGCGTGATCTCTGGCCAAATGGGCTCCGTGATACAGCGGCAGTGCCTGGGGATGACGGTCAATACGCACCATTTCCGGCTCTGCTTTTATGTGTAACAGAGGGGTGAGGGCACGCAGGACTGCGTCAGTCAGGCGAGTGTCACTCCAGTTTGCGGCTTTGGGATGTCGTGCGCCGCCAAAATAGGTGGTGAGCAGCACCTTGTTTGCTGGTGTACGATCGGCGAACAGGCTGCTCATCCATAAATTACCGGTAAAGGGTTGTTGTTCCTGCCGGGGGGCGAGAAAACCGGTGCCATCCAGCGCGTGTTTTACGTGCTCACGATCCAGCCCCATGTGCAGTACCGCTAACGATGCATACTGGATATCAGCCAACAGTGCCGCTAGTTCATCGTCAACAGGGGCAACAAGCCGCGCCGCTGCCGGGGCCGGTGTTGCCACAACAACGTGAGCGGCATTGAGACTGCGTTCGCCGTCCGAAGTCATGGCCGTTACCGACCAACCTTTTTGATGGGGTATTATTTCCTGCACCTGTCGATTGGAGAAAACCTGTACACCTGCGGTGCGGGCCAAAGTGTTCACCAGTGTGCTCATACCGCCCCGGAAAGAAAAACTGTCAACAGTGCAGGCGGTACGACGGCGCAGTATTTTATGGGTCAACACACCGGCGGTAATGGAGCCGAAGCGACGCTCCAATGCGGTTAACCGGGGCAGGGTGGCTCCTGCTGAAGCCAGGTCTGGATCTGCTGCCAGGGTACCGGCGATAAAAGGTTCCATGGCTTTTTCCAGCATTTCATTGCCCAGACGGCGGCGAATAAACTGACTGACTGTTTCGTCTTCACTGCCACCGGCGGGGATGAAAGGCTCTAGTAACAATCGCAGTTTGCCACGCAGGCTCCACAGTGGTGAGGTCAGCATGCCGGTGATGTGCATGGGCAGCGCCTGTAATTCACCACGGTGCAAGAGATAACGCCGTGCCTGAGGCAGACGCTGGGTTTTCAGCGCATCCAGCCCGGCTTCGCTGACCAGTTGCGCAACTTCGGGGCGGAAATTCATTAACAATGATGCTGCCGATTCCGTGAGATAACCCGCCTGCTGTTGACTTTTGATTTTACCGCCGAGGCGGTTATCGGCCTCCCATACCTGTACGGATACCCCTGCCCGGGCTAGCCACCAGGCTGTGGCGAGCCCCGAGATACCGCCGCCGATAATGATGACATCGGTATTCATCGTTTTGGCCGTTGTAGGCTGGGCATGCTTTTTTGCCCACGCGAATGCTGGCGATATTCACGATACCCGCGTGGGCACAAAAAACGTGCCCAGCCTACAATTGCGTCAGATTGTATTTTTTTATTTAACATTAGCTTTGTTGTAGGTTGGGGTGAGGTACGAACCCCAACACACCGGGGCTGAATGAACACCGCTGTTGGGGTTTGTACCTCACCCCAACCTACCTGTTTATTGTTTACCATTGTTTTTCAGTTTCTCCTTCATTTTTTCTAGTAATTCCTGACCCAGCAGATCACCGGGATGCTCGCGTGCATCCACAAATTCACGAATGGTGTTGAAGCGTTTTACCGCTTCCGGGTTTTCTTTCAGTCTGGGGACTTTGTTTTTGGCGATATCAAAGGCATCAAAACTGAGTTCGGTCATACCAAAGCCTTTCATGCGTTGTACTGCGCGCATCATGGCGCGGTTGCGAAAGCGGGTGAGGTCGCCAGAGCCGATAACCTCAAGCCCTTCGCGCCGGGCGTTAAACTCGGCGGCTTTTTTGATGCCTGCACGTACAAAGTCAGGTGCGCTGGCAACACGTTTGGCAGCTTCCTGCGACCATTCCACACCACCGCTGAAAACCTCCATGGCCTGCAATACATCCTGATCTGTCACCTGACGGGCACGACGTTTTTGGGTGACTTTTTCGGCTTCGGCCTCCAGTGCTGGCGTAACGAATAAACGTACTTCACGGGCTTTGCCAGCCAGACATTCCTCCACGGTTGCCTCGGCTTCGGCTGACCATTCAAACTTGCGCTCCAATTGATCTTCATTTTCCAGTCGGTCGAGCAATTTGATGTTGACCTCAAGTCGTCCTTCGGCTCGTGCGATATCTTCGGCCACAGCCTGTACACCTGCGGCCAGAAAAGCGGGCATGGTGGTCAGGCGCTCACGCGCCTCCTGACTCCAGGGCAGGTTTTTACTGGCCTCATCAAAGGGTGAGTTGTCATGGCCGGGCATACCCGGTGGTCCTGCATCGCCAAAACGTTTGGCGGCAAGAGCGGCCATGTGTTTGGTGGTTACCTCCTGTTCGCCCAACTCTTGCACATGGGCTTCGGCGCGATTTTTTACCATCTTGCGCAGGAAGGAAGGTACACGTTGCAGGCGTTGTTCGGCCTCTGCGGTCCAGGTGATCAGGGAGGGGGTCACTACTAATGGTTGGATCACATCTGCCCCTTGAGGCTGGTAACTGCACCAGGGGTCGGTATCCATGAGACTACCGCCCATCGCCAATGGCCGGGCACGACAGCCACCGCACAATTGCTGGTATTCGCACTGACCACATTTACCTTCAAGCTGAGGATGTCGCAAAAGCCCAAAGGTTTTGGATTGCTCCCAAATATCCCAAAAATCCGTTTGGCGAATGTTACCTTCACTCTCAGGAATATAGGGGCAGGCGGTAACATCACCTTCCGGGGTGATGCGGCAATAATGAATGCCTGCCAGACAGCCGCCGCCTTCATAACCTTCGGCCCGGGTGAGCATTGAACGGGCGTCATGCTCATAGGCAATACGTTTGAAATGCGGTGCGCAACGGGCGCGGATTAATAGTGTCTGATGTTGGCTTTGCGCCTCCACCAGTTGATTCAATACCTGTTCGTAAGTGACAGGGCTGATATCCGACATGGACTCACCCCGTCCGGTGCAGATCAAAAAGAAGATGTTCAGTACCTTCGCACCACTGGCGTGGGCGAAATCAATCATGGCGGGTATTTCACCGGCATTATTTTCAGTCACTGAAAAGTGAATCTGAAAAGGTAATTCAAAACGACGACAGGCTTCGATGCCCGCCAGGGTTTTTTCCCAGGCACCAGTGCGGCCACGGAAGCGGTCATGTTGCTCAGGGTCTAGTGAATCCACACTGATTCCCATGCCCAATGCACCGGCAAGCTTGAGGGATTGCACTCGTTTTTCCGTGAGCATCATGCCGTTGGTGCCCACCACCATGGACAGGCCACGGCGAGTGCCATGATTAATCAGGTTTTCCAGATCGGGACGCAATAGCGGTTCACCGCCGGTGAGTACCACCATGACTTCAGTGGTTTGTTCGGCGATTTGATCCAGTAACTGGCAGACCTCTTCACGGGTCAACTCGTCGGCGCTGCCGTTTTGCAAAGTATCGGCATCAAGATAGCAGTGCGCACAGGCCAGATTGCAGCGCCGGGTGAGGTTAACAGCCAGTAGGAAGAGGTCATTGTCTGACATTGTGCCTAGCCTTTGTAGAGTTCAGGGTTGGCTTCGGAATGAAAGGCTCCCATGCCTTCCCAGCGGCTCATGGCCTGGTCGAGAATTTCCGGGGTAACGGTATCGGTTCCCTGTTCATGAGCACAGCGTTCAATTTCCTTGATGACCATGCCACGCACAAAATCCGGAATACGCTTGATACGTTGCAAGGCTGTATCGTTCCAGGTCAGCAGGCATTGTTGTTTTTCAGAGCCTTCGCTCCATTCACGGTATTTTTCTTCAATCAGCTCAGGCGTGATTTCCGTTACCTCTTTACGCTGGGCGAAAGTTTCTATGCGTTGCCGGGTAAGGTCACGCATAAAACCCGCCGGTACTTTTTGCATGCGGGTTTGGGCGGCATCGGTCCAGTAAAACGCTGTGTCTGTCGGCGGTTTTTTTGCCGGGCTGTGTCCCATGGGACAAGTGCCAGATGTCATCATGGCTTCACGAGCTTGTTGTAAACCGGTTTCGGCCACCTTCAGGGAGATATCACTCGTGTGTAGTGTGTGGGCATATTCCTCAATGCGTTGTTTGCTGCTATCCCGCATAAAACCTTCCGGTACGCGGGCCAGACGAGCCAAGGCAGCGGCCTGCCAGTGGAACGGCGCAGTCGCGTTATCTGACTTCGGGGAGTCGATGAAAGGCGTAATATGCGCTATTTTCACTGTCGTACTGTTTTCCTGACGCGCTTTTTTTTCAGCCCGCATGCTGAGGTTGCCGCGTAACGATAAATCATCCACCGTCAGCAGAAGTGCTGTGGCCTCATTCGACCAGCGCATAACCAATTCTTCAATGGGTTTTTTTTCAAGTTCCCCGGCATCATGGGCGGCGACGATTTCAGCCATGGCCTGTTTGGCATGGCCGGGACATAACTGTGCCGTGGCTTTTTCCACGATGCGCTCTGTAATTACAGTGTGCCCCTTTTCCTGCGCATAACGTAAAATAGCCATACGTGCCATGCTGCGCACAAACCCAGGTACATTTTTCATGTGTTCTTCGGCCTGAGTGGTCCACGAGGTAGTGGTTTCGGCCAGCAGATCGATGCGTGGTTGAAATTCGCGCTGGCTGAAAAGCAGGGCACAGTCGGTATTGTAGAGCAGGTTTTCAGCAGTGCCGCCGATATCCAGTTCTGTATCGGCATGAATGCCGAGTTTGCCGATCACCAACAAAGAGGGATTGACTTCTTTCAGGTATTTTTCGATAGCATCATGAGGCTTGCCATCCAGTAATCGGGTTTCAATTTCCATCGCATGTTCATCCGCAATGCTTTGTGCAACATCCAGATGGCCTTGATAAATTTTGGCCAGTCCTGAATCAATAATTTCCTCGTGAAGTTTTTCCTGTTCCTGAAAACGAAACACCTTACCGGCCTCTTCAGATAACACATCGGCAATGCGATTAAAGGCCACGTAATGGAAGTAAGGATCAAAAGCTGCCACAACCTTTATCGGAACTTGCCATTGCCGGGCCAGACTGAAAGCGGTTAACAGACCGCCATAGGCTTTTTGGGAACCATCAATAGCCACCACAATGGGGCCGTCGGTAACAGGGCGCTCCGGTTGTTTGATCACCAGCGTATCAATATCACTGCGCCGTACCACACGTTGACACACCGTACCCACACGACTGCCTTGCACAGCACCCAGGCCCAGGGCACCCATCACTAGCAGGTCGTAGCGACCGCTATTGGTTTCGCGTGCCAGCTCCCGGTAATTTTTTCCTTCCAGGCTGCAACGTGTAAATGCCAGACGGGCTTCCTGACATTGACGTTCGGAATGATCCAGGTAGGAATCGGTGATAATCGACAGACCACGGGTGATCAGATCATCGTGTACGTCGCGTTGTCTTTCCAGTTCATCTTCTTCACGAAACTGTTCAGGTAACCCGCCTTCCATTTGACGAAAACGCAAATCGTGCAATTTGGCGGCGTAGACATGGGCACCGGTAATATCCGCAGCCCAGAGACTGGCCAGTGCCATGGCGTCCAGCAGGCCGCGATTGGAATGGTCCGATGAATCCACTGCCAGTAATACATGTTTGTATTCCGGTAACGTGGGTTGAATTTGCTTAGGTTGCAATTGTGCATTCATTAATACTGCTCCATGAATAATGGCCTAACTCGACAGCCAGTGAACAACAATAAACAGAATGACTGCCATGTTGATAGCGAAGCCGACCATTGCCAGATAATCGAAAGCGGTTAGCGAACGCTGGCCGATGAATGGAACCCGCATTGTCTATTTTCCTTTAAAGGTAAAATCAATATTGACTGTGCTGTCAGCGGCTACCGTCACTTTTCCCTTTTTTTCACCAAGGAGACCATGCCAAGCAATAATGTTGTATTTTCCGGGAGGAATATTATCGATAGTGAAGCTGCCATCATCTTTTACCACCGAAAAATAGGGGTTTTTTGCTACAAAAACATAGCCGTGCATAAAGTCATGAGCATCGCACTCTAGTTTCATAGAAGTACCACGTTTGAGTTTCACGGTTTTGTTGATGGTGGTCAGCTCTGGTGGCTGACTAATATTGAAGGTGGTTTTTTTGGCTTTGCCGATAAGCTCGTAAGTGTGAATGTTATGTAATACCGGGTCTGAATTACGCACCAGCAATTTATCTTTGTTTTTCATTATTGATAAAAAAGGTATAAAATCACATTTATTCTGGTCAATTTCTGTGTTGTCAAACTCGGTGGAGAAGGGTTTTCCTGATTTTACTTTTTTAAGATAAACCACGGTATCATTGAGAGTGCCATTGGTGACACGGACAAAATCGATTTTACGCTCACCGGTACCACAGGTGTCATTATCCTTGGTAATGGTAAATATTTTTGGGGCCGGGTCTGTGCCAGTAAATTTTACCTTGCCGTTGATACTGCCGCCATTGGCAACATCAACCACGCTATAGGTTGCCGCATTTGCCGTCAGGGGAAGCCCGATGGCCGCTGTCAATGTTAATGTAAGTGCTATCAGTGATTTGTTCATGAGGTACTCCTTTTTTCACATAAATTTTTGATAAATTACACAGATAATTAATGATGTAAATAACCAGGTTATCCTTTGTTTTCTCTGCGGCCTCTGTGTTTTAACGCAGAGGCCGCAGAGACATAGAGGGCACAGAGAAAAAATTCACGTTAACTTTATTCAGTAAACAAATATCGGTAATAAAATTTAATCATGTTTTTTCTGAAAATTTCCATGTTATGAAGATTTCGGTAACTGAAATATCTCATCCAGCATTTCCATGGCAATGCGTCGCTCGGCACTGGAAGGCAGACTGTTCAGAATCGCTACAAGGCGTTTTCCCGCCGTATCAGGGTCAAGCAGACGTAACACTTTGGCCATGTCTCTGGCTTGTTGTCCTTCGCTGTAAAAACCACTGCTGATGAGGCGCTCAACAATTTCTCTGCGCAATTCGTCAGACAATATTTCAACAGACAACAGGGTGCCGAGTTCTGTGATCGCCAGCGCGGTCGTTTTACGTACGCCAACAGTGGAATCATCCAGACGATCAATCAAACTGCGCAATACATGTTCCACCTCAGCAGTTTCTTCTTGTGCCTGTTTACTGGTAACCACCAGTGGTTTTTCGGTATTCAATGAACGGGTAATATGCGTTTTCACTATTTGTACAACAGACAATACTGCTTGATTACGAACCAGTTGACTTTCATCATTCAGACAGTCCAGCAAGCCGGGCAGGCTGCCCAGATTTCCTAATGCACCCAGTGCCTTTGCACTGACAATGCGTAAATCCGTGTTGCCAAGATGTAAAAAACTGGCAAGGGGGCCAAGGGTTTCAGTGATTCCCGCTGTGTCCGGGGTTATGTGTGCCAGGGCAGCAATGGCCTCATATTGGACTTCCGGATTTTTATCATAAAGGGTTTTCGTCAGGGCTTTTACGACATCAGGATGAGAATATTCACCCAGTATGCGTGCGCTTAGACGGCGCACTTCAATGGCAATATTGACCGTTTTATTACGGGTGAATTTTTTTCGATTGTATTTTTGTTGTTGCAGAATATCGTAGTACGGCTGGAATGTTTCCATTTCCTCCGGTGGGAGTTCCGGAGGATCATCGGAGTGTTGTATTTTTTTTGTATCCAGCTGTCGTGCCAGCTCTGCATTACCCAGAGCAATGGAATCCAGGGTTGAAACGGGCTCAATAGTGTCGGGGAGTTCGGGATCATTTGTTGCTGTTGTTATTTCAGCATCGGTTGAAACTTCCTTGTCCTGTGCATCAACTTTTGCGGTTTTATCACTGACAAGGGGCACAATAACGTCACCCTGTAAAGCGGCGATAATGATTTCCAGCGGTGCCGACTGTGTGTCTTTATTGTCAAGGACAACAATATCACCTTGCATGTGCAAGGTTAGCAGTGCTTGCAATGTTGTAAAAATCACAACAGAATCCTCAGTGTTGAGCATTTCAGTCAGGCACATCAAGATGTCTTCAGAGATATCCTCGCACTGACCCAAAGCGAGAATAGCCTGTTGTCGTGCTGCAGAATCACCTTGCAAATTCATGGCAAGTGATAACAAAATTTCACGGGTTTTTTGGCTATTGAACATAACGGAAAGTGGGCAAGCTGCGGCGCTGACGGCAGGGTGAAGATCTTTGAGTAATGCATGTATTCTGGCTTGTATATATTCTTCGGTTTCTTTGTCGAGCTGATGATGATGTAGTTGAAGGTATAGTGTTTTAAGCACTGCTGTACGGACCTGAGGGCTGTTGTCATCCAGTAAAGGCAGAAATTTTTCCCATTCAATATGCTGTACAACAGGCATGTTTCCCACTGAACCTGTCAATGTGCTCACTACTCTTAATGCCGTTTCACGCACTTCCGCAGAAGGATCGCGAAGCAAAATCAGCAATGCATTTAAATAGCGCCCGTGGTTACCGCTGGCGAGAGCATCGGCTGCGGCGACACGCACTTCTGCTTCCGGGTCTTGTAAAGCTCTACCGAGTGCGCGAGCCCCTATGGCGGTGCAATTTATGCCCAGTGCGTAAGCAGCACGCCGACGTTCACGAGGAATATCTTCACCGAGTTTTTGCACCAACGCCTGCTCCCCGGTGCCACCGATGTGTGCCAGTGCATTACACAAACTGCTTTTGTCTACCTGACATTCATTGTCCGCTAATAAATCACAGAGGGGCTGGACGGCTGCACTGACACGCAATTGTGCCAGAGCCTGCACAGCTGCAATTTGGATATCCCAACTTGAATCCCAGGATTCTTCATCGTCCCATTCATCATCCTCAAGTGGAAAAATCGCTAACTCCAGTAAACGTGAAACTGCCTGCTCACCACCTATTTTTCCTAATGCACCGACTACCATTGTTTTTACATCACCGTCAGGATCATGATCCAGTGACTCCAGCAGGGCTACCACTGCGCGATTGTCTCCAATAACTCCCAATGCTTCGGCGGCATCAATGCATACATCAATATCATCATCTCGCAGGTATTTTATTAATATGGACACTGAGTCATGGTCAGCCAATGCAGCCAGGCTGCGGCAGGCACAACAGCGATCCAGTTCATCGCCTTTGTTGAGCCACTCCCTGATTGCCTGTACAGCATTCTGTTTGCTGGAGTGTAAAGAATTTACGATTTTTTCCTTTACGGGAATATGTGCTGTCATAACAGTTTTCATCATGTTGGTAGCCTTCATCCTCAGCAATTCGTGTGAACTTAACAGGTAAATAGCAGAAGCCGTACCAACTTCGTGAACGCATGAAAAAAACCTGTATCTCCCGCTATCAGGCGCTAATAGAGGTTTTTTTTCAGGATGTTACGAAAGAAAAATGTCCAAAATTGAACGAAATGTTCAATCGGGTTGGAGAGATAATAAATTGCTGAACAATTCGTTCATATGCTTTCCCATTTTGTCGGTGTGCCATTTTGTTCCTTTGTTATGCCTGTTGATGAACGTTGCATTCATTTTTTCCTGTTATCACCGGATGATAATTCCAATCGACATCGCCTGACGTATTGAAATGAAAGTGTTTTCAATGCATTTGGGATAGCTGGCCTAGTTGTTGCTTGGTGCTACGTGGAGAGAGCGGTAATGTTAAATATTGATGATTATTATCGGGAGTTATAAATTGTGGATGCATCTGAAAAATATAAAAAAACAGCTCACGAGCATGAATCTCATAATGGTGTGAGCTGGGGTCCTAAGCTCTTTTGGATAACGTTGCTGGTCACGCTGGTATTTTTTTGGTGGTTATTGATTTATTCCCATGGCATCGAGACTGGGCACGGATGAGTATTGATCATTTATTTTTTACCAATACTTTACCAACACATATAAAGGGAAAAAAACAGATGATTAAAAACCTGCAAATATGGTTGGTCGTTTTTACGGTAGCATTTTTATATTTCTACGGGCTTGACCATTTTGTTATGAGTATGCAGGGGTTGCCACTCAACATGAATTTGACACCCGCGCAATGATCATTCTGAAAGTCCCTTTCTTATGGCAGGAAGGCTTATAGCAGAGAAGCTTACGGCGGAGAAGTTTATTATGAAGGAAAATCGTTATTCCTCACCTTTGATGTGGCTGATGCTGTTGTTGATAATGGTACTGGGTTTTTTCTGGTCAGGCACAATTAGCACAACGGATATTTCGAGTGAATGGTTTTCCGAGGCTGTCGCTTCTGTGGAAAATGTATCAACCGATACAGCGGTGACTGACGAAGATGCTGAATTAAAACTGGTTCCCGCCCCCAGACCCACACGCGCAAATTATCCTGATATTGGTGTCAGTAGTCGTTCCATCGTCTGGGTAGTAGCACAGATGCATTTATTTTTTGGTGCTTTGGTATTGGCTGTGCCTCTTTTTGTATTGGTGATTGAGTTATTAGGAATGTATACCGGTGATTCGCGTTATGATGACATGGCGCACGAGTTCATGAAAATCAGTATTACGGCGTATTCCATTACGGCCTTGTTTGGCGGTACGCTGGCGCTATCCTTATTTCTGCTTTATCCCGATTTAATGGCCTATCTGATGCGTGTATTCGGTGCGCAAATGATGGTTTACGCCATACTGTTTTTTCTCGAAAGTATGGTGTTGTATATTTATTATTATGGCTGGGATGCATTGCGCTACGGTAATGCCAAATGGGTACACTTATCGTTAGGCCTGTTGCTCAATGGCGTGGGAGCCACTTTGATGGTCACGGCCAATTCCTGGGCTACGTTCATGATGGCACCTTCAGGCGTTAATGAAGTGGGTGCCGTGATCGGCAATATCTGGGAAGTTATGAAAGGGCCGTTGTGGAATCCCATTAACCTGCATCGATTTATCGCCAATATTGCCTTTGGCGGTGCCGTGGTGGGAGCCTATGCTGCTTATAAATGTCTGGCGGCCAGAACCGCCGAGGCGCGCGCCCATTATGACTGGATGGGGTACACCTCCAACTTTATTGCCATTCTTGCCTTCTTGCCTTTGCCTTTCGCCGGTTACTGGTTAATGGCTGAAATTTACGCCTATTCACAACAGATGGGAATTACTGCCATGGGCGGTATTCTGGCCTGGTTGTTTATCATTCAGGCGGTTTTGATCGGCACGATTTTGCTCGCAGGTAACTATTATTTGTGGTCCGGTATGTCACGTACCGAGGGTTCCAAACGTTATCAGGGGTTTATCAAATACATCGCAGTGGTGCTGGTGATCTGTTTTTTAATCTGGGTAACACCACATACGCTAATTCTTACTTCTGGTGAAATAGCCGCACTGGGTGGCAGTAATCACCCTTTGCTGGGTGCATTGGGTATTATGCCCGCTAAAAATATCGCCGTGAACTTGATGCTCATTTTTACCTTTATGTCTTTCCAGATATATCGGCGCTCTGACAAAGTGGCTACTGTTTCATGGGCGAAGGTGGGCAATGCCTTAATGGTGGCAATTTATGTCGTTGCTATCGTCAATATCATTTTTGTCGGGGTGTATTATGGTTATTTCACCAATACAGTCTATAAAGTGGGCTCCAGTGTGATACAGGTGGTTTCCACCTTGACGGTTATTATCAGTGGTGTTGTGCTTGATGCCTTTTTGTATCGAAGAGCGAAGACCCTGCCTTCTCACTGGGGACAAGTGAGTAATCGTGCACAGTATGCCTTATTCGCTTTACCCATTGCCTTTACCTGGTTGATGGCGCTCATGGGGTATGTGCGCTCATCCGTACGCACCCATTGGCATGTGTATACGGTGATGAAAGATACTTCGCCGGATAACTTTATTCCTACTATTGGTTATGCGGGAAATATGATGACCATTGTTACGGTAATGTTCGTCTTGTTTGTGTTGTTCATTTTCTGGATCGCCAATCTCAGCGGCACCAAACAGATACCTCCCTATGCCATAAATAAGGTGCCTGCCACTGAACGGGTGGGAGGCGCAGCGTGAATACCGAACAGACAAGAGAGCTTAAATCAGGCGGTAATGTGCTGGCGAAAAGCATGGGGTTTAGCTTGGGCCTGGCATTGTTGTTTACTTTAGTGGCTAACTTGTTACCACAGGTGAAAGGTGAAGCGCCGGTAGAACTGGAAGTGGATCTGGGGGCGTTGACGATTGAATCCTTCGTTGCGTTGGGTGAGTCCATTTTTACCGGAAAAGGAACCTGTTCTTTGTGTCATAACGACCTGGGGCGTGCCCCGGATATTTTAGCATTCAATATGGTTGCGGTCGCCATTCAGCACCTGAAAGATGAGCGCTATAAAGGTAATGCCACCGATGCTGAGTCTTATATACATGAATCTCTGGTAGACCCGGGTATTTATGTGGTGAAAGATTTTGGTAAGAAAGGAAGCAACGACACGATTTCACCTATGCCAGCGGTTAACAAGGCTCCTATCGAGCTTTCGGACATTGAAATTAATGCTGTGATTGCTTATTTGCAGGCGAAAGATGGCAACGACGTTACTGTGCCATTACCCACCGAAGCACCTGTGGAAGAAATGCAATTAGAGGAACGGATAGCCGCTGATACTATTGAAGAGGTGATCAACAAATATAATTGTCAGGCCTGCCACAAAATTTTAGGGAGTGGTGGTGACCTTGGTCCTGATCTTGAACAGATCGGCATGCAGCTGAGCCCCGAACAAATCCGGCAAAGTATTGTTGACCCTGATGTGGAGATTACCAAAGGGTTCCTCCCAGGGATTATGCCACAAAATTTTGCTGAGCAAATGCGGGTGAAGGAGTTGGATATGCTGGTGACTTTCCTGGTTGACAGTGAAATGGCCAGTAGTGAAAAAATAGCCAGGACATCTTCGCCAGGCATCGGTGTAGGGGATAGTGAGGCCGAAAAAATTATCGCTCAGTTTGGTTGTCAGGCTTGTCACATCATCTTAGGAAGTGGTGGTGAACTGGGACCGTCTCTTGAAAATGTCGGTGTCTATTTGAATGCTGATCAAATCCGCCAAAGCATTATTGAACCCAATACAGTGCTCACAGAGGGTTTCCCTTCAGGGGTGATGCCGCCGAATTTTGCAGAACAAATGAGTGATGCACAACTTGATGCATTGGTGATTTTTCTAGTGGAACAAAAAGGTGGTTAGATGATGAAAGGTTTCAGGATACCGGCATTCTGGCAGGCAATATTCGTTGTCATCATCGCCTACCTGATTTTCGACAATGCCTTCCCGCCGCTATTGCCAGCGTCGTTGTTGGTGCAGTACATGATTATCACTATTGTGGGTGTATTACTGTACTTCTCTTTCGATGAGGCACGTTGGAACGAGTTCAAATCCCCCATTTTGGCAGTACTACGGGAACCAAAGTTAATTGCCGCACGCTGGGCTTTGTTGATGATCATTCCTGGAATAATCGGTTACACCACTTACGGTTTTGT
>VAPF01037244.1_pt1 | contig 16836 bp, 16 predicted proteins | sample 3393931 | NCBI WGS metagenome assembly VAPF01 (sample SAMN08290437, study PRJNA428436) | hydrothermal vent metagenome | isolation source: Deep-sea hydrothermal vent chimney | place: Atlantic Ocean: South-mid Altantic Ridge | depth 2773 m m | reverse complement strand
TTCAATTGCCTAGCTTGTTTCTTGACCTCGCCAACGCAAGCACCCACACAAACTATCTAATCCAAATTGTAAAAGAACACTTGTTACACTTTGTTTTTACTAGGAATCTCAAAAAGACTCAAAGCAATAATTCCGTGCAGCAAAGAAGCGAAAGTATATCAGTGTTTTAAACTTCATGGCAAGCTTTTTTTAAATTATTTTCTACTTTATTTTCGAAGCAGATTTAAAAAATGCCGGCCTTCACCAACGCAGGGCGCGCATATTACATAAAACTTATGGAGGTGTACAGCCTTTATTTAAAATAATGTTAAAAACTTGTGAAATATTTTATAGACGTGTCTTTTCAGGGTGTTTTCAGGCATATTCTGGCCTTATTATCTGTCCCTCAAATCCATTGATCAGTTTTCAACCACCATAAAAATTATGACGCAGAGCAACAAAAATTTACTAAATCAGGAAACCAGCCCCTATTTATTGCAACATTCTGACAATCCGGCGCACTGGTTATCATGGAATAAGCAATCTTTGGCTCTGGCAAAACAAAAAAATATACCGATTTTACTCTCCATCGGTTACTCAGCCTGTCACTGGTGCCATGTCATGGCGCACGAATCTTTCGAAGATCCAGACACTGCTGGCATTATGAACGCACTATTTATCAACATTAAAGTCGATAAAGAAGAACGGCCTGACCTGGATAAGATATATCAAAATGCACATTCATTACTTACTGAGCGCCCTGGCGGCTGGCCGCTCACGGTATTTCTAACACCGGACACTCACATGCCGATCTTTGCTGGCACCTATTTCCCACCCGAATCTCGTCACGGCCTGCCGGCATTCAGCGACCTGTTGCAACAGATAAGCGACATCTGGCAGTCCCGTAAAACTGATATCCAGCAACAATCCCATGCATTACAGTCAACTTACCAGCGTATCTATGATGCTTCCCGGCCAGAAACTGACGCATTCAATCGTGCGGTCATCGATATCGCTCGCAACCAGGTAGAAAAGCAGTTCGATAATAAAAACGGTGGTTTCAGCGGTGCACCTAAATTTCCACACCCTTCCATTATAGAATTCGCTCTCAAACACTGGAGCCATACAAAGAGATCCGAGCAACCCAGTAACCAACCGGATCATCGCATACTGCACACAGCGATCTTCAGTCTGGAAAAAATGGCTGATGGTGGCATCTTCGACCATCTCGGCGGTGGTTTCTGTCGCTATTCCACCGATGAGCTATGGATGATCCCGCATTTCGAAAAAATGCTGTATGACAATGGGCCGTTATTGTCTCTATATAGTCAGGCATGGAAGATAAACGAAAACCCATTATTTTTTGATACTGCCAGCGAAACCGCTGACTGGGTAATGCGTGAGATGCAAGCAGAAGGCGGCGGTTATTATTCGGCGCAGGATGCCGACTCCGAAGGCCATGAAGGCAAGTTTTTTGTCTGGTCAAAAGATGAGATCAACACTCTGTTAAATCAATGTACCGAAAACCCCGCTATCAGCACCGAGTCAATCAAACTCTTCAAACAACGATTTGGCCTGAATAAAGCTGAGAATTTTGAAGGCACATGGCACCTGCACGGTTATATCGCAGAATCCGCACTAATACACAAACAGGACAGCGAAAACCTTCACCAGCAATTTAAACACATTCGCCAGCAGCTCTTTATACACCGCGAAAAACGCATACATCCGGAAACCGACACAAAAGTACTCACCGCCTGGAACGGACTAATGATTCACGGCATGTCAATTACCGGTCGCCTGCTGGAAAAGAATGACTATATAGAGTCAGCTTCACGGGCGGCTCACTTCATAAAAAATCATTGCTGGCAAAACGGGCAACTATTTGCCAACCATAAAGACGGCAAAACCACTCTCAACGCCTATCTCGACGACTACGCTTTTCTTTTATACGGCTTGCTGGAATTATTACAGAGCCAATGGGATAACGAACTTTATACCTGGACACTGACGCTGGCAGACAGACTACTAGCCGATTTTGAAGACAGCAACTACGGCGGTTTTTATTTCACCAGTCATCAACATGAAACCCTGATTCAGCGATTGAAAAGCTTCAGCGATGACGCGATCCCTGCCGGCAACGCGATTGCTGCCTACACATTAAACCGACTGGGCTACCTGTCAGGCCAACAAAAATATATCGACGCTGCAGAAAACTGCCTGAAATCCGCCTGGTCTTCGATCAACCACAGCCCGGTGGCTCACTGCGCCCTGCTAAATGCGCTAAGTGAATATTTAACACCGCCTGATATCCTCATCATCAGAAGCCAGCAAAATGATGGAGACACCTGGTCATCACTCACTCAACAGTATTTTTTACCGCACACGCTGGTATATAATATCCCTGCAGACCAGACGCCGCATGCGACACTAAGCGCCAAGGTCGCCGCGAACAGCAGCATCGCCTACCCCTGCAGCGGCATGCTGTGCCACAAAGTCATCGAAAACCTGCCCGAACTGAAAACTTACCTGCAAAACAATAGTGCGGAATAACAGTTATCGCGTTTTGGAATAAATACCTGAAAAACGCCTAAAAGCGGCGAACTCACGGCATCATTTAGATTAAATACAAATTGAAACAACAAAAACAACACCTTAGAGACTTGCAATAGCCAATACTTTAGGAGTATGGTTGTATTCTCTGAATTCTACATAGTCAGAAGACTGTCTAAAAAACTATCAAAACGAGGATAAAAAGCATGGCTGATCGCAAACTAACCATTATCGCTACAAAGGGTACCCTGGACTGGGCTTATCCTCCATTCATTCTTGCCAGTACTGCTGCAGCTCTGGGCATGGAAGTATCAATCTTCTTTACTTTCTACGGCTTAAACCTGTTACTGAAAGATACCAACAAACTTAAAATCACACCAACAGCTGCACCAGATATGCCAATGAAAATGCCATGGGGGCCTAAATGGTTCAAGAGCATCGACTTTGGCCCTAAAGTGCCTAACATAATGTGGAACATTCCTTTCATGGATCCAATCTGCACGGTCATGATGAAGAAAACCATCAGTAACTGTGGTGTAGCAACGATTGCAGAACTGCGTGAACTTTGTCAGGAAGCAGAATGTAAATTCCTTGCTTGCCAGATGACTGTTGAACTGTTCGGTCACGATACAGCAGCGTTTATCGATGGCGTAGACTTTGTCGGCGCGGCAACTTACTTCGAAGAATCAGCTGACGCAACACAGTCACTGTTTATCTAGTAGTAAATCAAGCTATATTTAAAAAGGCCGCACCATAAATAAACATGGCGCGGCCTTTTTTATGCCGAAAACTAAAAAAACATACTGTCCACAGATGAACACTAATGAACGCAAATAAAAAAAGATTAAAAACTTAATCCGCGAATAACGCGAAACACGCAAAGTTTTAAAAACAAAAGGCTTTTTTCGCGTATTTTGCGTTATTCGCGGACTGTATTTGTTTTTTATTAGCGTTCCCGATAACTGCTCCTGCGTTATTCTAATTACGGGCTTCCCGCCCTAAATTTTCGGAAGAAATTATCTTTTTCGCCTTTTGCCAGTAATCCTCCAGCACAACAACACTGCAATCCTCCATCTGCTTACCATCGGCTTGCAGCAACCGCTCGACAACCTCGAAACGCGAGATAAATTTTCGGTTGGAATCACGTAACGCCTGCTCAGGATTTACTCCCAGATGCCGTGACAGATTGACGCTGGCAAACAGAATATCACCCATTTCATCCGTTATTCTCTGCTGATTATCCTCAATATCAATTTCAGCTTTTAACTCACCAATTTCTTCCTGAAGCTTATCGAAAACAGGTTGAATATCATCCCAGTCAAAACCATGATGTGAGGCACGTTTCTGTAATTTTTCTGACCAGCGCAGTGCTGGCATGGTGCTGGCGATGCCATCCAGATAACCCGCCGGTTTATCACCACTGGACAAGTCTTTCGCTGCACGCTCTTTTTTCTTGTGTTTTTCCCAGTCGCTGTACAGTTTCGCTTCGTCCCTGGTTTTATCATCAGCAAAAACATGCGGGTGACGGCGAACAAGTTTGTCGTTTATCTCGTTTACCACATCAACAAAATCGAACTGCTTGTTTTCTGACGCCATTTGCGCGTGGAACACCACCTGAAACAGCAGATCACCCAGCTCATTTTTAAGGTCGCCCATGTCCTTACGCTCAATAGCATCCGCCACTTCGTAGGCCTCTTCGACCGTGTATGCCGCAATCGAATCAAAGGACTGCGCCACATCCCACGGACAGCCGTTCTCGGAATCACGTAAATCCGCCATGATTTTTAACAGCTTATGAAGTTCCTGCATAGTGAAACAGCCTGCTTATTTAACTGAGCAATCTCTGAGTTCGGCCAGCAACGGACATTACAAACAAAAAGCTTTAGTCCGCGAAACACGCAAAATAACACGAATAAATTCTTTTGTTTATGCTGTAGGCCTGCATAAGGTACGTTGCAGGCAAACCGTGCCAAAAGCACCAGCAACGAAATAATCTTATGCCGGCCGACAAAAACGACAAATTAAGATAATACTTTTCTTTGCGCTTTTTTCGCGTGTTTTGCGTGTTTCGCGGACTAGTATTTTTAAGTTTTTCCAGTGTCCGCCTTGTGTCGATAGCCGATCTTCGAAACTAACAAATATAAATCTTATTTAAAATTCGAAACGCACACCGATATTCGCTGAATCGTCCACCTCATAATTCTGGTTGCTACCAAAGGCATTAAAATCAACCTCCAGCATACGGTAACCGACATAAGCACGTGCACTCGGTGTCACTTCCAGCTCCAGCGCCAAGCGGTATTCCAGCAGGCGATCGAATTCTGAAATACTGGTAACTTCGGGCGCATAAAACACCTCACCCAGCACCGCAAATGGCGCACTACCCGGGAACACATAACGTATCTGACCACCGATGGCGACTGCGCCACCTTTTATATCAACTCGTCTTGCATCCGGGCCATTGATATCACCACCATAAATTTTGGCACCAACACCAAACTGCAACGCCTTCACATCACCGGCGCTGTTACCGCTGACCAGGATCGAACCATTGGCGATAACATCATTGTATTGATTAAATAAAACACCGACACCGATGTCTGCGCCGCCATAACCAAACGAAGCGTTCTGCGTGAAAAAAGTAAGCTCAGCCATGTCCTGTCCTACACGAAAATCGAGAGCGCCGGCTGATGCATAGTTAAATGGAATGAGTAATGTAGTTGTTATCAATGCTTTACGTAGCATGCGGGGTAATACCTCTTATCTGATGAATATTTTTCTGATTAAATCACTTCGAATTCTAACACGCTCTTAAGACCTGCAATGAGCTTACATTCTGTAAGTCACTACACTTGAGGGCACGTGCTAAAGTAGACGATAAATATTTTATTCAGTTCGTGATTTTGCCAAAATATACATGCATTTACCCATGAATGACAAAGCAGGCCTACTCAAACAATTAAGCCGCATTCTTCCCGGCAGCCAGTTACTCCACCGACAGGAAGACCTGAAACCTTACGAATGCGACGCCCTGTCCGCCTACCAGGTTGTACCGCTGGCAGTCGCCATTCCTGAAGAAATCGAACAGGTGAAACAGGTGCTTGCCGTGTGTTATGAAAACAAGGTGCCGGTAGTCGCCCGTGGGGCAGGCACCGGTCTGTCCGGCGGCGCACTACCACATGCCGAAGGCCTCTTACTAAGCCTGGCAAAGTTCAAAAGAATCCTCAGCATCGATGCGAATAACCACACCGCCGTGGTGCAGCCCGGCGTGCGCAACCTGGCCATCTCCGAGGCGGTTAAAGAATTCGGCCTGTATTACGCACCCGATCCGTCATCACAGATCGCCTGCTCCATCGGCGGCAACGTGGCGGAAAATGCCGGCGGCGTGCACTGTTTAAAATACGGCCTCACCGTACACAACATCATCAAACTCAAAGTGCTAACCATGGACGGCGACGAACTCACCATCGGCTGTGACGCGCTGGACTCACCGGGTTACGACCTGCTGGCACTGCTCACCGGCTCCGAAGGCATGCTCGCCATCATCACCGAGATCACGGTCAAACTGCTGCCCATCCCGGCGCTGGCAAAAGTGATTTTGGCCTCGTTTGATGACATCGCTGTCGCCGGCCAGGCAGTCAGCGATATTATTGCCAAAGGCATCATCCCCGCCGGGCTGGAGCTGATGGACAACACCGCGGTCAAAGCCGCCGATGATTTCGTGCACGCCGGTTATCCGCACGATGCCGTCGCCATCTTATTGTGCGAAATTGACGGCACCATCGAAGAAGTCAACGACCAGTTAAATCGCGCCAAAGAAATTTTAAAACAGTCCGGTGCCACGCAGATCCAGGTCGCCAGAGACGAAACTCAGCGCACGCAGTTCTGGGCAGGACGCAAAGCCGCCTTTCCTGCGGTCGGTCGCCTGTCGCCCGATTACTACTGCATGGACGGCACCATCCCGCGCCACCAGATTGCCAATGTGTTGAAATATATCAGCGAACTATCCGCCGAATACGGCCAGACCGTGGTCAATGTTTTTCACGCCGGCGACGGCAACCTGCATCCGCTGATTTTGTTCGATGCCAACAACGAAGGCGAGCTGGAACGCACCGAAGAACTGGGCGGAAAAATTCTCGATTTTTGCGTCGAAGTCGGTGGCACCATCACCGGCGAACACGGTGTCGGCATCGAAAAAATAAACCAGATGTGTGGCCAGTTCAACAGCGATGAGATCACCCAGTTTCACGCCATCAAAACCGCCTTCGATGAAAAAGGCCTGCTGAATCCGGGGAAAAATATTCCGACCTTGCAGCGTTGTGCGGAGTTTGGTGCGATGCATGTACACCATGGCGAACTTCCACACCCGGAGCTTGAGCGTTTTTAACGCTCTGCTCCGGGTGTGGAAGTTCGTAGTGAATAACTAACAGTGAATAGTGAAAAATGCACTGGAATTGCTCCGAGAAATTCCAGCATACACTCCATCCATGGAGATAAATAGTGCAAAACGATATAACGAACAGCCTGCTTGAGCAGGTTACAGTGGCAGCAAAACAACAGTTCCCTCTGGTGATAACCGGCGGCGACTCAAAAAAGTTTTATGGCAATAACGTTGAAGGCGAAAAAATCAGCACGGCTGGCCATACCGGCATCATCGAATACCAGCCCAGCGAGCTGGTGGTGACGGTACGTAGTGGTACTTTGCTCAGCAAGCTGGAGGCCGAGTTAAAGGCGAATAATCAGATGCTGGCGTTTGAGCCGCCGCAGCATTCTGCAAACACCACCATCGGCGGCATTGTTGCCTGCGGGCTTTCCGGGCCTCGGCGGGCGGCCTGTGGTGCGGCGCGTGATTTTGTTCTTGGCACTACCATCATCAACGGCAAGGCCGAAAAACTGCGCTTTGGCGGTCAGGTGATGAAAAACGTTGCCGGTTATGATGCTTCACGTCTGATGGTCGGGGCGCAGGGTACGCTCGGCGTGTTGCTGGATATTTCCCTGAAAGTGCTGCCGGTCAATGAAACCGAAATCTCATTGCAACTAAAAACCGAAGCCAGCGAAGCCGGCAAAAAAATCCAGCACTGGCTGCGTCAGGGCCTGCCGATTTCCGCCAGCTGTTTTTTAAAAGACACTCTACATATAAGACTAGGCAGCACACACTCTGCAGTTAAACATTCGCTCGAAGTCATCAAACATGACTTCTCGACCGAAGAAATCAACAACGACTTCTGGTTACAGATCAAAAACCAGAGTCATGACTTTTTCACAAAAACAAACAATCTCTGGCGTTGCTCGCACCAGGCAACCAGCGAACTTTATGAAAACACCGAGCACCAGCTACTGGAATGGAACGGCGCACTACGCTGGATTCACAGCGAGAAAAACCTGCACACAGTGGCCGAAAAATACGGCGGTCACGTGCAACGCTACCCGCTGACAAACAGCAGCGAAGTCACAAGCGATATATTTCAACCGCTGCCAGCAGCCATGCTAAAAATTCACCAGCGTTTAAAACAGGCATTCGATCCGGATAATATTTTAAACCCTCGCCGTCTGTACGCAGACCTGTAATTCAACTGCGATGAAAACAAATATAACCAACGACTTTTTACAGACAGCCGAAGGTATCGAAGCCAACCGGATTCTGCGCAGCTGTGTGCACTGCGGTTTTTGCAACGCCACCTGTCCGACCTATCAATTGCTCGGCGACGAACTCGATGGCCCACGCGGCCGCATCTATTTAATTAAACAAACACTGGAAGGGAAAACGCCGAGCCGACGGACACAGCTGCACCTCGACCGCTGCCTGACCTGCCGCAACTGCGAAAGCACCTGCCCTTCCGGGGTGGACTACAGCCAGTTATTAAATATTGGCCGTGCCGTGGTCAACCATAAAGTGCCGCGCAGTCTGCCGCAACGTCTGCTGGGTTTTTCACTGCGAAAACTATTTCTTAGCCGGGTGACTTTTCCCCTGTTGCTGAAAACAGGGCAGTTGTTGCGGCCGGTTTTACCCGCCACACTGAAACGCTCAATTCCGGCCAAGCAGCCTGCATTAGCTTTCAATAAAAAATCACACGACAGAAAAGTTTTATTGATCCGTGGCTGCGTACAGCCCACGCTCAAACCGCAAATTGATACTGCGGCAAAAATCATCTTCAACCGGCTGGACATCGAATGCATCGAGCCGGAAACCAGCCGCTGCTGCGGCGCGCTCAGCCACCATTTGAACGCCGAAGAAGAAGCCATGACCATCATCAAAAACAATATCGACCACTGGCTGACCATCATCGAACAACAGGCCATCGATGCCATCTGCATGACTGCCAGCGGTTGCGGCGTGGCCATCAAGGAATACGCACAGTTACTCGCCAGTGACAAAAACTATGCCGACAGGGCAAAAAAAATCAGCGCGCTTTATAAAGAACCCGGTGAAGTCATCGCTGACATAATAGAAACCGAACCACGGGCGCTGGCGAAACTGGCCGAGGGTCGCCGCAACACAGATCAAAACATCGCATTTCATCCGCCCTGCACGCTGCAACATGGTTTACGACAAAAAAACCTGATCGAACCCATTCTGCAAAAAGCCGGTTTCACCCTGCTGCCATTCAACGACGCTCATCTGTGTTGCGGCTCAGCCGGCACTTATTCGATCACGCAAAAAAAATTATCGCAGCAACTACTGAGCAACAAACTCAATAATATCGAAAAGGTAAAACCGGAAATAATCGTCACCGCGAACATCGGCTGCCACCTGCATCTGCAAAGCGGCACAGACACACCAGTAAAACACTGGCTGGAATTATTGATTTAAAAAAAGACTGATCCGGCGCAGAAAGCACCCGGATCAAAAAAATTTATACAGCAATCACCGGCTACTCGTCATCAGCCAGATTAAAATAACCTCTGCCCAGCGCGTGCTGCAAGGCACTAAAGCCTTCAAGTGCTTCTTCATACATCAGTCGCGAACCGCGCAGGGTAGAAATATCCGCCGGTTTGATATCATCGGTTGATTGCAACTCAATCACTTTCGCCAGGTACCGTGCGCGCAATCGTGCCGTGGTATCGGCAACATTGATAAACGCCTGCTTTGAAATGTCACCGGTAATCTCACTGATTTTTTCATGATTGAGTGCCTTTATAGAGTGCTCAATTTCCTGAAACATTCGCCTCACACCCAGGTCTTCATGTGGTTTTTCAACTGTTTTATCAAGCATCGCCTTCACCGTGCGTTTTGAGTAAGGTGCTTGCTGTGTTATAAAAAGCCAGACAGTCAGCACAGAATAATGGCTTGTTTCACCATCACTCAACCTCATCGGCAGGTCGCCGATATTTCTTTAATGCCGGAATATCACACGAAAAATTTCTCAATAGTCAAACTCAGCTAAAACCTTGCTGCATATGAGTAGTTGAAGCCGGCCATTTCTGGCAAAATACGTCCAACCAAAAAACTGAAAGGCATAATCATGAGCATCACTTCATTCAATCCACCCGTCCGCACATTAATGGGCCCCGGCCCCTCCGACGTACACCCTCGCGTAACCGGCGCAATGGCGCGCCCCTGCATCGGCCACCTCGATCCGGCCTTCGTCGGCATGATGGATGAAGTAAAAACCATGCTGCAATATGCTTTCCAGACAAAAAACCAGCTAACCATCCCAGTCTCTGCACCCGGCTCTGCCGGTATGGAAGCCACTTTCCAGAACCTGCTGGAACACGGCGACAAAGCCATCGTCTGCCAGAACGGTGTATTCGGCGGCCGCATGAAAGAAGTGGTGGAACGCTGCGGCGCTATCGCCATCATGGTGGAAGACGACTGGGGCAAGCCAGTTGATCCACAAAAAGTCGAAGACGCATTCAAGGCCAACCCGGATGCCAAACTGCTGGCATTCGTGCACGCAGAAACCTCCACCGGCGCACGCTCTGATGCCGAAACATTAAGCGCCATCGCACATCATCACGATGCACTGGTACTGGTCGACGCGGTCACCTCACTGGGCGGCAGCGAATTGAAAGTAGACGACTGGAACATTGATGCAATTTATTCCGGCACCCAAAAATGCCTGTCCTGCACACCGGGCATTTCGCCGGTGAGTTTCAGCGAACGTGCGGTCGAGGTCATCACCAGCCGCAAAACACGCGTGCAAAGCTGGTTCCTCGACACCAATCTGGTCATGGGTTACTGGGGGCCAAACGCAAAACGCGCCTACCATCACACCGCGCCAGTCAACGCTTTATACGCGCTTCACGAATCACTGGTGATGTTGCAGGACGAAGGTCTGGAAAATTCCTGGGCACGTCATTATGACAACCATCTGGTACTGCGCGCCGGCCTGGAAGCGATGGGTTTATCATTCATCGTTGACGAAGATTACCGTCTGCCGCAGTTGAACTCGGTGACCATTCCTGACGGTGTCGACGAAGCCGCTGTTCGCGCTCGTCTGCTGAATGATTTCAATCTGGAAATCGGTGCCGGCCTCGGCGCACTGGCAGGCAAAGTCTGGCGCATCGGTCTGATGGGCCACAGCTCACGCAACGAAAACATCTTCCTCTGCCTGTCTGCGCTGGAAGCGGTGATGAGCGAGATGGGTGCCAGGATTAATACCGGCGCGGCGATTCCTGCGGCGCAGGCGGCGATGAAATAAATCACCCCGCCGCGGCTGAACGGTCATAAAAAGACAAAAACTTTCGTCCGCGAATAACGCAAAACACGCAAAGTTTAAAAACTTAAAAAATCTTTTTTTGCGTGTTTTGCGTTATTCGCGGACTATTCCTTATTTTTTTACAAGCTTGAGCAAGATGACTTCACCGCAAGCTGCAAGGAATTGCACCAAGGCGATTCAAACAGTTAAGATAGCCTCATGAAAACCTACCTCGTTGGTGGCGCAGTACGTGATGAAATACTGGGTTATCCTTTCAAAGAAAAAGACTGGGTTGTCGTCGGTGCCACGGTTGACGACATGCTCGCCGCCGGTTATCAGCAGGTAGGCAAAGACTTTCCGGTTTTTCTGCACCCCAAAACAAAAGAAGAATACGCACTGGCACGCACCGAACGAAAAACGGCTGCCGGTTACAAAGGTTTTGAAGTTCACGCCTCACCCGATGTCACACTGGAAGACGATTTAATTCGCCGTGACCTGACCATCAACGCCATCGCCAAAGAAAAAAACGGCGACTACATCGATCCCTACCACGGCATCGATGATATAAAAAATAAAATCCTGCGCCACGTCTCTGACGCCTTTGCCGAAGACCCGGTTCGCATCCTGCGCATCGCACGTTTCATGGCGCGTTATGCCCACCTTGGTTTTAGCATTGCTGATGAAACTTTAGCGTTAATGAAAACCATGGTCGCCGCTGGCGAAGTCGATGCGCTGGTACCCGAACGCGTCTGGCAGGAAATGCAAAAAGCCCTGAGTGAAAAAACCCCCGGCGCTTTTATCATCGCGCTGCGTGACTGCGGCGCACTGCAAAAAATTCTGCCGGAAGTCGACTACCTGTTCGGCGTGCCGCAACCACCGGAACATCACCCGGAAATCGACACTGGCATTCACACATTGATGGTTCTGGAACAGGCGAGCAAACTCAGCGACGATGCCGATGTTCGCTTTGCCGCATTAGTCCACGATCTGGGAAAAGGCAGCACGCCAAAAGAAGAATGGCCGTGCCACATCGCGCATGAAGCACGCGGCGCGGACATCGTCAAAAAAGTCTGCCAGCGGCTGCGTATTCCCAACGAGTACCGCGACCTGGCCGAACGCACCGCACGCTTTCACCTGCACTATCACCGTGCGCTGGAACTCAAACCGGCCACCGTGGTTAAAACCCTGGAGCAACTCGACGCTTTTAGAAAACCAGAACGCTTCGAAAAATTTTTACTGGCATCCGAAGCTGACGCACGCGGTCGTACCGGTTATGAAAATAAAGAATTTTTACAGGGGAATTATTTTCGACAGGCATTCGCCGCCACAAAAAATGTCGACATTGCCGCATTGCGCGAGCTCGGCTTTGAAAATATGGCACTGGCAAACAAGATAAAAGAGGTGCGAGTTAAGGCGGTAGCAGAGTTAAAGAAAAACTTCAGCTAATCACTTTTTCCAGTTTAACAAGAATATTTTTTGCACCGGTTAATGCCAGCGCAAAACCCAGCGCCACGCCGACCGCGTTTGCCACCATGTCGGCATATTCAAAATAGCGATTCGGATCGAAGCCCTGTAAATATTCCAGCGTCACGCCCATAAAAACAAACACCAGCGCAATCATATTGCGCTGAAATTTATCGTGATAGATCTGCGCGAACCAGGCCATCAAACCAAAATAGGCCAGACCATGAAAGAGTTTATCCTGATTCGGAAAGTCCATTTCCAGACTGATCGGGTCACTGGTTAACGATAGATACACCACCAGCATCACCAGCGCATAACCGATGGCCAGCCACAGAAAACGCCATTTTAAATCGGGTACTGCTTTTTCAAACATCGACATCTGTTTCACCTACAGATAAAAAGAAAGTAAAACAATACCGAGCAACAAACGGTAAATAACAAACGGTGTCATGTTTATTTTTTCTAACAACTTCAGAAAATAATGAATGCACAGATAAGCACTAAAGGCGGAGATTAACGCACCATAAACCAGATCGTTCACATCACCCGCATTGGCAACTTCCAGATAATCCAGCGTTTCCATGCCACCGGCTAAAACGATAACCGGGATAGATAGTAAAAAAGAAAAACGCGCCGCCGCCTGCGCGGTCAGGCCCAGCATTAAACCAGCGGTGATAGTGATGCCCGAACGCGAGGTGCCCGGAATCAACGCCACCGCCTGTGCACAACCGATAATAATGATGTCTTTCCACGAAAGGCTATGTTCGTCACGATTTCTTTTACCCGACCAGTCAGCGTACCAGAGCAGCAGGCCGAACAAAATCGTGGTAATCGCAATCACCAGCTCGGTACGCAAATTACCCGCGATGTAATCCTTGAACAATAAACCGGTGATGCCAACCGGAATAGTACCAATCAACACACCCCATGCCAGCCGGCTATCTTCGCTGTGTTTACCTTTTAATGAGGCTATCCAGGCCAGAAACATGGTGCCGATCTCTTTGCGAAAATACACCACCACCGCCGTTAACGTGCCGACATGTACCGCCACATCAAACGCCAGTCCCTGATCCTGCCAGCCGGTGATTAACGGCACTAAAATCAAATGCGCCGAACTTGAAACCGGCAAAAACTCGGTCAGACCCTGCACCAGCGCCAAAACTAAAATCTGTATAATATCCACTTATCAATCCTTCAACTAATCGTTACAACCTGTTACATAAATCCAGCATCGAAAAACCTTTCAACGGCTCATCATAATTTTTCGTTAGCGCCATCACCTTAAAACGCTCACCCATTTCAGAAGGCAGTGTCAGGGTTTTGATCTGTTGCGATAATTTAATCTGCTGCTGCACTTCGTCCGTCACCTGCGAAGCATGCAGATCCGAGATGCCATTGGCCAGCAAAAACGCTGCCTGCGTAGTATATCCTGCGACTTCCAGCCCGGAGTCGAGCGCACTATACGCCACATTAGTAAAATTCACAAAGGCGGTAATATCCTGCAAACCCGGCCACCAGAAAAAATTATCATGCGCTTTGTGCCGGTAATAACACATCAGGGTACCCTCTGTGCGATCCGGGTGGTAATATTCTTTTTCATTGTAACCATAGTCGATAAGCAAAATAACAGCACGCCTTATCCTGTTTTCCAATGCTGACAACCAGCCTGCTATCGCCGGATTGAACTCAGAGCAATAACCTTCTGACAGTTCAATCTCGCTGCGCACACGCATCGACTCGATCTTCTTATCAAACCGGCCATCCGCCACGTAACGAGCAACCGGGTTTTCATTTTCCACTGCCACCATCAAGGTTTCGATTTTTTCGGTTTTAACTCTGAAACACTCCACCGGCATCGCGTCGAGCAGCTCATTGGCGATAACCACTGCATTCGGGACATCATCCGGCAACTGTTGCAGCCATTGCACGCGATCACAGAGATGCGCCGCTTTCTGCTCGATAGTCTGCTGCTGACGATTTTGTAACTCGGCGCTTAACTCCAGAATCAGATACTTTTCCGGCAACTCATTCATCTTTTCCAGTTGCAATAAAATATCAACCGCCATAACACCGCTGCCAGCACCAAACTCTATGACAACCAGTTTCTCATCCGAAACTGCTCGGATGTTTTGAAAAACTTCGGCTACCTGTGCAGCAATACACTGACCAAACAGCGGTGACACCTCCGGCGCAGTAATAAAGTCACCCTTGTCACCAAACTTCTGCAAACCACCGCTGTAATAACCCAGACCCGGCTGATACAGCGCAATATTCATAAATTCAGAAAATCGTATCCAGCCATCACCCTGCTCGCAGGCGGTTTTTATACACTGTATTAATCGCTGACTTCGTTGCCTGGACTCGTTATCCGGCTCGGCCAGTGCCTGACTATCACTTTTTATCAAAGGTTCAACCACATCGTATTTTATGAGAATATAGGGCACCGATAATAAGCGACCGTGCCGATCAATGAACAATTCTAACGCAAATAACACCGCAGAAAATATAAACGATATTAAAACCGCACTAATCACCGGCAGCGCAAAACGTGTTGGCGCGGTAACGGCACAAACGCTGCACTCAGCGGGTTACAGGGTTATTATACATTGTCGCTTATCCCGGCAGGCTGCCGATGAACTGGCAGCGGAACTTAATTCAGCACGCCCCGATTCAGCAAAAGTTATTCAGGGTGACCTGAACAACGAAACCATCTACAACAGTTTGATCGAACAGGCTTATCTCTGCTGGAACAGGCTCGACGTACTGGTCAATAACGCCTCCAGCTTTTTCCCGACACCGCTCGGCAGCATCACACTCGATGACTGGAATAATCTGATCAACAGCAACATGAAAGCGCCGCTGTTTCTGTCGCAAGCAGCGGCACCCTATCTAAAACGGGTCAACGGTTGCATCATCAACATGATCGATGTGCACGCACAGCGGCCGATGAAACAGCACACTGTTTACTGTGCCGCCAAGGCTGGTTTAAGCATGATCACCCAGTCACTGGCCAGAGAACTCGGCCCCGAAATCCGGGTCAATGGTGTCGCACCCGGTGCCATCCTGTGGCCCGAAAACGATATGCCCGAACACACAAAAGACCTCATTCTGGAACGCACTTCTTTAAAAAGACCGGGGCGGCCCATAGATATAGCGAAGACCATCCTGTTTTTAGCCAGAGACGCGGATTACATCACCGGCCAGATAATCGCCATTGATGGTGGTCGCAGTCTGAATATTTGATGAGACAATAATGAATCCCAAGCTGAAACGACCTGTCATCACCGTGCTGTTTGCCGCAGGCCTGATCGCCTGCTCGGATAAAAATAACAAAGTCGACATCGCTGTCACCGATATTCCTGCACACATCATTGCTATCGTACAAAACGCACTGCCCGGCATCTTACTTAGCGAAGCCGAAAAAGAAATTAAAAACAATAAAGTTATCTACCAGCTGGAAGGGAAATTAATCAACGGCAAAGAATACGAAATAAAAATAAGCGAAGACGGCACCATCATAAAAATTGAACTCGAAGATTAAGCCTCGCCCAACCCTCAAGTAATGCAGAAAAAAATCAAACAACGCGATTTCATCTCACGCGCCGGCACCGGCATGATCGTGGTTGCATGGATCGTCTTTCTAGTCATGCTGTACACCATCTTTGACGACCAGCTGCTGCAACGTAACAACCCGAACCAGAACATCGTCACCACCATAAACGGCCTGCAAAAAGAAGTCGTGTTACAACGCAATGTTTACGGCCATTACGTTACCAGCGGCACCATCAACAATTACCCGGTAACTTTTCTGCTGGATACCGGCGCTACCGATGTCGCCATCCCGGCATCGGTAGCAGAAAAAATCGGCCTGCAAAAAGGCCGCACTATCATGATCAAAACCGCCAACGGAAATGCCAGCGCCTACCGCACCCGCCTCGACCACGTCGCCATCGGTGACATCCGACTTTACGATTTAAACGCTACCATTCTCACCAACGTTACAGGCCAGGAAGTTTTACTAGGCATGAATTTTCTCAAACATTTTGAGATTGTGCAAAAAGGCAACACGCTTACTATCAGACAATAAACGCTTAAAGACAAAAAAGGGCAAGACCAAATGGTCTTGCCCTTTGTAATCAGCAAAAGCAATTACTTACAGAGTAACAATATTCTCTGCTTGTGGACCTTTTGGGCCTTGAGT
>VAPF01038760.1_pt1 | contig 16850 bp, 16 predicted proteins | sample 3393931 | NCBI WGS metagenome assembly VAPF01 (sample SAMN08290437, study PRJNA428436) | hydrothermal vent metagenome | isolation source: Deep-sea hydrothermal vent chimney | place: Atlantic Ocean: South-mid Altantic Ridge | depth 2773 m m | reverse complement strand
GTCAATTGACCGAGATATTTAATAGCACCATGGAAGGGATCATGATCACTGATAATGCGGGAGTCATTCAGTCAATAAACCCTGCTTTTTCGGCTATTACGGGTTATTCAGAGCAAGATGTAGTGGGGCGTACACCAAGATTGTTACGTTCTGATAAAGAAACACCAGAGCGTCACCAGCAGATGTGGAAAAATCTCAAATCTAAAGGTCATTGGCAGGGTGAAGTGTGGAACAGGCGTAAAAATGGTGAAGACTATCCTCAGTGGATGACCATTAGCACATTGCCAAGTGAATATGGTGAAAAAAGCCAGTATGTCGCGCTGTTCATAGATATCACCAAGCAAAAGGAGCGTGAGGCATGCATTGAATACCAGGCTTATCATGATGCCTTGACGGCTTTGCCTAATCGTCGCCTGTTTCATGACCGTCTCGAACGTGCTTTGGCTCAGGTGGAGCGCAGCGGTGAATCATTGGCGGTACTGTTTCTTGATCTGGATCGCTTTAAAAATATTAATGACAGCCTCGGCCACGGTATTGGTGACCTGCTTTTGCAAGCGGTGGCAAAACGCCTGAAAGAGACCGTACGTCATGAAGATACTGTTGCTCGTTTGGGCGGTGATGAGTTCACCGTGCTGCTCTCACGTATCGCAAAACGACAGGAAGTCGAAAAGGTTGTACGCAAGTTAATTACAGCCTTTCGTCAACCGTTTGAGATAGATGGGCATACTTTGCATATTTCCAGCAGCATCGGTGTTGCACTTTTTCCTTGTGATGGAGAGACTCCTGAACTACTCATGAAAAATGCTGATAGTGCGATGTATCGTGCCAAGGAAAAGGGTCGCAACAACTACTGTTTTTACTCTCAAAATATGAATGCTCATTCTGAAAATCGGCTCACACTGGAGAACGATTTGCATGAAGCTTTGGTGCGCGGTGAGATGACCCCCTTTTATCAGTTGCAACGTGAAGCACATAGCGGGGCAGTCAGTGGCTTCGAGGTGTTATTGCGCTGGACTCATCCAGAACGCGGTATTGTGATGCCCAGTGAGTTTATCACTCTGGCCGAAGAGAGTGGCCTGATCGTACCCATCGGTGCATGGGTTTTGGAGGAGGCGTGCAAGCAGGCGAAGGTGTGGGTTGATGCCGGTCAGGCTGATCTTACCGTAGCGGTGAATCTTTCAGCGCGCCAGTTTCAGGAGCCTGATTTGGCGAAACAGGTGGCCGATATACTTGAAAAAACAGGGTTGCCAGCGAAACATCTGGAACTGGAAATTACTGAAAACCTGTTATTACAGAACTCTGATCAAAATAGTGCAGTGTTGCAAGAGTTGCATGAATTAGGTATTTGTCTGGCACTGGATGATTTTGGCACTGGCTACTCATCATTGAGCTATCTAAAAAAATTCCCGTTTGATCGGCTGAAGATTGATCAATCCTTTGTGCGTAATTTGCCTGATAGCAATGAAGATGCAGCACTTGTGGATGCCATTATTACTCTGGGTCACACTTTGGGTCTCGAAATTATTGCCGAAGGGGTGGAGAATGAAGTACAGCTTGCATTTTTACGTGACCGAGGATGTGATTTGATTCAGGGATATCTATTCAGTGAGCCGTTGCCTGCGGTGCAAGCTGCACGGTTTTTGTGATAGTTATTTTTGCACCGTAACTTGCAGAATTTAGGTTATAATCTGCGCCTGGTTTTGTTTACAAAGGGGAATCATTGCAATGACTGACACCGAAAAACCACTGGTTGGAATCATCATGGGCTCGACCTCTGACTGGGATACCATGAGCCATGCTGCCGAGGCTTTGGAGCGCTTGGGTGTACCCCATGAAGTTGAAGTCGTCTCTGCTCACCGTACGCCGGATAAACTGTTCAGTTATGCAGAAGCGGCTGAAGCGCGGGGTATTGAGGTCATCATCGCTGGTGCGGGTGGTGCGGCTCACCTGCCTGGTATGGTGGCCGCGAAAACTGTGGTGCCGGTGTTGGGTGTGCCGGTGCAGTCCAAGGCGCTTAATGGCATGGATTCCTTGTTGTCGATTGCGCAAATGCCTGCCGGTATTCCGGTTGGAACCTTGGCGATTGGTAAGGCGGGGGCCCCCAATGCGGGTCTGATGGCGGCGGCGATTGCTGGAAATAAACACTCTCAGTTCCGTGAGGCGCTGAAAGAGTTTCGTCAAAGCCAAACCGACAAGGTTCTGGCTCACTCTGACCCAAGAGAACAGGGCTAATGATTGGTGTTTTGGGCGGTGGGCAATTGGCGCGCATGCTGGCTTTGGCGGGTTATCCGCTGGGGCTGAATTTTATTGTGCTCGACCCTGCTGAGGGCGTTTGCTCTGCCTCACTGGCGCATCAACTGAAAGGTGCCTACGACGATAAAGTCTTATTAGCCAGGCTTGCAGAAAAAGTTGATGTAGTGACTTACGAGTTCGAAAATGTACCCGCCGAATCAGTGGCTTTCCTCGCCGATAAGGTGGCGATCTACCCACCACGACAAGCCTTGGCAACAGCTCAGGACAGGTTGACTGAAAAAACAGCCTGCCGTGATCTCGGTATTGATACCGCTCCTTTTGTTGCCGTGAATAGTCTGGCTGATTTGCAGGCAGCCATGGACAAGGTGGGTTGGCCCGCTGTGCTTAAAACACGCCGTGAAGGTTATGATGGTAAAGGTCAGGCCGTTTTGCGTCAGCCAGAAGATCTGGCCGAGGGCTGGCGGGCCATTGGTGAAGTCCCGGCTATCGTCGAGGGTTTTGTGTCTTTTGATCGTGAAATCTCAATGATTGCTGTTCGCAGTTGCAGCGGCGAAACTGCTTTTTATCCCTTAACCGAAAATGAACATCAAGGTGGTATCCTGCGGGTGTCGATAGCGCGACCTAACGATGCGATGCAAGGTCTGGCAGAAGAGTACGCCGCGAAAGTGCTTAATAAGCTGAATTATGTCGGTGTTTTGGCATTGGAGCTTTTCCAGGCTGGGGATCGTTTGCTGGTTAACGAGTTTGCGCCGCGTGTTCATAATTCTGGCCATTGGACTCAAGATGGTGCAGTGACCTGTCAGTTTGAAAATCACCTGCGCGCCATTCTGGGTTTGCCTTTAGGCGCGACCGATATAGTGGGCTATGCGGGCATGGTGAACCTGATTGGTGAAATCCCAGACAGTAAAGCTGTGCTGGCAATCAACAGCGCTCGCCTACACCTCTATGACAAAAAACCACGTGCAGGCCGTAAGGTGGGGCATATTAATTTAATGAATCAGGAACAAACGGCTTTTGAAACCGATTTTCAGGCTGTTCTGGGTCTGGTGGCTGACTGTCATGGAATAGGGAAGTGAGGTAGATTGATTTGCGGCGATGAGATAGTGGCTTATACCTAAATTTAGGATAAACAGGTTTACGAATTAACTGAAGAGAGAATGTATAAGTTGTTTCGTGATCGTTCCTAAATACTTGTTCGATAATCTTCGAATTTTTCTAATACTCGTGTCATTTCATGTTCGTCAAGCAATAATGGTGTTCCAATCTGTAATGTCTGGCTGTAGATTTGTGCGAGGTTTTCTATTTCTATGGCAAGTGATAGGGCTTTGGAGAGGTCTTGTTCCAGGCAAAGCATGCCGTGATTGGCAAGTAAGCAGGCTTTGCGTTCTTTAAGGGCATCAAGAGTATAGTCTGATAATTCTTGTGTACCAAAAGTGGCGTAAGGTGCGCAGCGAATATCATTGCCGCCTGCAATAGCAATCATGTAGTGAAATGCAGGTATCTTTTTATTCAGACAAGCCAGAGTCGTGCATGAGGGTGAGTGAGCGTGTAACACAGCTCCTGCATCTTTGCGGTTAAGATAAATATCTTTATGAAAACGCCACTCACTGGAAGGCCTGCGTATGCCCTCCCATTCACCAGACAGGTTCATAAAAACAATATCTTCACACTGGTATTTGTTGTAAGGCAGCGCAGATGGCGTGATTAGAAAACCACCTTCAACACGTACGCTGATATTTCCAGAAGTGCCTTGGTTGATGCCGCTGGCATTCATGGCTAAAGTGGTATCAATGAGCTGTTGGCGTAAGTCGAGGTGTTTCATTGTTGCCCCTGAACAGTGATGACGATATGGCGACTGCCGCCATAATTTCTATGTTCACAAAGGTATATTCCTTGCCATGTGCCCAGATTGAGTCTGCCATTGGTGATCGGTATCATCAGGCTGTTGCCCAGTATGCTGGATTTCAGATGAGCGGGAAGGTCATCAGGGCCTTCATCGGTGTGTAGATAATAGGGTTCGTTTTCTGCAACGGCACGACTAAAGTAGCTCTCAAAATCCTGCCGTACTGTCGGGTCAGCATTTTCGTTGATTGTCAGCGAAGCGGAAGTATGTTTGATAAAAATATGAATCAAACCAATACTGAAATTTTTCAGTTCTGGAAGTTCACCCGTTATTTCATCTGTAATGAGATGAAAGCCTCGGGGGCGCGCTTTTAAATGGATCTCTTTTTGTAGCCACATCGCTGTTTTTCTCAAGCCGTTTTGATATGGCGACACTTTAACATAGCGCTGTACAATGGCGGTTTCTTTGTAATAGGGGTTTCCATGAAATCACCAGACGTTATCATCATCGGTGCAGGTGCAGCGGGTTTAATGTGCGCCATTGAATCAGGCAAACGTGGGCGTTCGGTGCTGGTTTTGGATCAAGGTAATAAACCAGGGCGCAAAATTTTGATGTCTGGAGGAGGGCGTTGCAATTTCACTAATTATGAAGTGAGTGCGGAACATTACCTTTCTCATAATCCCCACTTTTGTAAGTCTGCATTAAGCCGCTTTTCTCAGTGGGATTTTCTGGCTTTGATTTATGATTATCAAATTCCTTTTCATGAGCGTGATCACGGTCAGCTATTTTGTGATAACAGTGCCAAAGATATTCTCAACATGTTGTTGGCCGAAAATAAAAAAGCAGGCGTGGAAACTCAGTTAAAAACTGAAATTAATAAAGTTAATAAACTGGATAATGGTCACTTTACTTTGAAAACATCACGAGGGGATTTTCTGTGTAAATCGCTCGTTATTGCTACGGGAGGGCTCTCTATTCCCTCCATGGGATCCTCGCCCTTTGGCTACAAAATTGCTGAGAAGTTTGGAATTAAAATTCAGCCTACTCAGGCAGGTCTAGTGCCTTTCACCCTGCAACCAGAAGATAAAGCACGTTACTCGGCTTTGACGGGTATTGCTGTAGACAGTGTAGTGACGAATGCGTGTGCCAGTTTTCGAGAAAATGTTCTGTTTACTCACCGTGGTTTGAGTGGCCCGGCAATTTTTCAGGTATCTTCTTTCTGGAGGTCGGGTGAGTGTATTGAAATTAATTTGCTCCCGAATTTGGGTTTGTATGAGGGTTTAAAAAAAGCACAGAAGGCGCACCCTAATCAGCAGATTAAAACCTACCTGGCCAAGCATTTACCGAAGCGTTTAGTGGCTGCATTTTTGAGTAGGGAGCTGGCCGATAAAATAGTGGCTGATACATCGAATGTACTGCTTCAACAGATCGCTGATACTTTTCATTGCTGGAAGATCAAACCGAATGGCACCGAAGGTTATCGAACAGCAGAAGTCACAATTGGTGGTGTAGATTGTAATGCAATTTCATCAAAGACAATGGAAGCCAATAATGTACCTGGGCTCTATTTTATTGGTGAGGTGATGGATGTGACAGGTTGGTTGGGCGGATATAACTTTCAATGGGCATGGTCATCAGGGTGGTGTGCAGGGCAGTATGTTTAATGCATATACTCAGCCTTTCCTGTATCTTGACCCTACATGAAAAGTCAGGGGAAAAAATTATGGAAAAAAGAGCTGGCACGGTCGATTAAAGCACCGAATGCGTTAGCAGATGCGTTGCAACTGTCCTCAGAGCAGCAGGCCGATATGCAGGGTGCTCATCAAAGTTTTCCCGTTCGTGTGCCGCTGGACTGGATTGCGCGGATTAATCAAAATGATTCGAACGATCCTTTGCTGCGTCAGGTGCTCCCTCATGCGGATGAACTACTGGATGTAGCAGGCTTCACTGATGATCCCTTGGACGAATCCAGTTCAATGCCGTACAGAGGTATTTTGCATAAATATCGTGGCAGAGCGCTGTTGATTGCAAGTGCCGCCTGCACTATCCATTGTCGATACTGCTTTCGTCGTCATTTTCCTTATCAAGATGCAACGCCAACAACAGAGCAGTGGGCGCAAGCTTTTAGTTATCTGGAAAGTCATGCTGATATTAGTGAGGTTATTTTAAGTGGCGGTGACCCACTGACATTGAACAATGACCGGCTTTTCCAGTTGATGCAGCGCCTTGAAAAAATACCTCATATTCGCAGGTTGCGTTTGCATACGCGCACGCCGATTGCATTACCTTCCAGAGTTGATCATGGGTTTGTTGAACGACTAAGCCAACTACAAGAAAAAATCAAAGTGGTTGTTGTGCTGCATGTGAATCATGCTAATGAAATTGACGCTCATGTCAGTGACTCAATTTTTAGAATAAGACAAACCGGAGTGACCTTGCTCAATCAATCCGTTTTGTTGCGCGGAGTGAATGATTCTGTTGATGCATTGGAGAGCCTGAGTGAAAAGCTGTTTGGTGTTGATGTTTTACCTTATTATTTACACCTTCTGGATAGAGTGCAGGGCGCTGCACATTTTGAGGTGAGCCGAGCTGAGGCGGTTGATTTGATGGTCGCACTGCAAGGGCGATTGCCAGGTTATCTGGTGCCAAAGCTGGTGCAAGAAAATGTGGGTGAGCCATTTAAAACATTGATTGATCTGTCGGTGGCTAAATGATGAATAAAACGCTACACTTCTGCCCTAGATTTCAGCACTACTTACTATAAAAAACTGGAGATAATTCATGGCAATTGAACGTACATTTTCTATTATTAAACCTGATGCTGTTGCAAAAAATGTGATTGGGAAAATCTATAGCCGTTTTGAAAATGCGGGTCTAAAAATTGTGGCTTCAAGAATGGAGCAACTGACGCGTGAGCAAGCGGAAGGTTTTTACGCTGTTCATAAAGAGCGTCCGTTTTTTAATGATCTGGTTTCATTCATGATTTCTGGCCCTGTGATGTTGCAAGTGCTCGAAGGTGAAGATGCGATCAAAAAAAACCGTGACTTGATGGGCGCAACCAATCCTTCGGAAGCAGTGGGCGGCACGATTCGTGCAGATTTTGCAAGTTCCATTGATGAAAATGCAGTGCATGGTTCTGATGCGGTTGAAACGGCTAAAGAGGAGATTGAGTATTTTTTTGGCACAAAATGTGGAAGTTGTGTGTGTGCACGTACTCGGTAATTTGCTTTGAGTGTCGGGACTAAAAAAACTTCGGTCAAAACCAATCTTCTGGATTTAGACCGGCAGGCGATGGAGGCCTTTTTTTCTCAGATGGGAGAAAAGGCTTTTCGTACATCGCAGGTGTTAAAGTGGATCTATTCGGTTGGCGTTCATGACTTTGATGAGATGACCAATTTAAGCAAAGTGCTTCGTACTCATTTGAAAGAGAGTGCAGAGATTAAAGTGCCCGAAATGATACGGCAACAAACATCAAAAGATGGAACATGCAAATGGCTTTTTCAGTTAGACGATGGCAACTGTATTGAAACGGTTCTGATTCCTGAAAAGGAGCGGGGAACATTATGTGTTTCGTCTCAGGTGGGTTGTGCGCTTGATTGCTCTTTTTGCTGCACGGCACAACAAGGTTTTAACCGAAATTTGAGCGTGAGTGAGATCATTGGTCAGGTTTGGTGGGTTTATCATCATTTAAACAGCGAGCGTGGAAAGCCACGCCCCATTACGAATGTTGTTTTAATGGGAATGGGCGAACCTCTGCTTAATTTCAATAATGTCATCAGCGCGATGAACTTAATGAAGGATGATTTGGGCTTTGGTCTATCGAAACGGCGTATTACTTTAAGTACTGCGGGTGTAGTGCCTGCGCTAGATCGTTTCACTGAAATAAGTGATGTAAGTTTGGCGATCTCTTTGCATGCGACTACCGATGAAATACGTAATACGTTAGTGCCTGTGAATAAAAAGTACCCGCTTGAATCACTGATCGCAGCGTGCAGGCGTTATGTTGAAAAGCAAACTGGGCGGACGATTACGTTTGAGTATGTCATGATTGATGGTGTTAATGACTTACCTATACATGCAAGGCAGCTTGTTAAAATGTTAAAAGGAATTCCTTTAAAAATTAATTTAATTCCATTTAACCCTTTTCCGGGAACAAGTTATGTGTGCTCAACACTGGAGGCGATTGAGCGATTCAGGCAAATTTTGATGTCATCAGGGTTGATTACAGTGACTCGTAAACCCCGTGGCGAAGATATTGACGCGGCATGTGGGCAGTTAGCCGGGCAAGTAAAAGATCGAACTAAACGCAATACGATTACCAGGGTGGGTTAATCTCGAATGTATAAAATTATTTTGCTTTTAATTATTGTTGTTAGCCTGATGGCTTGCAGTACAACATCGACAAAAACTCTTGAGGATAATCGTCAAACAGCGGCTGATGTGAATTCTCGGTTGGCACATGCTTATATTCTCCAGGGCAATAAGAGGGATGGTATAGCGAAGTTACGCAAGGCGCTGGAATTAAAGCCGGAGATGCCTTCAACACACCACTATATTGCGGAAACCTATCGTTTGTTGGGGCAAGCAGCACTGGCAGAATCTCACTATTTAAAGGCAACAAAACTCACGCCTGATGATTCATCAATGCAGAACAATTATGGTGTATTTTTATGTGAGCAGGGTCGTTATGATGATGCTGAAAAGCGTTTTTTAGTGAGTGCGCGTAATCCACTTTATGCGACACCGGAAGAGGCTTATGAAAATGCAGCGCTGTGTGCATTGCGCTTGCCGGATAAGGAGAAGGCTGAGTTTTACTTTCGCAAGGCAGTGGAGGTTCATCCACTTCGGGCACGCTCGCTTTATCAGTTGGCGCTTCTTGAATTCGAACAAAAAAACTATATGCAGGCTCGTGCGTTTCTTCAGCGCTATGATGGAGTTTCTGTGGAGAGCTCTGAATCTTTGTGGTTAGGTTTACGAATAGAGCGCTTCAATGAAAATCAGACAATGATGACACAATATGCCAAATCTTTGACTGAGAAGTTTCCTGAATCTCAAGAGGCTCAATGGTATCTGGAGTCGAAAAAACCATGACGACATTTGTCGAATCTTCCAAAAAAGATCAATGCCACTCTTCTGCGGCCGTTGGGATTGGTTCTCAATTGCGCAAAGCGCGTGAGTCACGCCAGTTAAGCCAGATGGATGTTGCTGAGCAATTATATCTGGATGAAAATATAGTGAGCGCATTAGAGCGAGATGATTATGGTGCATTACCTGAGGCTATTTTTGTTAAAGGTTATATTCGTAATTATTCACGTTTAGTGGGATTGAACCCTGACACTTTAGTTAAGCTTTACGAAAATAGTGAAATACAGCAGCCTTTACCTGTGTTGGAAAATGTTTGTAAAACTAAAGATAATGTATCTGAGCAACACGCTTTACCGCGCTGGCAGATTTTATCCTTGGTTGCGGTCAGTTTGGTATTGCTCCTGTTTGTCTATCTTTTTAATAGTTCTGAGCGGCCGGAAAAATCTGTGGCAACAAACGCATTTGAAGAACGTGCTCTGGTGTCATTGCCTGGTGATGAAGTTGAAACGACTGTTTTGGTGGAGCTTCCTCAAAATAGTAAAAACAGAGAGGTGCAGTGGCCCATAGATTATTCGAATGAAAATAATGAGCATGTTAAAGAGTCCTCTCAAGCGGTTGAGACTGTTCAATCTGAATATGTCGTGACCGCACTTGAAGATGAGAGTAAAACGACCAAGGAAGAGCTTCTCATCGATAAAAATGTTGGAGTAAAATTTAATTTTACACAAGATTCCTGGGTCGAGGTTGTGGATGCAACAGGGCAGCGTTTATATTTTAGCTTGGCAAAAAGTGGCAGCGAAATCAAATTGTTGGGTGTTGCTCCTTTTGATGTTATTTTGGGGTTCGCTGTTGGGGTGACAGTTAAATACAACAATAAACCCTTTGATTTAACACCTCATGTTCAAGAGGGTGTGGCGCGCTTTACACTGGGAAAAACAGGCGGCAAGGCGAATAAACAATGAGCTTTAAAACAACGATCAAACGTCGGTTATCCAGAAAAATTCATGTTGGCTCTGTCGCGGTGGGTGGTGATGCGCCTATTTCAGTTCAGAGTATGACCAACACGGACACCTGCGATGTGCAGGCGACCGTGGCACAAATTAGAGCGCTAGAGAGTGTGGGGGCTGATATCGTACGTGTTTCCATTCCGACGATGGATGCCGCAGAAGCTTTGGGAGCCATTCGTAAAGAGGTTGAGATTCCTTTAGTCGCTGATATTCATTTTGACTATAAAATTGCATTGCGCGTTGCTGAGCTTGGGGTGGATTGTTTGCGCATTAACCCTGGAAATATCGGGCGTGATGATCGTGTTAAAGCCGTGGTTGATTGTGCTCGTGAGCATAATATTCCGATCCGTATAGGAGTGAATGCGGGTTCTTTGGAAAAAGAACTCCTTCAGCGTTACAAAGAACCCACGCCACAAGCGATGGTTGATTCGGCGATGCGGCATGTTGATCTTCTTGATAAATATGATTTTCAAGACTTTAAGATCAGCTTGAAAGCCTCTGATGTTTTTATGACTGTTGCGGCTTATCGAATTCTGGCCAGTCAAATTGAGCAGCCACTGCATTTGGGAATTACTGAAGCCGGTGGTTTTCGTGCGGGTACTGTCAAATCTGCAATTGGTTTGGGTATGTTGTTGGCTGAAGGAATCGGCGATACGTTACGTGTTTCCCTGGCGGCTGATCCCGTTCAGGAGATCAAAGTGGGCTTCGATATTTTGAAAAGCCTTCACTTGCGTAGTAAAGGGATTAATTTAATTGCTTGTCCGAGCTGCTCAAGACAGAACTTTGATGTGATTAGCACTGTAAATGCATTAGAAGCACGTCTGGAAGATATTATTGAGCCTTTGGATGTTGCCGTAATTGGCTGTGTAGTGAATGGGCCTGGCGAGGCGCGTGAAGTTCAAGTCGCTGTGACGGGGGGGACGCCCAACTTGATCTACCTCAATGGCAAGCCGGATCATAAAGTTTCCAATGAGCAGTTGATTGATCGCATGGAAAAAGAGATTCGTGATGCAATTGCATCAAGACAGGAATAGAAGCCAAAATGAGGCTTGATGATCGGGTTCGAGTACGTCGATTTTATTCCTGGGCAAGAGTTTATGAAATTAATCATCGACTTTTGCTCAAGCTCATTCCTGAGCTTAAAGAGCTTCCTGATGAAATTTTTCTGCTGGACGGTGGTTCGTGCACGGTGGCTGTTTCTGTTGTTGAACGCTGTAAATTTACCACTTCCATCACGCTGAGTCATGATCTGAAAAGCCATGATCTGTTTGTTATAAATCCTTCTGTAAAAATTCGTATCTACCATGATGCTCGGCTTGCCGAAGTTGTGGCTTGTCAGCAAGATTCGAAATTTTTTGCTGTTTACCCCTTTATTTTAGCTAAAGTCCCTTTTCAAAATGAGAAGCGTGATGTCAATCTATTTTTAAGAGAGTGGCTCAACCACTGCCTTGCACAAGGCTATACTCAAAAATACCGTAAATTAGACTTTTAACGCCCAATAACTGCGTTATAATTTCTTCCTTTATAGGCAGGCTCATACTTCATAGTGATTAAAAAACCACATTTATATGTGGTTTTTTTGTGGGATTTATTTTTACCTTAATAAACAATGAATCATGTATTTTATGTATTTTTTTACATTCAATAATATATTTAACTATTTGATTTGTATATTTAATCATTTTTGTTGGTAATAGATTATATGTAAAGTGGTGATTTTTCTTGTGTGGCATTTAATTGGGGTATATAGTGTTGAAATGTGGTTGTATGTGGGTAAATGTGGGTAATTATGGGAGTAGGTTGAGTTGTTTCGAGGTGTTTCAGCACTGAATCTTGATGGTAAGGGGCGCATGGCGATCCCTGCCAGGCATCGCGGTCGCTTGGCTGATTGTGATGAAGGTCAGTTGATACTTACTGTGGATAACAACTCGCCTTGTCTATTGCTTTACCCTTTGGCGGAGTGGGAAGAAATTGAAAGGAAGCTTATAAAACTTCCCAGCCTGGACAAACAAGCACGTCGTTTGCAGCGCCTTTTGATTGGCCATGCAACTGAGTGTGATATGGATGGTGCAGGCCGGATTTTAGTGCCCTCACCTCTGCGTAGTTTTGCTCAGCTTGAAAAACGTGTCGTGATGATTGGTCAGGGCAATAAATTTGAAATCTGGAATGAGCAAACCTGGCAGACAAGTTGTGATGAGTGGATGTCTGAAAATGATGTCGACGAACCACTTTCGAGTGATTTGGAATCGTTATCTTTATAGTCAATGATGAAAAAATTTTCTCACCAACCCGTATTGCTGAATGCTGCGGTGGATGGACTGGCTGTCGAGCGTAAAGGGATTTATGTCGATGGCACATTTGGGCGAGGCGGCCATGCATCGCTTGTTTTGTCTCGTCTGAATGATTGTGGTCGCTTGTATGCTATCGATAAAGATCCTGAGGCGCTTAAAGTGGCTCAGGATCAGCTGGGTACAGATCCCCGTTTTTCTATTACGCAGGGTTCGTTTGCTATGCTGGCAAGGTATGCCCATGAATGGGGTGTTGCTGGAAAAATCAATGGCGTTTTACTTGATTTAGGTGTCTCATCTCCTCAGTTGGATGATGCGATGCGTGGTTTCAGTTTTAGCTCTGATGGTCCATTGGATATGCGTATGGATCCCAGCTCTGGTATCAGTGCTGCTTCGTTTCTTGCGACGGCAGAGGCTTATGATATTACTCAGGTACTTCGTAAATATGGCGATGAGCGCTTTGCCAAGCGTATTGCTAAAGCGATTGTTGCCTCCAGAGAGACTCAGCCGATTACAACAACAGCTCAGTTGTCAAAAATCATATCTGAAGCCAATCCGCGTTGGGAGAAGAAAAAACATCCCGCAACACGTAGTTTTCAGGCGATTCGTATTTTCATTAATAAAGAGCTGGATGATTTGGAGAGTTGCCTGGATCAAGTTTTGGATGTTCTGGCTCCGGGTGGGCGTTTATCTGTTATCAGTTTTCACTCTCTGGAAGATCGGATTGTTAAACGTTTTATGCGTAAACAGGCGCGTGGTGATGATTTTCCACCTGATTTACCCATTCCCCAGTCACAGCTAAACCCCAAGCTTAAACTGATCAGTAAAGCGATTCGTGCAAGTGACGAAGAGGTGGCGCAAAACCCACGAGCACGCAGTGCAGTGTTGAGGGTTGCTGAAAAAGTGGGGGCTTCAATATGATTACATGGGAAAAAGCATTACTTTTTTCATTAATGCTAGCTGTATTGCTGTCTGCAATCGGTGTTGTGTATAGCAAGCATACTCATCGTCAGTTGTTTTTTAAATTGCAATCTTTACAAGTCGATGGAGATCAGTTGGAAATTGAGTGGGGTCAGCTTCAGCTGGAGCAAGGGGCTCGCTCAGCGCACTCTGAAGTGGAAAGAGTTGCACGCAATAAGCTTGACATGGTCTCACCCTCAACAGAATCAGTGGTTTTTATTAAGCCATGAATGCGAGCAATAGAAAAATAAAAGCGCAACCTATTCTCCAGCAGCGGAGAATATTGTTGCTCGCTATGTTAGGTGTTTTTGCTGTTGCATTGATGGGGCGGGCAGTTTATTTGCAGGTTCTTAATAAAGAGTTCTATCAGGGAAAGGCGAAGAACCATTCAAGTACCGTGGTAATTGTTTCTCATCGCGGCATGATTACAGATCGTTTTGGTGAACCACTGGCGGTGAGTACTCCGGTCTATTCTGTTTGGGCGAACCCTCAGGAGCTTGATGCAGAGTCTCAGCAGCTCCCGCATTTAGCGCACATACTGGATATGAAAGTATCAAAAATCCATCAGTTACTAGAGAAATACAGTAACAGCTCATTTGTTTATTTAAAACGGCAAATAGAGCCAAGCCAAGCCGAGTGGGCAAAAAAAATTGGTTTGGATGGCGTTCATATTCAGCGTGAATATCGTCGCTATTATCCAACGGCAGATGTCATGGCGCATGTGACGGGTTTTACCAATATAGAGGATCATGGTCTTGAAGGGCTGGAAAAAACTTACGATACCTATTTAAGCGGCATCAATGGCAAAGAGAGGGTGCTGCGGGACAGTCGGCGTCGAGCCGTTGAGAAAGTTGATCGTATGCAGGAGCCTGTTCCTGGAAATGATTTAAAGCTGAGCATTGATCGTCGGTTACAGTATTTGGCCTATCGAGAACTGCAAATAGCCATAGACAAACACAATGCGGTGTCTGGATCAATTGTTATGCTGGATGTTAAAACGGGTGAAGTGCTGGCGATGGTCAACTCCCCCTCATATAACCCGAATGACTGGTCATCTCGCAAAGGGAGTGCTTTACGTAATCGTGCTGTAACGGATATTTTTGAGCCAGGATCCACCATCAAGCCTTTTGTGGTTGCGGCGGCTTTAGAAACGGGACGCTATTTGCCTACAACACAAATTAATACGGCTCCTGGTTATTTTAGAGTCAATAAGCATCTGACGGTGCGAGATATTAAGAATTACGGGTTGATTGATGTCAGCACCATCATCAGTAAATCAAGCAATATTGGGATGAGTAAAATTGCCTTGTCGCTAGAGTCTGAGCTGTTATGGCAGACCTTTTCTGACGTGGGTTTAGGCATGATTACGGGAAGTGGATTTCCTGGGGAAGCGGATGGTTGGTTGAGTTATCCCGGGCGTTGGCGTGAAGCGGAGCGTGCGACTTTATCATTTGGTTATGGATTATCGTTGACTCCACTGCAGTTGGCGCGTGCCTATTCGGTGTTGGCTGATGATGGTTTGATTAAGCCGGTATCATTTACTGTGATTAATGATACGCCTGTCAGTGAACGTGTATTCCAGGCAGAAACAGCCGTACGTTTACGGAGCATGATGGAAGATGTTGTCGCTGATGGGGGAACTGCAATACGAGCGCAAGTGCCTGGATATCGCATTGCCGGTAAAACAGGGACGGTGAAAAAGTCATCAAAGTCTGGGTATAGCGATGATAAATATCTTTCACTGTTTGCCGGAATGGCACCTGCGAGTGATCCACGACTCGTGATGGTGGTGGTAGTTAACGAGCCACGTAATGAAGACTATTATGGCGGAATTGTTGCGGCACCTGTCTTTTCTAATGTGATGTCAGGGGCACTTCGTTTGATGGATATTGCACCAGATCATCTGGAATCACTGGATGCTCATATGGTGCTGGGCTCTGAAGTGTCCGAGTCTTCTCTGGCGGGTGTGCGATGAAACAGCACTCTATAATAAAACTTCAGACTTTATTGAATGGTGATCTGTCAGTAGATGGCATCGTGGATTGTGATGTTTCTAGTATCACAATGGACAGTCGAAATGTTCAGTCAGGCTCTCTATTTTTAGCATGTTCGGGTGAGATGAGTCAGGGGCATCACTTTATTGAGCAAGCCATACAGATGGGTGCTGTGGCAATACTCTATGAAACACCTGTACCTGAGGGCGTATCAGAAAAAGAGCTGAATGACTTGTCTGTCCCTGTTTTAGCATTTCCAGAATTAAGTGCGAAGGCAGGGGTGATTGCAAGCCGTTTTTATGATGACCCATCAACGGATATGACCGTGGTAGGCATTACTGGAACCAACGGTAAAACGTCGTGTTGTCACTTTACAGCTCAAGCATTGCATGACAGTGGACTGTCTTGTGGTGTGATTGGAACATTGGGTAATGGCATTTACGGCTCATTAAAAAGTACAACACATACAACACCAAACGCTATTAAATTGCAGCAGTTATTGGCACAGATGCGTGACCAAGGCGTATCGCATGTGATCATGGAGGTGTCATCACACGGTATACAGCAGCACCGAATTTCAGGGGTTCAATTTGATGTGGCTCTGTTTACTAACTTGAGCCGTGATCATCTTGATTATCACGGTGATTTGGTCAGTTATGCCAATACAAAAAAACGCCTGTTTGTTATGCCTGGATTGCGTTTTTCTGTGATTAATTCAGATGATTCGGTCGGACGAGAACTGCTTCATGAGTTATCTGAAAAATCGCCTGGAAAAGTTAAATGTTTGAGTTATGGTTTATCGGATGTTGAAAGTAATGTTCAGGGTTATGACTTGGCGTTGATGTCCAGTGGCTTGACGATGCAAGTGAAAACACCTTGGGGCCAAGGTGAGTTGAATAGTCCGTTGTTGGGTCGTTTTAATGCCAGCAATTTATTGGCGGTGCTGACTGTTTTGTTATCACTAAAAATTTCCCTTAATGATGCAATTTATCGTTTGGCTCACCTTAAAGCTGTGCCTGGGCGTATGGAGTCTTTGGGTGGGCAGCAGGGGTTGCCATTAGTTATAGTTGATTTTGCACACACTCCAGATGCTTTGATGCAGGTATTGCAAGCGCTGAGGTTGCATTGCGGTGGAACTCTTTGGTGTGTTTTTGGCTGTGGCGGTGATCGAGATAAGGGTAAGCGAGCGGAAATGGGGGCTGTTGCTGAGCAGTATGCTGACCAGATTGTGATTACCGATGATAACCCTCGTTTTGAACGTGCTGAGACTATTACTGAAAATATCTTGCAGGGAATAAAATCGCCTGAGCAAGTGAAAGTAATGAGTGATCGCGGTGAGGCGATTCGTTATGCCATAAGCCATGCTGCTGCCAATGATATGGTGTTGATTGCAGGTAAGGGGCATGAAAATTATCAGCTT
>VAPF01025530.1_pt1 | contig 16936 bp, 13 predicted proteins | sample 3393931 | NCBI WGS metagenome assembly VAPF01 (sample SAMN08290437, study PRJNA428436) | hydrothermal vent metagenome | isolation source: Deep-sea hydrothermal vent chimney | place: Atlantic Ocean: South-mid Altantic Ridge | depth 2773 m m | reverse complement strand
CGGGGGCGGTGAGTGCGGCAATGCTCGCGGCAAGAATGCTCTTACGCATGGATGAGTTCCTCGATAAATTGGTTTTCGTGATCCGGCACCACCCATCGGTGGCACTCTCCCTGGAAATTTAACCCCGTCTGCAAGCACGGCGCCAGATGGCGCGCCTGCGGCGCAAAGGGACGCCAGTCTATAGCAAGAGCCGGGCCAGAATATAAACACACAGAAATATCAAGGAGTTAGATCTGACGGTAAGAATGGGGCAACAGGCGACGCACCGAAACAGTGCACCTCAAAAGGACTTCCGTACAATATTGTGCACCGCCATCACACAAGCACGGTTGGGATGACGACTGCATGAGAAGGTGAGATAGGGAGGCTGGCCTGGGCCATGCAGGAGTTAGGGTGACGCAGGACGCCAAAGCCGAGGAACGAACCCCAACAACTCAGGTGCACCAAGCTACGACTTCAATTGTGTGAATCGAATAATCCTGGCGGCGGTAACCTTGGGGTTCACAAAAACGTTCACCCCAACCGACTGTGCTGACATGCAGGGCCGTGTGTGTAGGAGCGGGCCATGCCCGCGATAAAGGGCGGGAAAACAATAAATTTGTGGGAGCGGCTTTAGCCGCGAATAAATCCAGCCTTTCATTCGCGGCTAAAGCCGCTCCCACAATGTCCAGATCCATTATCTTTGTGGTAAAAAGGCAAGGCAATCGCGGGCATGGCCCGCTCCTACAACACCGCCGACTCCTGCCGCAGGGCCGCGCCGATGGCCGGCAGGCAGCGCGCCTGAGTGGCGGTGTCCATGTCGTGATCGCAGCTAACAACCTCCCGCAGATCCAGGCTGCGTACGGCCAGCCCCAGGGATTCATGCAGGTAGTCCTCCAGCCCATCCAATGGCGCTTCGCAAGGTGCCAGCACCAGGCCCGCCACCGGCGGCTGGACGAAATAGCGGTCGTAATAATCCAGCGAGCGCTGCACCTCCAGCACCAAACCGTCGTACTGCGCGTGATCACCATCACTCAACGCGGCATACCCTATATCCAGGGTGCGGGCAAAGTACAGTGTCGACTGGCGAGTGATAATCAACAAGCCACGCTCGCGGGTGAGATAAACAAACGCCACTCCGGCCTCGTCTTCCGGCAGGCGCATGGTGATATTGCGCAGCACCAGCTCGGGAATATCGATGGTGGTGAGATTGGCTTCGGCGCCCTGTAGCTGGTCGACACGCTCGCGCACCCGGGAGAGCCGCGATACCACCACATACAGGGTATTCTGCCGGCCATGCACACCGCTGGGCGGCGCATCGAAGATATCCACCACCGCATCGTCGATGTGAAAATCAATCAGGTCCTTGATCTGCCAGCGAATCGCTGCGCGCAGCTCATCCGGTGGCACGTCCGGCGCCTCCACACTCAATACGGTGTAATCATCCAGCGCCATCACCGTAGTGACGGCGCGCTTTCCCAGCCGGTGGCGGCGTACCGCATCGGTCAGAAACTTATCGTTATCGCCGGCTTCCGGCCAGGGCATGAAGTCGCAGGCCTCGAGCCGTGGCTGCTTGCCGCTGCCGGCGATGCTGGCCACGCACAGGCCAGCCTCTACCGGCACCAGGGCGGCGTAACCGGTATTGGAATGTTTTGAAAAAAGACTGAACATAATTTTATCCTTTCAATCACTTTAGCGACGGCAAAGAGTTACTGTGGAAGCGGCTTATCGCGCCCTTTGGGTATCAGCCGCGAAGGCTGTGTAAAGAATGCTTCGCGGCTGAAGCCGCTCCTACAAAAAACAACTATTGACACCATGAAGAACATGAAGCGCATAAAGGTTTCACAGGACAAAGCCTTTGATACCCTGCAATGTTTCCGCACTTTTCGGCGTCAGGACAATCCATTCTTCAATCAGTAAATCTGTACGATAGTCACCATCAAGGTGAGCACCTTGTGAACACCAGTGGCGGCACCAATGACCGATAGGCCCATTCACTGTTACCTTTTTAATACTTCATGATCTTCATGTCCTTCATGGTGCAAACCGGCACCAAAAAACCACATCACGGCATGAACTGCACCACGATGCGCCGCTGCGTGCGCGGGGCCACCACCAACCCCCCGGCGCTGCCGGTGCTGGTGATGGTATACAGGGTTCGGCCGCCAATGCTCACCGCGTTCACGCTGGTGGTCATCCAGGCTCGATCCGTCAGTACTACGCCATTGCTGATGCTGCCCGCACCACCGGCGCTGATGTCCCGTGCCGCCCATCCCACACCGCTCTCGGCAGCATACAGAGCCTGGGCGGAATACCATTCATTGATGGTCTCCTCGGAACCCAGCACCAAGAGTTGCATGAGCAGCCCGCCCAATGCCGCCAGCGCGGTGATCAGAAATATCGCCATCACCAGCGAGGCGCCGCGCTGACGGACGGCTAGTGCTCTTTCCATGTGATATTGCCGCGTACCACGTAGGCTGGGTTGAGGTACGAAACCCAACAGCCGAGGCCTGGGGTGAAGCCAATCGTTGGGGTTCGCGGGCCCACCCCAACCTACCTCTGTCTTTAATAGCGGCAGTGGGTCAGTGTGCTTGATGGATGGCCGGCTCACGGCGTGTTCCTCACATGCACTTCGTGGTAGAGACGAATGCTGTTGTTGGTGTCCGTGGCCAATTGCAGGTCGATACGCAACACGCCGGTCGCCGCCGGCGTGCCCGGCGCATAGGTAAATCTCACGGCACTGACACCGTCCACCAGCACCGGATCCGATGCCCCCCAGTCGGCATTGGCGTCATAATTGGTCAGGCCCGCCGCCGTGTGCCAGCGCAGGGTATTTCCCGTTAGCCCGACCTCCACGGTCTGATCGGCAATGGCAAAATGACGCCCGGGCGAATCGACCGGAAAACGATGACTGGCAAAGCCCAGTATCTGTCCCTGGCTGGTGCCATCGGTCGCCAAGGTGGTGGCATTGATCCCCGTCAACGCCACGGCCGGGCCATTGCCGGGAAAGCTCTTCAAGGCCGCCGGGGAGGTATTGCCGATCACCAGAATATCTCCGGCCGACACGCTCAGCCCAGAGCCCATTTTGTACAACCCATTGGCCAGCATGGTGCTTTTGTTAAAGCGTCGATTCATGCGCGTAAATGCTGCGCCGAAATTGTCGAAGCGTTCGATATAGCGCCCTCCGGCCCGCGAACGCAGGAACTGAATGCCCTGCCCGGCATCCAGGGTTTCGAGGCTGTTGGGTACCGCCTGGCGCACCTCGCGCGCCAACCGCTCCAGGGCCAGACTACCTCGCGCCATCAACTCGGCACGTGCCTTGCCGTCGTGCCAGGCCTGTATCGCATGGGCGATGAATGGCGCCAGCACCACGGCGATGATGCCCAGCAAAACGATCACGGTGATCATCTCCACCAGGGTGAAACCGCGTGTCCGCCGGCATACCGGCATCAGAAGTTCACCCGGTAGGCCGACAGTGAAAGGGTCTCACCGTTGTTGGAGCTTACCTGTACGTCGATGCGTTTCACGTCTGTTGCCGGCACACCGTTCCAGGCGCCAGGCTGGCTCACGCTCACGGAAACCGTAAATCCTGCATAGCCGGGCATAACACTGCCAGAGGCGTCCTGCGGCGGCGACTGATTGCTGATGGCATTGAAGTCATCGATATCATCCCAGTCCGGGCGTAACGGCTCTTCGCTGCCAATGCCCGCCACCGCCGGGCCGCTGGAACACAATACGCTGCCGGTATTCACGCAACCGCCGCCCAGCGGCGAATTGTCATCCCAGCGTTTGTGCATAATCTCATCCATGAAGGCCGTGGCCACCACCAGTGCGCGCTGACGCAGGTAGGGTTCGTGGCTCTTGCTGATATTATTGATAAACATCGCCGCCATGCCGGCCACCGCCACGCCCAGCAACACGATCACCAGAATGGTCTCAATGAGACTAAAACCGGACTGCCGGCGGGTTCGAGGAAACCGCGCGCTCATCGTACAAATCCCGTTATGCGTTCAACCCTTAGCGGATCACTGACATTACCAACAGTGACCGTTACCGCGAGCTGATTACCACTCCACGCCAGTCCGCCGGCCAGGCTGGGCTCGCCGTAGCCATCGAAACTGACCGTGCCGCTGCTGCCCAGGGTGACATTGCTCCAACTGCTGTTGTAGGCACTGGCGCCAGTGACGGGATGGGCGATCACCGCACCACCCTGGGTCACGCTGTAACCAATACCTGTCAACGTGACCTCGTAATTCGTTGCGCCTGTGTGGCTCAGCGACAGGGACTGTGCATAGCGCAGCGCAGCCACCAGTTCGTCACGGCTGGCGCTGAGTTGGTAATCATTGGGATTGAAACTACCCATGGCCACCACGGCGAGGGTGGCCATGATCACCATTACGGCAATCATCTCGATGAGGGTAAATCCACGCTGATGTGTCACGGCGCTTCCCGCCAGTAGAGAAAACGGTCGTCACCACGGAAGATGCCAAAAGTAGCGGTAGCGCTGGCGCTACCCGTCAACCAGCCCGGCCAGGTAAAGGTAAAGCTGGCAAAACCACCGGGATCACCACTGTCGCCCGACAGCTGGATGGCCAAGTCACCCTTGCCTGCCGCCACGTTCACCGGGCTGACCGGCGTCGCCGCCGTGGTGATGCCGCTGTCGCTCTTGGCATAACTGTAAGTCGTGCAATTATCGACGCTGTTATCCAGCCAGGTGCTGGCGGCGGAATAATACTGCGTGCCGACAGGCATGTTCAGTACATCACCCGTATTGGCATAGGTGCCGTAGACATCCCGTGCAAAACCCCGCCCGGAACGTTGCTCGCTGCCGGCATCGAAACCGATGGCGCTGATGGTGAAAGGATTGCCGGCATAGCCGATGCCGTCACTGTCGGTGATGGGAAAATGGATGTCTACTGCGCCATTGAAGGGCATCGCCTCCAGCGTTGACGTGTTGTAACTCAGGCTGCCATTGAAACTCGTCGTCACTGTGCCACTGCAATTGTTGCAGCTGATAGCGACATGCCCCGCACCGCTGGCGTCCAGCGACACCGTGGCCGGCAGGCTGCCATTGTGGGCATAGCTCTCACTGAAGTCCGCCAGCTTCCACCAGTTGTTGTCGTAATTCTGTGTCATGCTGCCGGCACTGTTGCGCGCGACGATGGTGACCTGTGGAGCCGTGGCGTAATTGAACGCCTGTCCTATGAAGGTAAAGCTGCCGCAGGTGCTGGCGAAGGCCGGAGAGTTATCCAGCACTACATTAAAATCGGCAGGCGTGAAACGACCGAGGTTGCCGCTGACGGTGCCCGTCACATCACCGCCGCCGAGATAGTTGCCATCACCGACACTGGGGGTAAGAGTAATGATGCCCACCTCACCCCAGCTGAAATCAACACCGGTGGCGACGCCGCTGGCGAAGCTGCCAAAGCCGGTAGTAAAGCCCAGCGGCGGATTGTTGGCCCCACCAGCCGCTACTAAGGTGGAGGTCAGCAGCACGGACTCGGGGATCGACTCCCGGCCGTAGTTGGGTGTGGCATTGCCCAGGCTGTTGATAGCGGTGGCAGTTACGGAGAAGGGACTGCCCGCAGCGATGAATACTGGATCGTTCTCATCCGTGGCCACCGGATTGGCAAAACCATCGCCCGTGCGCACGATATTACTCAGCACGAAACCGGCCGGTCTAACGATAAATGGCTGACTTACGCCACGAATACCTGTCGGCAATGACGGGTTGCCGGTGGCATCGTCCTTGATGGCGATATCGATGTCGCCGACATCGGCATAGTTCACGCTTATAGCAGCCTGCCCTTGCACGAAGCTGACCGGCTGCACGGCAGATGCGGCCTCACTGCCGGCAACGGTATTGCTGTCCACCGTCACCGGCAGCGTACCCGTCACCGGGTCATGGTATGACGACCAGAATTTGATACTCTTCGCGCCGTCGTAGGCCTCGATAATGCCACAAACGGGATCCGTCGACGTCTGCCCATAGGCGGCAATGTATAGCGGAAAATTGCTGGCCGCAGTCTGCGCCACGATAGTCTGATCGATCACCGCTGGTGGCGGATTGCTCAGCGGCGCGGCGGTGATGACGAAACCGCTGGGCGAAAATACCAGATTGCCTTCCGTATCATCGTCACGGATCGCGCCTGCGAAGACATCGACATCGATACCCGCCGGACCGCTGCGGTAATCGAGATTAAAACTCGCCACGCCGGCATCGGCCGCGGCAAACGCATAGCTGGCCAGACCGTCACCGGTTACTGCATCAACGAAGCTGCCGCCACCGGTATTGAGACTCCAGCTGCCGGTGGTAGTCTGGGTATCGAGGCTAATACTGCCGGTGTAGGTGGTGACCGCCGAACCATCGGCAGCCGCCGCCGTCACGGTAATGATCTCCGCTACACAATTAATGCCTGCCCCATCATGTCCGATGACGAAATGATCCAGCAACCCTGGGCAGGGATACGTAGCGTTCATGTCGGCCTGGATCTCGGCCTGGGTCAGTACACGCTTGTCGATACGCGCTTCATCGAAAGTGCCGTTGGCTACACGGGTATAACCAAAAAAATTGTAGCTGCTGCGATTGTCGCCAAAATACAGGCTGTCGAGATTGGGCATCACTTGATTTGTCGCCCGACTGTTATTGGCGACCCGCACACCATTGAAATAGATCTGAAAGCGGTTGCTGGTGTAATCCCAGGTCACTCCGACGTGAACCCAGGCATCACGAGTCAGACGGGAAACATTGGCGCTGACGAAGAAGTCGCTGTCGGCACCATCCTCGAACAGGAACATCAAGCGGGAATTGGCCGAAAAGCCACCCCGCTTGATCAGTTTAAAAAACTTGCTGGCGCCATTGCCTGCAGGGCTGCGCAGCGAGGCATCGAACAAAACCCGGCTACGGAGTCTCTCCCAGCCGCTGTCGCTCCAGTTGGGACGAAACCAGAATGACACGGTACCCGCCGATCCCACTGAGGCATCCAGATCCAGTCCTGTATTGATGGCCGAACCCTCGCTGACTACCGCACCAGCACGGCACACTTTGCCGTTGGCCACCGTCTGCGCAGTCCCCACGCGTACACCGTGATTGCCATTACCACTGGCGTCCGTCACCTCACCGGCGGTGCCATTCCAGCTCATCTCGTCCAGACGCCATTCCGCCACGGAATTGGGCAAAGTGACCGCAGGTGTGCCGTTGAACTCCACCACGAACCAGCCGATGTCGGTCTGACCGTTCGCCGAATTGCGACGCATGTCGATACCGGCCGACGACAGCCCCAGGGTCACCGAGGCCACGCCGATGATGTCGTCCAAATCATAGGCCGTATTTCCCATTGACTGCCCGGCCGCCGCCTGCACCGAGGCAAAGGTCACCGCCCGGTTGATATCCACTGGTGTGATGGCTACCGAACGCTGTATGGCGCCAAGCGGGAAGGACTCACTGCCGCGTTGCACGCTGCTGCCGTCCTTCAACTCCACCACCTGCCAGACAATTTCCGTTAGATTGTCGCCGGTGCGGCTGCGGTCGATGCGCAGAGTATTGCTGTCGATGAGCTGCGCACGGATCATGCGTTCACCCACGCCTGCTCCGCTACCAGCAGTGCGAAATCCGGTCAACACGAAAGTTTTGCTGACATCCACCGGCGTGGGCAGGATAATATCCACGCTGGCAATGGTACCCAGCAACGAGGTCGAGCCCTTTTGTACATTGATGTCCGCCGCGTTGGTGAACTCCACCACCTGCCAGGCGATGCGATGACCACTGTTGGCATTGTTCACGCGAAACTGCAGATTCCCGGTAGAGGTCAATTCACCGACGATAGGATCATCCAGGCTCCAGGTATTATCCCCCGCCCACGGAGTCTTCGACCACAGCACAAAGGCCTGGCCAGTGGAGGCCACGGATGTGATGGGCACATTCATTGTGGAACCAGTCTGGCTCACCTCACCGCGCTGCACCGACACCCCGGACAGAAACTCCACGACCGACCACTGAATATTGATGGTCGAGGTCTCGGTGGTGGTGCGCACGAACTCCACTGCGGTGCCGCCGGCATTTAGGCGACCGATGATCATGGAGCCCGGCGGACGATTGCTGGAAGAACGGGTCTGGAAGACCAGAAATGACTTGGCCGGATCGACGGCGGTGATACCCACCGTCACCACACCATTGCCACTGCTCACCGCCGTACCATGCTGTGCACCCTTGACCACCGCCGCCGACAGGCTAGTATTGACAAATAACAGGATGAACAGAACCAGCAGTCTAGTAACAGACATATCCCGGCCTAAAATGAAACAGGCCAGACAGCGAAACTATCCGGCCTGGATAAATAAACAGCATGGGATCTCAGCCCCCGTCCGTGTCCGTATCCGTGTCAGTCTCTGTCCACATTACTTGGTGCCGGTGAGCACAAAGGTCGCGGTCTTGGTGTTATCATCATTGCTGGTCACGGTACAGGTCACGGTATCACCCACATTGGTCGGTGAACCACCGGACAGGACATAGGTGCCCGAACCCGAGCCGGCTGCGGCAAAGCTCGTACCGTCCACCAGATTGCCGGCGACCGTATTGGTACAACCTGCGGTGGTATCGGTAATGCCGGTAATGGCCGTCTCGGAAGCGAGGACCGCCCCGACCACCCGCCCCTTGGCCAGTGAACCGGCGTAATTCACCGCATTACTGGAACCCAGGCCACCGGCGATACCAGACACGGCGGCGGTACGTGCCTCACCCGTGGTATCGATAAATTTCGGCAGGGCGGTGGCGGCAAGAATACCGAGGATCACAATGACCATCACTAATTCAATCAGGGTAAAACCACTGGCTCTATTCATTTCTTTCTCCACTCAATTTTGGTCGCTCGATGACGATTGCCTATGACCCGCCATCGGCTTCGCTCTACCTATCGGTCGGTATTTGCAAAACTTAACGTCACATGCTTGCCGGCAAGTCGCCTGGGTTGAGCGTAAACAAGTCAACAAAAAATGCTAATTTTTGATCGCCACACCCGACAGGCTCCACATGGGCAAAAATACGCCCAGCGCCAACACCAATACGATGATGGCAATCACCACTGTCAGGATGGGTTCGATGCGCGCACTGAGACGCTCGATGTCATACTCCACCTCGGCCTCGTAGAATTCACCCACCTCGGCCAGTAACGTATCGATGGAGCCGGTCTCTTCACCCACCGCCATCATCTGCATCACCAGGGCATCGAACAGGCCGGTGGCGGCAGCGGTCTGGGTAATGGATTCGCCGCGCTCGATGCCGGTCTGCATACTGAGGATACGTTCTTCCACATAATCATTGTCCAGCGCACGCGCCACCACCGTCAGCGCTGTGATCAACGGCACCCCGGCACGGGTGGACATGGCGAATAAACGCATGAAACGCGCCAGGGTGGCACGATAGATAATATCGCCGGCCAGCGGCAGCTTCAGTTTCCACTTATGCCAGTTGTAGCGTCCTTGCTCACGCTTCACGTAATGACGTGCACTCAGAATCAATACCACTAACAGGGTCAGCAACTCGGGCCAGTACGCCACGGTAAAACGGGAGGTCGCCATCAATACCTGTGTTGCCAATGGCAGCTCGGCGCCAAAATTGTCGAAGACTCTGGCGAAGGTCGGAATCACGAACAAATTGAGAATGACGATGGCGGCAATAATCGCCATGATGACAAAACCGGGATAGCGCAGCGCCGACTTGATCTGGTCACGAGTGCGCTTGTCTTTTTCCAGATACCGGGATAACTGGATAAAGATATCATCGAGCTGGCCGGTGGTTTCACCAATACGCACCATGGAAATATAGAACAGGGAAAATATCTCACGATGCTCACCCAGTGCTGTGGCCAGATCACGCCCGGCCTCCAGGCTTTGCGCCACATTGGAAATCGTCGATGCCAGCAGCGGATTACGGGTGGACTTCGCTAAGCCGTGCAGGGCGCTGAGCATAGGTACGCCGGCCTTGGTCAGGCTGTGCATCTGACGCGAGAACTGGATCAGATCCGTGTCCGTGACCTTGGCGGGAAACAACGCTTGTAGGGACAGACTGTGCGACTCCTCCTTTGCCGCTGCGGCGATATCCACGGGTGTCATGCCACCTTCCAGCAGCTGTGTCGCCACTGCATCGGAACTGGCCGCCTCCAGGGTGCCATTGATGGCGTCACCGTGGCGATCGCGGGCCTTGTAGCGGAACAGGGGCATCAGGTATTTTTTCCGCCAACAAGTATCCATCGCAAAACGGTTTTTGGTTTTTTTCCAAAGAAGGCACCAAGGAACATGGAGAAACCATTAAAATTTATATTCTCTGTGTGCCTCCATGTCCTCTGCGGTGAAATATTTTTTATCCCTTGTAGGGTGGGCACTGCCCACCAGCAGAAGCTGACGCATTGGCTACATCGTTTTTCACTGACCAACGGCCTCACTCCACCCACCCACCGACACGAATTACTTCATCCAGGCTGGTCACGCCCTGCCGGGCCAGCGCCAGGGCATTTTTCACTAACGGTAAATAGCCTTCTTGTAACAATGCCAGACGCTTGAACTCCGCATAGTCCTTGTTGCGCAGCGCGTCGGCCAAGTCTTCGTTGATCTCCAGCATTTCATGCACTGGCACACGGCCCTTGTAACCAGTGCGGCTGCAGGCCGGGCAACCGGCGCCGTGCTGGAACGACATCTGCGCCGCCGCCTCACCCACCACACCAGCCAGCCAGGCCAGTTGCCCGGCATCGGGTGTGTAATCTGTGTGACATTTTTCACAGATGCGCCGCACCAGCCGCTGGGCAAGGATCGCGTGCACCGCCGAGGCGATGAGAAAATCCTCCACCCCCATGTCGACCAGGCGCATCACGGTGCTGATGGCGTCGTTGGTGTGCAGGGTCGACAGCACCAGGTGACCGGTGATGGACGCACGCAGGGCGATCTCGGCGGTCTCGTGATCACGAATTTCACCAACCAGGATGATATCCGGATCCTGGCGCAGGATAGTACGCAGCACACGCGCAAAATCGAGGCCGATCTTCGGATTCACCTGCACTTGGTTGACTCGCGACAGCCGGTACTCCACCGGGTCTTCCACGGTGATAATTTTGCGTGCCGCATCATTGAGTTTGTTCAACGCCGCGTACAGGGTAGTGGTCTTGCCACTGCCAGTGGGGCCGGTGACCAGCAGCAGACCGTGCGGCCGACGAATCGCCTTTTCAAGTTGGGCCTTGATGGTTGCGGACAGACCGATCTCATCCAGTCCCTTCACACCCTCCGAATGATCCAGCAAGCGCATCACCACCGCCTCACCGTACTGGGTGGGTAGGGTGGAAAAGCGCACGTCCACCGACTTGTCTTTCAGTTTGATATTGAAACGTCCATCCTGCGGCAGGCGACGCTCGGCGATATCCAGCCCGGCCATCAGCTTCAGGCGCGACACCAGCGCCGGGGCGATGGCCCGCTCGTTCATCACCTGTTCCTGCAACACGCCGTCGATGCGGCGGCGGATACGCAGTACTTTTTCATCTGGCTCGATATGGATGTCCGAGGCCTTGGCGCGCACGGCTTCTTCGAACACCGTCTCGATCAGCCGCACCACCGGTGCATCGGAAGAACTGACAGCCTGATTCAGGGCATCCAGATCGAAGACATTTTCCGCCAGGTCATCATCGATCTCACTGGCCAAGGTCTGGATCTCGGCGCCGTGCTGATAGACCTGCTCGATGCCGTGCAGCAGATCGCTCTCTTTTACCACTGCCAGCTTGATGGGGCGCTTGAGGATGCGCACCAGATCGTCGTAGGCAAAAATATTGGTGGGATCGGCCATGCCCACCAGCAGGCCGTCCGGGGTCTCTTCCAGGGCCAGAGCGCGGTAACGGCGCGCGGTGGTCTCCGGGATCAACTTCACCACCCCGGGCTTGTATTGATAGTTGGCCAGATCCACATAGGGCAGGCTGAGCTGGCGCGACAGCAGGTTGAGCAGCTCATCTTCCTTGACATAACCGTTCTCGATCAGCACCCGGCCCAGTTTGCGGCCGGTCTTTTTCTGCGCCGCGAGGGCCTCGTCGAGCTGGGCCTCGGAAATCAGCTTGTGTTCGACCAGCAGGTCACCGAGTCGAATACGTTTTAGCTGCGCCACGCTTTATTCCCCGCTCTTCGCCATTTCGACAGCCGTCTTCGCCACCGCCACACGGGACGCCAACACGCGAATACGGCTGCCCAGATAGTCCAGCACCTGTGGGCTCAACCCGGCACCCAGCTGGTGTGCCTTGAGGTAGGCCTCCAGCGCTGATGCGCTATCGTCCAACGCCTCCAGCGAGATGCCCAGCCCCATCCACCACGTCGCCTGCGTACCGCGCTGGGCCAGCAGCTGACGGTAGACCCAGACCGCCGGCTGGTGCCGGCCGGCACGCTGATACAGGGCCGCCAACAGGGCATGATAATCGGCATTCCCCGTAAGCGGCGGGCTCGCCCGCTGCAACACCGCCAGCGCCGTGGCCAGCTCGCCCTGCTCCGCCAGCAGGCGGGCGTAGAACTGCGCCAGTCCCACCGCGCGAGGTGACAGACGCACGCCGTCCGCCAATAGGGTCTGCGCCTCAGTAAGACGACCACTGTTGAAATACAGCGCCGCCAGGGTCTCGCGGGCACGCGGCGACCGAGGGTCGAGACGCACGGCTTCGCGCAGGGCCAGCTCCGCCTCGACCTGACCACCCTGTCCCAGTAGACCCACGCCACGGCGCAGGGCCTGCTGGGCACGTTGTTCGTTGTCCAGGGGACGGATGCGCATGTTGATCTGTATATCAGCGGCCGGCATCTGCGCAGGCAGCATCTCTTTGACCGGCGAGGGTTTTGACGGTAGTGAAGGCTGACTCGGCGGCAGCCCGACACGCGCTGGCCGGGGGAGCGGCTCGGCGGCAACGCTATCCACGACGGCCGGATGCGCTGCAAGCGGCATAGCCACGGTGGGCGCAGAGGATTCGGTGGACTCAACGGGTTCGGTGGGCTCAACAGGTTCCGTGGCCATGACGGCAACGGGGGCTACGGGCTCTACATTCATCGACACCACTGGCACACGGGCTGCGGGCTCGGTGGGCTCGACGACCTCGGCCGTTACAAGCGGCGGCATGCGTTCCGGCCCGGCTCCCTGCCAGGGCGGCTGCGACGACCACAGCAACAAACCCAGCAACAGCATCAGTAATACGATGATCACGATCAGCCAGCGTTGGGCATTGCCTGACTGGCCATTATTTGTCGCCTGTACCGGGACGGCCGGGGCGTCAATGCCTGCCGCACGTTGCGCCGCCAGCGCCAACGGGGCAACGCCACCGGCCGTTGCCGGGACGGCGCGACGGCTTTCGAGATCACACAGCACCTGGTTGATGAGACTCATGCCGCACCCACCATCAGCGCCACCAGCCCCAGCGCACCCACCCCGGCCGCCAACGCCGCACCCCGGCGTGAGCGCAGGCGGGCCAGCAGGCCACGCGGGGCTGTCACGACACCCTCGGTATCGGCACAGGCTAACACCACGCAGTCCCGGTTCACCACGGACAGGCCACGCCCGAAGGCGGCCATCAGTGACTTGTGGGCAAGGATGTTAATCAGACGCGGAATGCCCCGACTGGCCTTAAACAGTGCCGCCTGCGCCTCTGCGCTGAACAGGGCTGTGCCGTGATAACCAGCCACCCGCAGGCGGTGATTGAGGTAACCCGGCAGGCCCTTGTGGTCGATGGCCCGCAAGCGATGCGAAAAACCGATACGCTGGCGCAGTTGACGCAGACCGGGTTGAGCCAATCGCTCATCCAGTTCCGGCTGGCCGAACAGCACCACTTGCAGCAGTTTACGTTTTTCCGTTTCCAGATTGGTCAGCAAACGTAGGGCTTCGAGGGTATCGTCGGGCAGGGCCTGGGCCTCGTCGAGCAACACCACCACGCGACGGCCGCTGGCGTTAATCTCGATAAGGGTCTCGTTGATCAACGTCAGCAGACGATGCTGACCCTGGTTACGCGGATAGCGGATACCCAACTCATCGGCCAACGCCATACGCAGGGCGGCAGGCGTCAGGCAGGGATTGGGCAGCCAGGCGGTAATGAATTCGTTCTCATCCAGGCTCGCCAGCGACTTACGGCACAGCAGGGTCTTGCCAGTACCCACCTCGCCGCTGATCTTGATGAAACCCTCACCACCACGCAAGGCCACCATGAGCACCTCGAAGGCCTCCTGCCAAGCACCATAGCGGTAGAAAAACTCCGTGTCAGGGGTCAGCGAGAAGGGCATTTCCCGCAAGCCGAAGTGTTCGAGGTACATGACGGTGCGCCCCCTGTCAGTGTCCGCTGTCGCCCGACTGCACATTGAGCTGGGTCAATGCATCCAGCCCACCAAAGCGTTCGCCGATGCGTTGCAGTTCGTCGTCCCATACCTGGTCGTTGTCCACCACCACCGGACGCAGCAGGATCACCAGCTCACTCTTGACGAAGCTCTTCTTCTTATGACGAAACAGGCTACCCACCACCGGCAGATCACCCAGCAACGGCACACTGGCCGTGCTGTCGCGCGAGATGTTCTGCATCAGCCCACCGATCACTATCACCTGCCCGCTGCGCGCACGCACGATGCTGTCGGATTCACGAATCGTCGATACCGCCATGGGCACACGCAGGGATTCCGTGTCGGAGAAATCGATCTGCTTGATCTTTTCCTGCACATTGCTCACCGAGGGATGGATGTGCAGGGTGACAAAACCGTCGTCATCAATCTGCGGCGTCACGTCCAGCGCCACACCGGAAAAGAAAGGCGTGAATTCCACACTAAAACTCTGGTTACTGGTCGAGCTGCCCGCGTAGACCTGATTGTTGGTGTTGACGTCGGTGACGAAGAATTCGTCCGTGCCCACCTTGATCACTGCCTTTTGATTATTGACGGTGGAGACCCGCGGACTGGACAACACGTGCACGTCGCCCTGGGATTCAAGAAATTCGATAAAGGCGGTGAAGTTGCCGGTGGCCAGGCGCATGCCGAACACGCCACCGAAGGCCGAGGCCACAGCAGCACCAATGGCATCCGGATTCGCGGGATTCAACACATTGGAGAGGCCGGCAAGATTACTGCTGCCATCCGAAAATATACGCCCACCGCCAAACTGCCCGCCGGCAATACCGTCCGTACCATTGCTACCCATGGCCGCCCAGTTGATGCCGGATTGGAAACCATCCTTCAGTTCCACTTCAAGGATCTTCGCCTCCAGGATCACCTGCCGCTGCACCACCGCCTGGGTGTCTTGCAGATACTGCTCGACGGCGCGTAATTCCCCGGGCTGGGCGCGCACCACGATGATGCCGGAGTGGGCGTTGAGAACAATCTTGCGACCACCCTCCGAACCGACGATAGCCTCCAGCGCGTCTCGCAGTTCGGCCCAGAAATCCGACTGGGTGCGGGTATCCATCTCACTGCCGGACACGGCTTCTATCTGGCGTCGACCGGTATTACCACTATTGTTATTGGCACTGCTGCTCCCCGTACCGCTGCCCCTATTGCGATTACTCGATGCACTCACCTGCCCGGAGCTGACCCGCACCCGCGACCGCCCCTTGCGCTGCACGTTGAGGTAGTCCACCTTGAAAATTTGCGAGCGCAGTGCCTTGGTGAGGATCTCATAACCGCCGGCGCTGCGGCGGTACTCGTAGCCATATACCTCCCGCACCGTCGCCATCACCTCGTCGAGGGTGACATTCTTCAGGCTCAAACTGATGCGCCCCTCCATATCCGGTGGCGTAACCATATTGTAGGGCGTGTCCTTCACCAGGCTCATAAAAAAGGTGCGCGCCAACACACGGTCAACGGTGATATCAAAGCGACGCTGCACCGGCTCCTGTCCCAGCCCCAGTCCGGACAATTGCACATTCAACGGCGGCAGCAGGGCAGCGGAAACGGCCGCCGGTGGCTGCACCCGGACGGTCTCCAGGGCGGCATTCTGTGCCTGACTCTCGGCCAGCGATTGACCGATTCCTTCACCCACGGCCCCAGTGCGCGGCGGATTATTCGCACAGGCACCCAGCGCCAGCACACTGACCAGTACACCGACACGATTCAAGATGGCTCGTTGCTTCTGTTTCATAGTTTTCCGCTCCCGCTCCGGGATGGCCGTTTGATGTTTTTTGTCAGTAATGTCAGGGTGAACTCGCGGCCGTTGTGATACAGGCGCACCGCCATCGGCAGGATCTCCACCACCCGTGCGCCATTAATTTTTTCGCCCACACCAACCACCCGGTCATTGATTACCGCCGTACGGCGCTGCGCCGATACCAGGGTCGAATTAAGCGTCCAGCGTATCGGCTTGCGCATGGCTTTGTGGGCCTTGGCAGACTGTGCCGTCGGCGGGCGGGTAGGGTCATCCAACGGCACCGCTGACGCCACGCCCGGCATCAGTATGCCGGCCAACACCAGCGCCACAATTCGCCCGGCGTGAATACCGTTCGCATCAGACACCAATCCATCCCTCCTCAAGACTCAGAGTGTGAATGGTGATAGTTACCCGGGCGCGCGGATAATCCACCACGCGGTAATCCAGTTCGTCCCAGTAAAAACGCCAGGGCATGCCTTCCAGCGCCTGTAGATAGTGCAGCGTGGCGAAATAGTCACCCTCGAAACTCACCCGCATGCCGTGCTTGTAGATGCCCGGCTGCTCATATTTTTCCGCTGTGGCTGCTTGCTCCCGCCCATTTTCAGGAGATGGAAACAGCGCTTGCACACCAAGACTCTCCAGCTTCAACAGGGTCAGTTTGCCGTCAACGCCGAGCATGTCGCGCAGCACCCCGGCCATTTGTTGCGGGCGGATAAATTCCACCGTCAGCGCCGCCTGCTGGTTGACCAGTCCGCGCAGGGCCTCACGCAACTCGGCAATGCGCTGGCGCTGGCGGCGCACTTCGCTTTCGCCAAGACTGACCGTCAGTGTCTGCAACTG
>VAPF01085912.1_pt1 | contig 16968 bp, 18 predicted proteins | sample 3393931 | NCBI WGS metagenome assembly VAPF01 (sample SAMN08290437, study PRJNA428436) | hydrothermal vent metagenome | isolation source: Deep-sea hydrothermal vent chimney | place: Atlantic Ocean: South-mid Altantic Ridge | depth 2773 m m | reverse complement strand
GGTTTGGTCATTATTCATGATGAATATTTGGGTCACTGGAATTACAGGGCAATACCGAACAATGCATAAAATGTAAAAGTTATTTAATTACCGACCCTAAGTACAGGATAATCAGCTTTAAACTTATTCCACAACTCCTTACGTCGCCTATTTCTATAGTTGACTTCAAGAGCTTGCATTTGTTCCGGCCGAATCTTTAACATAATTGCAACTCATCTGGAATACGAATTTCTTTTGATATTTGCATTTCAGGTTTATCTAGCCTCAATTGATTGGCGTTTTTTATAAATGTATCCAACTCTTCTTTATTGAGTGATTCAATCAACCATTTAACATATTGTTTTATACGGCGGCATCGAACTACTGGCATTACTCCAATAAAAAACGGATCGTAATCATAGTCATCAAAATGGTGCAATGCATACATTTCTATATCCCACTCGGTATGAGGAATTTCGTCGATTTTATTTGATAATGCATCAATTTTTGCATTTGCATTTGCCATAACTTCGTTTAATAATTTATTTTTCGCCGTTTGCGATAAATGCTCAGGCATGCCCAAGAAAGACCAGCAGTCATCTAGATTGACTGCTTGCTTTAATAGGAAAGCCCATTCATCATAAACCCCTCGACGGTCTATTGGATACCAGACAAAATCATTATCAAACCAATTTTCAAGCGCCTCCGCTGTCCCGGAACTAAGTGCCTGGGATATACTCTTTAATACTCTCTTTCTTAAATCCGGAACTTGTTTTGGATTAGCTTCAAATTCCTGACGATTTGCAATAATAGCCTTTCTCAATACTTCAGAAAAGTTATCAGGGTTATCGACATTTAGCGCCATGTATTCATAGAAAGGTTTAACAACATCCAAACTAAGCAAGGCTATCATAGCGCCCCATTTTTCTTCTGCTTCTGTGGCTTGCATTGTAACCTCCTTATGGGATTGCTAGATTAGCAGGTATGGTAGGCCAAAGAGGGGGAAATAACGATGGCAAAAACCGTATTACTCGATAAGTTCCATAGGCGATAGCTGCAACACCAGCTGCTACAGCAACTGATTTGGCCACATCGCCGGATGACCCTTCCTCTGTCTTGGGTGCAGGTAAAGGCTTTTCAACCCATTCATGAGCTCCTGGAGGTGGCGGGGGGCCACAACCTTTATCTAAAAACGCATCTAAATAAGCACGTAACGCACTTTGTTGTCCTGTATATTGAGGCCCATGCGTTAAATCATCGCCTCGATAATCACGAAAACGCTGTATTAATCCCTTTGGACCACACCGGCCTCGTTTGTCTGTATCAATGAGTTCCTTTATTTTATTACCCAGTTCTGAGCAATCCATTTTCTTTGCTTTATTTTTGGCATTCCTACTTGGTTTGGTAGAAACGCATTGTTGTACACTTTCGTTTTCACTCATTTCTATTTTACTCAAATTCCATTTTTATTGTCGTCTAACGTTGCCGGTAAGTTGCGTGGTACAAGGAGCGGAAGCGACGCGGTACCACGTCAACTTGATCGGCCTTGTGTACGCCCAGCATGGGCATGAACTCATGAGGTGAAAGTCCTCAGTAGGAAGATCACCGTCGAACAGCGTGTTGTTAGTAGACGATAACGACTAGCGAATGGCAAGGGCCAACCCGCGAGGGGCGGTCTGAAGGAAGCCGAGCGCAAATCTGCGAGCTGATGAACAAGAACATCATATGAGGCGTAAGCTGGAGGCGAGATGGCAGAGCCTGCTCCACGAAGTGCTTTGGGTACAAGACATCGAAGCCATGTGATCTAACGGCCACCGTAAATGATGCGGCAGTGCAGGGAAAGTTCACGTCCTTATCTGGGGAGATCTGCTTAACATGCGATCGGTAGATAACCAGTGAGGTCACTGGTCGACCAAACCTTGGCATGTGGGAGCCATCGCCCTGCATGAGCCAATAAGATGAAAGCCGGTAGCGCCTACGAAACACAGGTGGGGTCAAGTCTTGTGTTTTGCCCTTTTTAGGTTACCTTTGATATATGGCTAGACCATTACGAATAGGCAAAAGGAAAGGCTTGGCCCCCTTTTCCTTGTTATTAGAATTTATTACCTCTAACGTTTCCCATAAGTCGCGCTGCTTTTAGCGTCGGCTTGATGAGCTTGTTAGCTCAATACCCTTTTCTTCAAGTAGTGTTTTTAAATCGGAATTAGCTGTGACAAAACTATATAGTTTCTCTTCTTTTCCAGGCGATGCCTTGCGTGCCAACGCCAAGCTATCTATAGCAGCTTCTTGATATGTCCATTTCACTTTCGGATTACTCGTGTTATTTGCCAAACCGCCATACGCGGCAGCTTGAAGTGCATAGGTATTCGGGTCATTATTTTTGGATGAGGCCACATTCAGCTGTGCTACCGCTCGCTGGTACTCGCCGAGCGCTAAGTAGGCAGCTCCCAGTGTCTTAGTTGGTAATGAAGGATTGCTATCACCATCCGATACTGTTGCTAATAGCTGACGCAAATTTGTACTCTCGTTGAGGCTAAGACTATACGTTGTCAGGTTTTCGAATGGTTCGATTAATTTAGCGACCTGCCTTGCAGTGCGCCATTTTTCTTCATATTTTTCGTAGAGAAAGCTCACGCGAACTACTTCTTTATTATCCTTCCGTTTTTCCGCCGAAGATATCTGGGAAATAAAACTCTTCACAATCTGCTCGCGTTCATCAAAGGGCTGCTTGAACTTTGAGGCATCATAAGCTGTGTATGCGCCCCATATTCCAGCAAGCCCACCTCCGATAGCAACGACCATAGTTATTATTTTTTCAGCTTTATTCATCATGCAGGATTTCCCCTTGATTGGCTATCAGATTCACGAGCCTTATGTTGCACATAAGGAGCCGGCCAACACCAAAGCTCAATAACATGCTTAATTTTAAATTCACCACCGCTGCAAAAAAACACAGTTGGGGTCAAGTTTTGTGTTTTGACCTTTTTAGATTACCTTTGATATATGGCTAGACCATTACGAATAGGCAAAAGGAAAGACCTGGCCCCCTTTTCCTTTTCGGATAGAAATGCAGCAATTGCTCTTGCATGTCAAAGCGGTGGTTATAGTATGGAAGAAATCAGAATATTTTTTGGGTTACATTACTCTTGGGTGAGTCGAATTATACGTGATCTTGAAAAAGCAAAAAACAAGACCTGCCCCCTATTTTGACCGCCACAGAGAAAGGCACGGCGAACACAGCGAGAGATACAGTGGTAGTAGGGCGTTGAATCCAGGCAGACCTGGTTTTTGCGAGGGGTTGGCATCCGTGCCTCTTTCTTCCGTGTGGGTAAAGTATATCTCGCAATTTAACGAGGCTTGCTTTGGATGTCAACTAATTAATGGGTGTCTCTATTTGTTGTTACGAGGGTTGCTTTGGATGTCAACTAATTAATGGGTGTCTCTATTTGTTTGGGTTGATTTACTTTGTTATACGTATTTTGCTCACACAATAGCCAAACAATATATTTGTAAATGAACAATTTGAATTTGTACCATTATGCAACTAAATCTAATTCTTCTGGGAATTTAGTGCCGTCAATTTTCATAAAACTATCAAGCACTGCTTGTAGGAAGCGTGTATCTTCATCGAGGCTTTTCTTGAATTCAATACTTGTTTCTACTTGCCCTAATAAATCTACTCTGTGCTCACCAATAGCCTCAGAATTGTAATTGTACTGTTCAAGCACATTTGGAGGTATGAATGGAGCAACACGCAATAGCTCGGTTTTTCCTGATTTTATTAAAGAATTAACCTCATTAACAGACACATTTCTTAAATCAATTTGCTCCGAGCTTGTTTCAGTATTCTTTGCTGCCTCGTCAATACGTGCGCTTTCATATTGCGGTAACTTATTGCCGCTTTTAACGGTTGATGTGGCAAAATTTTGCGTAATTGCTGAGATATTCATCGTAAACTCTCATTAGTGATGGGTATTACGCAGTGATTGCAATAATCGCGCCTACTATAAATTCCTTTCTTACGTATAACGTTGTAAATCACCTGCATTTTATAGCAGCAACTAATTAATGGGTGTCTCTATTTGTTTTGTCCGTGCCCCTCTTCTTTCGTGAGGATAGAGTATGCCTCGCAATCTAACGAGGATCGGCCAAGGTGTCAATTAGTTGATGGGTGTCTCTATTTGTTACTAGTTGAATTATTTCAAAAACAGCCATCCCAACGTTATACATTATCCTGGGGTTATTTGTAGAATGCTTATCGCCGAATTCACTACTGAATGGAGATGAATTTAGCTTGCTTGAGAATACTTTCTCTACGCTTTCTAGTTTTACCTTTACCCCGAATTCAAGTAATAGCTTATTGAATGAGCTATATGACTGACTGGAATTGGCTAGTTTAACAAAAATTGAATTTGGATTATTTATTCTAGAGTTTGGATAATTTTTCCAATAATCAATATAGTCTTCAGATTGTAGTGATAGTTCAGCAATTGGTTTACACCAATCTAAATTACTTTCATCACAAAACATACCCCACGTAATATATTTGTAACTGTGAATAGGTGTTTTTGAATCAATTTTATTTAGTATTGCTCGGTGTAGTTTAATCTGATCGATAAATTTGTATGGACAATTTCTTCTAACACGAAGATAACTATCACCGGTTTTATTTTTAATAGCATTCCATTTTATTTTGCAGTCATTTCTCTCAAAGACATAAGCATAATCGCTAATTTTATGTGCCCAACTGCCAGATTCTTGATCCAAATATTCTGCTACAGGAATTTCCGCTTTCACAACTGAAATTGAGAAAGTAAAAACAAAAGCTAGAAAATAATATTTTAGATAATTTGTTATCATATTTAGAGTAATAGATCCGAGGTTAATTGGCCTTGTTATATGCGATATATTCATCACTTCTTGCTATTTCATGAAATTCTGCGCACATCTTAGAATTAGCATATTGTATACATACTTGTGTCCATTGATAATTTCTAAAAAATGCTAGCACAATTGACTTCACTGTTTGATATCCAATATTAAATTGTTGTTCTAATTCAAGTTCAAATTCAGTCCAACTAGCTCTTTTTTTATTTTCAATTTTAGTATCATATTTTTCGAATATATCGTGTGCTCGCTCTATATCTTCACTATCCCAATTCATATCAAGAATTAGAGATTGAATTGGATATTCTTTGTAATCGATGGTTTCACTTAAAAGTTTAATATGATATCTAATTTTTTCTAACTCTTCATTTATTTCAGTCATTTGAATTCTCCATATTACTCACCTTTTCTTTACTTAAAGATATAGAGTCTTATATAAATGTGTGCATGTCAGAAACACATTCCTTTTTCTCATTATCATCAGTTGTATTTTGAAATTTTCGTAATTCAGATTGAATATTTAGAATTTTCTCACGAACATCAGCGTCTGGGCTGTTTAAATGAAGCAAATTAAGAGAATTGTCGATATGAGTTTGAATAGAACTACAAATAGGTACAGTGTTTTTCCCGCGGCTCATTTGCTGCATGTGCGATAGTAATTTACGCCCATCATCTTGGGCTTTCTTTAAATGTTCTGAAACCTCTGATAAATGAAGCTTCCTAATATCAAAAGCAATTTTATCGCTATATTTTTTAACTTTTGATGCTTGCCATAATGTAACCGCAGTACCTATGCCGGTTAAGATGGTTCCTACAAGGGTAAAATCCATTGCCAAATCTCCTCCTGTATTTTCTACTGGCACCTGCCGAGCATATAACAGTTAATGGACCCCAAAGTGGGGGATAACCCCGCCCCAAAATCCGGAAATTTATTGGCCGATGATTCCCAGTTTCACTAAATACTCCAACAAACCCACTAAATAATCAATGACTTATTACCGAGGTAGTTTTCACGCTGAGTATGAAGTGACCTGACCATGCTGGATATTGAGCCGGACAAATAAGACATTTTGGGGATATCGCACAGGATCTTTTTTGGTGTGAATTTGTTTGTTTTTTATACGCCTTATTTTTCATGTTCTTGAAAACTTATTGTTTATTAACAAGATAAGTGCTGTTTCTGGGGAATTTCACCCTACGGAATATTGAGGTGTGCCGGGATATTGAATGCAGAAATACCCCAAAGTGGGAAAATATTCCGTTTGGAATTGTAGGCCATAAATAATTCTGTACAAAAGATAAGCATTGCTTGCACAGGTGGGGTCAAGTCTTGTTTTTTTGCCCTTTTTAGATTATCTGTGATATATGGCTAGACCATTACGAACAGGCAAAAGGAAAGACCTGACCCTCTTTTCCTTTTCGGATAGAAATACAGAAATTGCTCTTGCATATCAAAGCGGTGGTTATAATATGGAAGAAATCGGAATATTTTTTGGGTTACACTACTCTTGGGTGAGTCGAATTATACATGATTTTGAAAAAGCAAAAAACAAGACCTGACCCCTATTTTCCATCGAATAAACGGTACTACAGCTGTAAGATTCAAAACACGTGGTAGACGGTCACTACGAGCGTATTGTTAGGCTTTTGCAATGTAGGGAACTCTAAAGTGAATATACAGCATTAAACAAACAGCCGGAAAAACAAGAATCATGCCATATGGGGAAACTGAAAGCAGGGCAAAAGTACCCACAGTTGCCCCAATAATACGGATTTTTTTACTCACACAACCAAAACGCACCCAACGATAGCAAATAATAAAATATAGCACCCATGCGCTCCACACCAAAGATCCAGAGATTGCTAACGATGTCAGTTTTTTATCACAACGGCCAATATCGGTACTTGAAAGTTCACACTCAGCAAAAGTCTTGGCGAGATGTCTTGGCTTAACCTCAAAAGACATATACAGAGGAAAAATAGATAGAAACGTAAAAGTCATGAATGTAATTAATCTAATCTTCATATAAACCTAACACTTTGGTGCCCATTCAGCAGTGAAATATTCCTGATTTTTCTTGTTGTCCAATTATCCGCCGCCTGATCAAGAGCATAAAGTACCATAAAAACAATATGTTGCAAGCGTTATATTTATTCGAAAAAGTTAAATTTCAGCCTGTAATTGATTGATCGAAACCAGGGAATGCCCCATTTTGTCAAATATTATTATTGTGTTATGGGTTTTTTCATAACTGGTTATTTAACCAGTTTAATTTTGCAGGGGTGGCCATGGATTCGGCAGTTTCTTCTTCTCCCTTTTTATGTTCTGTTGTTGAGGCTATTCGTGTGCGACATTACAGCATCCGTACGGAAAAGGCTTATATTGACTGGATCAAGTGATTTATTCTTTTCCATGATAAACGTCACCCCGCTAAAATGGGGTGCAGTGGCTGGCCGCTTGTTTAATGTATGGTTCTGGCTTGCGATTGATGGAGTGTTTACGTTTGCGGGTGATGAATCTTGATTTTCCGTATCGCGCAATTTATGTGCGCAATGGTAAAAGGTGGAAAAGATCGGGTGGTGACGTTGTCAGAGGAGTTGATTGTGCCTTTGCAGCGGCATCACGTTGATGAGAAGACAATTCAGCGTGCGGTGAAACAGGCAGTTCGCAAAGCGAGTATTCACAAACCTGCCAGTTGCCATACGTTGTGTCATTCCTTTGCGACGCATTTGCTTGTGCGAGGTATGGATATTCGCACGGTACAGGAGTAGTTGGGATATAAAGATGTGCGTACCACATAGATTTATGCGCATGTATTGAACCGGGGCGGGAATGCTGTGGTGAGCCCGTTAGGATCAGTGCTATCGAGTTCCTGATGGTTTACATTCCTGGATTCCGGCTAAAAACATGCCGGAATGACGGATTTTTTCAGGGGGTGTGGAGAGTTTGGCCTTGGGAGTTGAAACAACTTTCGGGCATTTCATGATTATGGTTCAGGTCGTTTTCACTTCTCTGTTTTTTGTGTCTTCACCAATGCGTAACAGGCTTGGCAATAGTATCAGTGTAAACACGGTGCTTACGCTCATGCCGCCAACAATAACAGCGGCAAGCCCGCGATAGAGTTCTGTGCCAGCACCGGGTATCAGCAGTAGCGGTAACATGCCAAAGATGCTGGTGAGTGTGCTCATGAGGATGGGGCGTAATCGTAAGTGTACGGCCTGATTCACTGCGTCACGACGTTTTAATCCTTCACGTTCGGCGGTGCGTGTCTGGTACACCAGCAAAATGGCGTTGTTGACGACCAGCCCCAGCAAAATAATAAAGCCGATCATGGTGAGCAGGTCCATGTGCTGGGTGGTGAACAGGTTGACAATGTGCAAGGCCAGTACGCCGCCGACGGTGGCCAGCGGTATGGCCAGAATCACCAGCAGGCTGTCGCGGAAGGAACGGAATAATGCGCTCATTAATAAATATAAAATGGCGATGGCCAGCAGGAAGCTTGCGCTCATGCTTTTCAGGGCGAGGTCCAGTTTTTCTGCGGTGCCACTGTAATGAATTTCGCCGTCTTCCGGTAACAGTGGTTCAATTTTTGGGTTCACCTCTTCTTTGAGCACTAGCATGGTTTGTTCCAGTGACATGCCTTCCGGAGCCTTGACTTCCAGGGTGATGGTGCGCCGACGATTGAGGCGGCGAATTTCGTCAGGCCCGGCGGTGCGCAGGACTTCTGTCAGTTCACTTAATGGGAGTACGCCACTGTTGGGGGTTGCCAGGGGTATGGCGGCCAGTTCTTCGGGGGTTTGCCAGTCTTGTCCGCGAAGGATGATGTCCAGTCGTTGCTGGCCGTCAAAATAATCGCCCACAAACAGGCCGTCTCCTAATGCGCGAATAATTTGTGAGACGTCACTGCGTGCCCAGCCCGCTTCGCTGATACGGCGTTCATCCGGCAACAGTCGCAATTCCGGTTCGGCAAGGCTGAGTCCGGGGCGCGGGCGTGGCGGGCGTCCGGGAATGGTTTGCATCACGGCGGTAAAACCAGCCTGTGCGGAGTCGAGTAATGCGTCGATGTTTGAGCCCTGGATGTCGATGTCTACGGTACGACCGCCACCAAAACCACCGAACAACGAAGCACGCTGGGCAAAGGCGATGGTGTCCGGGAAACTGCCGATGAGCCGGTTGATCAGCGGCACCAGTTCGTCGGATTTGTCCGGGTCTACGGTGCGTGCGCCCATGAACACGCCTGAGCCGAAGGCGACGAAGAAGTAGTTGTCCACGGCGGGTTCGGCTGTGCCGTCAACGTAGGGTTGCATGCGTTGCGCGACGACCTGTCCCAGTTCTTTTTCCAGTGTATCTACGCTGCTGCCGGGTGGCGGCAGGATAAAGGCAAATACCAGATTGCGATTGCCGTTGGGCAGAAAGTCCGCTTCAGGTTTGAGCCATACTGCGAGTATTAGCGGGAGGGTGATCAGGCCGAGAATCCACAATGCACGTCGCCGGGGAGTGTCGGTGAGGCGCATGACAAAATTACTGCCTGCATCCCACCAGTGGGCATGCGGGTCGTGCATGTTGATGTTGCGCAACCAGGTGGATGCGGCGGCGGGCAATACGGTGACGGCCACCAGCAGCGATATGCTCACGGTGGCGGCAATGGTTAACGCCAGATCAGCGAACAGTTGTCCTGCTTCATCTTTTAAAAAAACGATGGGTAAAAAGATGGCGACGGTGGTGGCAGTGGAGGCCAGTAATGCGCCCCATACTTTGCGGGTGCCTTCGTCGGCGGCCTCTGCGCTGGACATGCCGCGTTCACGCAGGCGTACGATGCTTTCCAGTACCACGATGGCGGCATCCAGCACCATGCCCACGGCAAAAGCGAGGCCTGCCAGCGAGATAACATTGAGGGTGCGGCCTGTCGCATCCAGCAGCATGAAGGTGGACACCACACAGATGGGAATGGCGACAGCCACCATCAGTGTGGCGCGGAATTTACGGAAGAACCACCACAGCACGCCCACGGCGAGCAATATGCCTAACAACAGGTTGTTCGATACCATGTTGATGGAGCGGTCGATATAACGGGTTTCGTCGTAAACCTGTTCAAAGCTCAAACCGGCGCGTTTCAGCGGGCCTTCACGCAATTCTTCGGCGGCCTGACGCAGACCCGCCATGACTTCCAGTACGTTGACGCCGGTTTCGCGGTGCGCGTTAACCGCCATTGCTGCCTGGCCGTTTTGGATCACAAAGCCGGTACGGTCTACCATGCGTACGTCGATGTCGGCCACGTCACGCAAATACACCGGTTGGCCTTCGCGCCAGTCCAGCACCATTTCGCCCAGGTCGTCTACGTTGTACTGTCCGGCAAAGCGCAGGGTGTAACGGCGTTTGCCCACGTCGGCAAAGCCGCCGGAGGTATTTTTTGCACCACCGGCCAGTTGCGCGACTCTGGGCAGTTCGATACCCAGGCTGGCTGCCTTGTAGGGATCAAAGGTGATGCGCAGTTCACTTTCGCGCCCGCCACGTACTTCTGACATGGCGACGCCCGGTATCCGTTCGAAACGTGTTTGTACGACTTCTTCCACATAATTTTGATAGCTGGCGACATCGCGGTCATTGCCTGCCACCGGTTTGAGAATGAACCAGGCTATTGCACGGGAGCGGCCACCGATGGAATTGATGACAGGCTCGTTGGCGTCGGCGGGGTAACGTTGCACACGATTGAGGCGCGATAGCACTTCCAGCAGCGCACGGCGCAGATCCGTACCAACTTGAAAGGTAAGGGTAATGCTGCCACGCCCACGTTGCGCCCGGGCGAGAATTTTGGTCATGCCCGGCAGGCCGCGTAATACGTCTTCCTGCGGTTCAACAATTTCCGATTCCACCTCTTCTGGCGCGGCGGCGCGCCAGACGGTGGTGATGGTGATCTCGGGGAGTTCGACTTCAGGAGTCAGTTGAACCGGCAGGCGCTCCAGACTGATTAGGCCGAACATGATGGCCAGTAATACGCCCACCATTACTGCGACGGGATTGCCCAGTCCAAGACGGGTGAGTTTCATGGCTGTCTACTTTTTAAGAGTACGTTTTGTGTGTCCACGCGTTTGTGGCATCGGATTGCGGTGGTCTTTTTTCGCGTGGGCATGAAAAACCTGCCCACCCTACGGGGTTTCATCCAGAACTTTCACTGTGCTGCCGGGGCGTAACCGTTCACCGCCGCGCACCACTACCTTGTCTCCGGCGTTCAGTTCACCGGACACGGCCACTAGCGGGCCACTGGCAACACCCGGTTTTACCGCGATACGTTGTGCTTTGTTTTCTGCGCTAATACGAAACACAAAGGCACCGTCACGGCGCAATACCAATGCATCACGCGGCACGGCCAATACGGTTTTTGCTGTCGCCACGGGTATGGTAACCCGTACGGTTTGTCCGGCTATCCAGACGCCGTCATCCAGACTGATGCGTAAATCCAGCAAACGTGAGCGTGCATTGCCCGCGGCGACCAGGGCACGTACCGGTGCATGGATTTCCTGGCCATTAATGGTGAGTGTGAGCGAATCACCTTCGCGCACAAAATCCAGTGTTTCCAATGGTACCCACGCCTGTACTTCCAGTGCCCGACTGTCGATGACTCTTGCCACATTGTCACCCGCAGCCACATGTTCGCCACGGCGCATCAAACGTTCCACCACGACACCTGAAAATGGTGAGCGAATCACATGCCGATGTAATTCTTCCTGTGCCTGTTTAAGTCGTACCTGTGATATCTGCAATTCGCTACGGGCGACTTCCCGGTCAGCACGCAACTCGTCCAGCCGGGTTTGTGCGGCATTATTTTGTGTGGCTAGACGTTCATTACGCCGCACTTCACTTTTGAGAAATTCCAGGCGCGCCCGGTCGGCTTCAACCCGTGCCTGAAATTCTTCTATTTTCAATTTGACAAAGGTTGGGTCAATCCGTGCGACGACATCGCCTTCTTTTACCTGAGTCCCAACTTCTTTCACCAGCACCAGTCTGCCAGCGACTTCTGCCGCCAGTCGTGCTTCATGGCGACTGATTACCGTACCAGCCACCCAGGTTTGTGGGGCCATTAACAATTGTTTTACTTCGGCGACTTTAACGGGTGAGCTGCGACCCCCTCCCGGTGCGGCGATAGCTGAACTGGCGAATACAACAATGCTCACACATAGTGTGCTGATTAAAATGCGCGAAATTTTGGTATAAAAAGAGTGCATGATTTTTTATCGTTCGACTTGTTATTATTTAATTTGTTTGTTTTGGCTGCACGTTATCATTTTCAGTGACATCCGTTTCCCACGGTGTAATCTTGTGGCCATTGAGCTGAATGTTTCCACCGGTTACCGGCAACAAAAAAGTCAGCACATGATGCAGGCGTTTATTACCCGTATGCACGGTCTCGTATTCAAGCATATAAAACTTGCCGGAAAAACGTGTGTCGGCCTGACTGCGTCGTAGATGATGCGCTCGCATGGGGCCGCGTTCGGCTATCAGCGTTTTCAGGCTTTCCAACCATTGATCCGGGGAGCGTTTGGCAAAAAAAGCGCTGTTGTATTGTTTGATGACAAGTTCATCGTCACCGTTTTGTATGGCATTAAACAACTTACCGGACAGTGCTTCTATAGCAGGGTTGGTAGAAACATTGAGGGAGCGCTTTTCACCTTCGTCGCAGGCTGTCAACGTCAATAACAGCAGTAGAACCAAAGCCAGACTCCACCAGTACCTTTCATTTTTATGTAACAAAAACATGATATTTACTCTGCCCATTGCGATTAAAAAAAACGAGGTCAAGATTAACACATGAGTCTGCGTAACAACGACGGTATTGATCGTCAATTTAAATGTGAATTAAGGGCTAAATTGTTCTGTCTTTCGGTGTATGCAGCAGCGTTTGGGTAATGAAAACGCAACGCAAAGGCGCGGAGACGCAGAGAGCGCAAAGGATGAGAGAATAATGGAAGGCGTATCTCTTTGCATTCTCTGCGTCTCCGCGCCTTTCCCTTAGATTTTAGGGGGCTGTCATTGGTCACTCGGGAACGGCCTGTTTTGCTGAATGTAAACCAATGATTTTATTCATTTGGGTGTTTTTAGCGCTTAATTCACATTTGACGATGTGCGATCCAGTCGTCGATAGGCGATGGCTTCAGTGAGATGGGATGTAGCGATATCTTTTTCATCCGCAAGGTCGGCCACTGTGCGCGCCATTTTGAGAATGCGATGATAGGCACGGGCAGACAGCCCCAGCCGGTCGATAGCTTGTTCCAACAAATGGCTGTCCGCATCGTTAATGCGGCAATGTTGCTGTACGTCACGATTCTTTAACAGCGCATTGGCTTTGCCGCTGCGTGCGGTTTGCCGGCTTCGTGCCGCTTCGACACGTTGGCGCACGGTGGCAGAATTTTCACCGGTTTTTTCAGAGGGCGCGCGCAATATGGCTTGCGGTACATTGGGCACTTCCACATGCATATCAATGCGGTCTAGCAGGGGGCCGGAGATTTTGGCACGGTAACGCTGTACCTGCTCGGCGGTGCAATGGCAGCGACCATTACTGTGGCCAAGGTAGCCACAGGGACAAGGATTCATTGCCGCCACCAGTTGAAAACGTGCAGGGAATTCCGCCTGTCGTGCCGCACGGGAGATGGTGATGCGGCCTGACTCCAATGGTTCACGCAGCACCTCCAGCACTTTGCGGTCAAACTCTGGCAGCTCATCCAAAAATAAAATGCCATGATCCGCCAGAGAAATTTCTCCAGGCCGTGGATTGCTGCCGCCTCCCACCAAAGCCACGCCGGAAGCCGTGTGATGGGGCGTGCGGAATGGTCGCTGTCGCCACTGCTCCACGCTAAACCCCTGTTCACTGATGGACGCCACTGCCGCGGCTTCTAATGCTTCGTCTTCATTCATGATGGGCAGAATACCGGGCAAACGACTGGCGAGCATGGTTTTGCCGGTGCCCGGCGGGCCTATCATCAGCAAACTGTGTCCTCCGGCGGCAGCCACTTCCAGGGCACGTTTGGCGTGGTGTTGACCGCGCACCTCGTCGAGGTCGTCTAATGAAAAATCATTGTTGATTTGCGTCTGTCGTGGCACCGGACTCAGCGGCTTAATGTCATTGATGTGAGCACATACTTCCAGTAAATGTGCTGCTGCCAATACTTCTACCCCCTCCACTAGGCTGGCTTCGGCAGCATTTTCCTGTGGCACAATTAAAATGCGCCCGGCATTGCGGGCGGCAATGGCGGCGGGCAACACGCCGCGCAAGGGACGTAATGCGCCACTCAACGCCAGCTCGCCCACACATTCGTAACGTGACAGGGTATCGGTAGACAGTTGACGGCTCGCCGCAAGAATGCCCAGCGCAATGGGCAGATCAAAACGCCCGCCTTCTTTGGGTAGGTCGGCAGGTGCGAGATTGATCGTGATACGTCGCTTCGGAAATTTGAATTGAGAATTCAGTACGGCACCCCGCACCCGGTCTTTGCTCTCTTTTACCGCTGCTTCTGGCAAACCAACGATAGACAAGCTGGGCAAGCCATTGGAAAGATGGACTTCGACGGTGACCAGTGGGGATTCAATGCCCGATTGGGCCCGGCTGTAAGCCGTTGCGAGTGACATGGTGCTCCTTGCCTGTTGTTTTGTCCGAAATCCATTCGGGGGAGATTATATGCTGTTGATGTAAAGAATGTACGCTTCGTTGCCGCTGAAACTACCTTTGAATGTTGTTAATGCAACAAAGTTTGCTACTATTGACACATGCTTCGTGATAATCATTACATTTGAGGTACCGCATGTCCGCCGCTCAACCCTCTGAAAAACACACAATAGACCGGGCAGAACTGGCAAAAATGGTTACGACTTTATTTGCTCACTGGCAGCTTTCTAGCGAAGAGCAATTGGCCTTGTTAGGGCTTTCTATTGCTAATCGTGCTGCCTTGGCTAGATACCGCAAAGGACTGCCGCTTGCTCAGAGCCGTGATTTGCTGGACCGGGTGGGCATTCTGCTGGGTATCCATAAATCACTGCGCCTGCTGTTTCCACACAACCGGGAACTTGCCTACGCCTGGATGACACAGCACAACAAAGCCTTCGAAGGAATGACGCCCGCTGAAACGATTAAACAATGGGGATTCAATGGCCTGTTTATGGTGCGCGCCTATCTGGACAGGGCGCGAGGTCAATAATGGAGGCATTGTTTGATGGTATTACGATAACGGATGTTCATGATGACCTTCATCGCAATATCGTGTCTTTGCGAAAATCCGAAAACCTGTTTGATGACCTGACCGATTCACCGGAAGGCTGGCAATCGGCTATTGAACTTGAAATGAAAACAAAGCCACAGACTCATGTGTCGCAGCAACCTGTTATTGACCGGACTTTCGAGGAGGCTGTCTATAACGAAGCCATCGACTATCCCTTTAGCAACTGGTTAAACACACGCTATTCCGATGGGTCATTTGGTGTCTGGTACGGTACAGATTCACTGGAAACCGGTATTCATGAAACGGTGCATCATTGGCGTCACGGTTTGTTGCATGATGCAGGTTGGCAGAATCTGGGCGGCGTGAGTATCGAGCGCAAGGTATATAACGTTCGTTGTGATGCCGCGTTGTTCAACTTTTTGCCGAAACTTGATGTTTTCCCCGCACTGATTGATCCACTGGAATATGATTTTACCCATCAGGTTGGTGCGCGTATTAATCACGATGGCCATCCCGGTCTGGTGAGTCGTTCTGCGCGTTGCGACGGTGATGTTTATGCGATTTTCAATTCGCAGGTATTATCCAATCCCCGGCAAGTGTGTTTTTTAACCTATCGCATTACATCAGGCTCAGTGATTGTTGAACGTCAGCCGGGTGAAATATTGTTTCAAGTTGAGCTGGGCGTATCGGCTGGGTGTTGTTGATAGACGGGCAGGACTTAAGTTTAAACCGTGAATAGTAAGAGCAAGGGGGGACGTTAGAATGATCAAGTTTGAAACAATGCGGAATTCAAACGAGATTTCAACTAGCTCAATGTTTTATCGCTCACTTGTTGAATTTCTCGGAATAGTTTCATGCTTGAATAAGAGTAAGGAAATTTGGTTCTGGAGGATTGATTAACAAGAGAATGAAATGAAAAATATTATTATTTATTGCATCGTTGGTTTAATTAATGTGGTATTAAATTTTTCGATATTTATTATAAGTTATAATGTATTGGCAACGCCATTCTTACATGAAGAGCAGCGGATGGAAAATGCAAATTATATAATGACTTATACTTTGTTTGGTTTCGTAGCAATAGGGGTTTTTACAGGGGTGTTTTTTTACTTATTTTTTAGAAAAATTAGCATAATAAAAAACTCAAATGAGTGCTGAAGAAGAGGTAATATGAATTCAACCGTTGAACATTACTAAAAAGTAGAGAAATCTACATTGGTTGAGTGTGGCAAAGAACTTTGTAAGCAGTAATTTATATGATTTGACCAGCCCTCAATCGCTATGGGTATATTGTTTGGCAATAATATTGATTAATTGTCGCCCAAGCACAAATTTTGATGCCATCGCTAATTGCTGTTTGTTTTCCGCAGTAAGAATCAGTAGTGCATTCTCATCCGACTCAAAGGCAATGCCTTCTCCCACCAGATTTGCGGCAATCATATCAACCCCTTTTTGTTCCAGTTTTTCCCGTGCGTGTTGTTCGAGATTTTCCGTTTCGGCAGCGAAACCAACAGTAAAGGGAGCGTTTTTTAATGCGGCGACAGTAGCAAGAATGTCAGGGTTGCGTTGTAGCTCCAGAGTGAGGGTATCTTTGGTTTTTTTGATTTTTTGTTCGGCAATATTGACCGGGCGATAATCGGCGACAGCAGCGGCACTGATAAAAATGTCACTGTTGGTGACGTGTTGCATAACGGCATCAAACATTTGCTGTGCGCTGCGCACGTCGATACGATCAACGTGCGGTGGTGTGGCAAGTGCGGTGGGGCCACTGATCAAAATGACTTTTGCGCCGGCTTCGGCGGCGGCCTGGGCGATGGCGTAGCCCATTTTTCCGGAGCTGCGGTTGCTGAGGTAGCGCACGGGGTCGATAGCCTCTTGCGTGGGACCGGCAAT
>VAPF01063315.1_pt1 | contig 17034 bp, 11 predicted proteins | sample 3393931 | NCBI WGS metagenome assembly VAPF01 (sample SAMN08290437, study PRJNA428436) | hydrothermal vent metagenome | isolation source: Deep-sea hydrothermal vent chimney | place: Atlantic Ocean: South-mid Altantic Ridge | depth 2773 m m | reverse complement strand
GGCCAGGATTTTCTGGCATGACTCGGTCTCCACACCTTCAGCCACCGTTTTCATATTCAGTTTGTGCCCTAGCATGATGATGGTTTCGACGATGGTCGCGGCTTCTGAATCAGCTTCCATTTCAGAAACAAACGAGCGATCAATTTTAATCTCCGAAAACGGTGCGCGATGAAGCTGTACCAGCGAGGAGTAACCGGTGCCAAAATCATCGATAGAGAGGTGGATACCTTTCATCCTCAGCCGGGTCAGAATATCCAGTGACTTGACCAGTTCCTGCATCAATGCAAATTCGGTGATCTCCAGTATGATTTGTTTGGGTTGCAGACCATGCTTTAAAATCAGCTTGCCCATTTTTTCCGGCAGATCGAGTTCTTTTAGTGTGTTTGCCGACATGTTGATTGCCAGCTGTACCGTCAGTCCCCGTTCAAACCAGGATTTGCATTGTGACAGCGACTGCTCCAGTACCACCCATGTTAAATCATCGATCAGATTGTGTTGTTCGGCGAGTGGGATAAACAGGTCGGGCGGGATCAATCCGCGTTCGGGATGCTGCCAGCGAACCAGCGCCTCGACAGCAACCACAGTGCTGCCATTAAGTCCGACCTTGGGTTGATAATAAACCACCAGTTCATCGTGTGTCAGCGCCTTGCGCAACTCATCAACGCTGGGTGGTTCGGTGTGGGTATTCGTGTGCAGGTTTTTTGCGGTAATGATAAGACCGCTTAACAGTTGTTCCAGCTGGTGTGCGCGGAAAGGTTTGTTCAGACTGCCTGCCAGGTTAAGGCCGTGTTCCGTTGCCAGCTTTCGTGCAGAGTGCAGCACGCCGGAATCGAAACCGCTCATTAAAATTAGCAGAGCATTGCACTGGATTTCTGCCAGAAAACGAATGACTTCGATGCCGTCGACCCCGGGCATCATCAGGTCCAGTACGATGATGTCGGCCTGCTGGTCGTGCTGGTCGTACTGATCCTTGAAGATGCTGGCATTATTGAACTGGCTGGCATCAAAGCCCGCCTGTTCTGCCACATCACAGACAAAACCTGCCAGGTCTATTTCGTCATCAATGACAATTAATTTTGGTAGATTCATCGTGTGCGTTTCTCATCAAGTACCAGACGGATGCGCTGTGCCATTTCAGTTTTTCGATAAGGTTTGCTGAGCAGGTGGCTGGAAAACCGAGCCAGGATATCCTGATCGACCGTTTTCGAAGCAAACCCTGAGGTTAATAATACTTTCAGTTGGGGTTTAAGTTCCGTCGCTTTTTGTGCCAGTTCATAGCCGTTGGTGCCGCCAGGCATTACTACATCACTGAACAACAGGCTGATGCTATCATTTTCCGCCAGTATTTTCAGTGCCTGGGCCGCATTTTCGGCGGTGTATGTCTGGTACCCGAGGTGGCTCAGGTACTGTTTAGTCAGCTGTAGTAAATCGATTTCGTCATCGACGATCAAGATGCTTTCAGTGCCACCAGGTGATTTTTCCTGCTCATTGATACTGGGGATGACCGCAGGTTTGGATGTGCTGGAGCGGGGCAGGTACAGGTGCATGGTCGTGCCGGTGCCTGTTTTTGAATAGATTTTTATATGACCCTGATTGCGTTTGACAAAGCCATACACCATGGCCATGCCCAGGCCGGTGCCTTTATCTTTTGGTTTGGTGGTAAAGAAAGGCTCGAATACGTGCTCCAGAGTTTCCTTGTCCATGCCAGTGCCGGTGTCACTTAACATCAGCTGCACATAGTCACCGGTCTCTGCCCCATAATCCAGCTCAGCAGAAGCAGCATCCAGGTAAACGTTGCTGGTTTCGATCAGCAGTTCACCGCCGTTTGGCATCGCATCGCGGGCATTGATCGCCAGGTTGAGAATGACATCCTGAAATTCACCGGCGTTAATCTCGGTGCTCCATAAATCGTCGGCCAGAAAATATTGCACTTCAACCTCGGGTGTTAATGAGCGTGCAATCATAGTTTCCAGTTCTTTGAGTGAGGTGTTGAGATTTATCACTGTTTTCTCTACGCTCTGGCGGCGAGAAAAGGCCAGTAATTGCCGGGTCAGGTCGGTGCAACGCAATGCCGCTCTGGTGGCAGTTTCTACCCACTGGCGTGGTTTTTCATCGTCGGGGTAAAGCATTTTAAGAAAATCCAGGTAGCCCAGGATGATGCCCAGCTGGTTGTTGAAATCGTGTGCGATGCCGCCGGACAGCTGACCGATGGCTTCCATTTTCTGTGAACGCCGCAGTGCTTCTTCGGTTTGCTGGCGCTCGGTGATGTCCTGCTTGATGGTGATGAAATTGGTGATCTTGCCCTGTTTATCGTGCACCGGTGAGATGGTCTGCTCTTCGGTATAAAAGCTACCGTCCTTGCGCCGGTTGATCAGCTCGCCGTGCCATACCTGCCCGCTGAGGATGGTGCGCCATACCTTCTGGTAGAACTCGGGTGACTGTTTTCCAGATTGTAAGATGCGTGGTGTTTTGCCAATGATCTCGTCACGGTCGTAACCGGTGAGATGGGTGAAGGCATTGTTGACCCATTCGATGATGCCGTTCTGGTCGGTGATGACGATGCCGTTGGCGGCGACACTCAGCGCCGTGGTCTGAACCCGCAGCTGTTCTTCCGTTCTTTTTATCTCGGTGATGTCGGTTTCGATCGCCACGTACTGATAAGGTTCGCCGTTATCATCCATAAACGGCACGATGGTGGTCTCTACGCAATACAGGTCGCCATCTTTTGCACGATTTTGAATTTGTCCGTGCCAGACTTCACCCCGGGATATGGTCTGCCACATCTCTTTATAGAAAGATTCCGGGTGGTGTTCAGATTTTATTATGCGGTGATCGCGCCCGATCAGTTCTTCTATGCTGCGATTGCTGATATCGCAGAATTTCTGGTTGGCGTAGATGATGGTGCCATCTTTGTCAGTGATGCTGATGATGGCGTGCTGATCCATGGCGAATTTCTGATAGTTCAGATCGGTTACTGTGCGTCGCAGGGTCGATGCTGTTTTGCTCAGGCGCAGTAAAATGTAACCGATGTAAGCGAGCAGGAAGAGCGAGAGGCCATACAATAATGAGCGGTATATATTGGCCTGCTGCAGCATCTTGTTATATTCGGTGAGGTAGGCCTGTAACAGTTCATCCATGCGCTGGGTGGTGGGCACGGCGAGCAGCTGATGCATCAGCTTGTCTAGTTGTTTTTTATTATCCAGCACTATTTTGATATGAGCGATCAGAATGGACAGGCTGTCGCGTATCTCAGCAGGCGCTAACGAGAAGTTATCGTTCAGCGTTTTAAGGTCGTTGCTCAGCCTGGAGCTAAGTTCCGTGTTACTGGTCAGGTGCAGTAGCATGGTATCGCGCAACAGGCTGTTGATGGATTGTCGTAGAGGGTAGTTATGTTTATTGTAGGGCAAGCGGTCGATGACCCAGCTGGTGGCGACCGGTAAATAGTGCAGCGAGTTTTTTATAATTGCATTGCTGGATTTAAATGCCTCCAATGCCCGCCGTTTTTGTAATAGTGCGCTGCTGATAGCCTCGACATACTGGTTGATCGCTGCGGGTGTTTCAGCGCATAGCTGTTTTATCATCTCTGCCAGTTCGGTCTGCAGTTGTTGCAACTGGACAATATTTTTTACCGTCGGGTCGTAATAGGGTAACAGCCCCAGCCGTATTTCTAAAATATTTCGGTTCAGGATTGCATCGATCTGTTTGAACTGACTGATATGATCGATGATACGGTTGTGTTTGTCATTGTTGATCGACTGCGTCTTGATAAATAGAAAGGACATGATGAGCAATGTCACCATTCCCGCCAGCAGATATTTAAACCGCAGTTGTTTCATTGCGCATTATCCTGCAGTTGCAGCAGATGCATCTTGTACAATGATCGGCCTTTGTATTCTCCGGGAAGTGTTTTTATAAAGGCTACGATATGGCGGATGTCCTGCTCTGGAATCTCGCGACCGAGCTGGTATTTTGCCATGTCTTTGATGGCATCTTCGAGTGTTGTGACCGAGCCATCGTGAAAATAAGGGGCGGTTAACGCGGCCAGACGCAGGCTGGGGACGCGAAATACATAGCGGTCGTTTTCATCACCGGTGATGTTAAAACGTCCCAGGTCAGATTTTGTCTGCCTGTGCCTGCTGTCAAAAAAATCGCCGAATATGCCGATCTTCATGAGCAGATTGCCACCCACGTTGCTGCCCTGGTGACAGGAGGTGCAGCCGTAGGCTTTAAACAGGTGGTAACCTTTTTTCTCATTTTCGGTGATGGCCTCTGCATCACCTAGCAGATAATGGTCAAAACGTGAATTGATGGTTAGCAGACTGCGTTCGAAGCTGGCAATCGCATCGCGGATATTGTCTGCGCCGATACCGTCCATATAGAGCTTATCGAATTTTTTTATGTAGTTTTTATCTTGCTTGAGTTTGCTGACAATGGTCGGCCAGGTGGTGGCAAATTCATTTTTGTTGGCGACTACAAAATTAATCTGCTGCTCCAGGCTCATGGCGCGCCCATCCCAGAACAGTTGGTGGTTGAGGCTGCTATTGAAAACCGTCGGTGTGTTGACATCAAGTTCGATGTTATTACGTCCCAGTGTGTGGTGGCGGTGGTTCGCGCCATTGTTCGTGAGCAGGTGGCAGCTGGCGCAGGACATGTCGTTAGCTTGCGCCAGACGGGTATCGTGAAACAGGGTTTCACCCAGCATGACTTTGTCTGGATTCAGGTTTTTTGCCGGCAGAATCGGCTGGATCGGTTCGCGCTGTAAATTGAGCGTTGAAGCTGAAGTGTCTACAGGTGATGTATCGCTGGCATAAGCGTTGCTGTTTGAGCAGGGCACTAAAAACAGAAGTAGCGTTAGGCATGCCGCCCATCGTTGCATAGTTTTTTTGTGCAATTTCATGCGACCAATCTCCATGGGGCAGCCTGGTTGGTATGCTTGTTATTTTTGTTTGTTTCCTGCGCCCCCTTAAATTATAGCAGGCTGTGTCCCGTTGTTACTGTTGCTGTGGATCTTCATTTGCTTCTATAAATGTTTACCAGGCTTCCATTGTCAGGGAGTCAGGGATGCTTTAATTTTCAGTGTGCCTGGAAAACCATGAAAAAACTTTATTTGCTGGCAGAGGGCGGGAAAATAGATAACCCTGCGCCTGATCGCATCCCAGCTCGGCCAGCTTTTTCTGGCAGGATAGTGTCTCGACGCCCTCGGCCACTGTTTTCATATTGAGCTTGTGGCCGAGCATGATGATGGTCTCGACGATGGCGGCGGCTTCTGTGTCGGTTTCCATGGTCGAAACAAATGAGCGATCAATTTTTATTTCTGAGAAAGGCGCACGGTGAAGTTGTACCAGGGAAGAATAACCGGTGCCGAAATCATCAATGGAAAGATAGACTCCTTTCATGCGTAGTCGGGTCAGGATGTCCAGTGATTTGACCAGTTCCTGCATCAGGGCAGATTCGGTGATCTCCAGAACTAGCTGTGAGGGTTGCAGGTGGTATTTTTGAATGAGATGCCCCATCCGCTCCGGCAGGTTGAGATCCTTCAGCGTTTTTGCTGACATGTTTATTGCTATCTGCATGATCAGTCCCTGCTCGCGCCAGGACATGCATTGCGCCATCGCCTGTTCCAGTACTACCCAGGTGAGGTCGTCGATCAGGCCGTTTTGTTCGGCGCTGGGCACAAACAGGTCAGGGCTGATCAGGCCACGTTCGGGGTGCTGCCAGCGAACCAGTGCCTCGACTGCGGTTACTGTGTTTTCACCGGCTGCGACGTTAAGTGCGACCTTGGGCTGGTAGTAAACCACCAGTTCATGGTTTGCGATAGCGTCTCGTATTTCGTCGACTGAAGGCGGCTCAATATTTACGTTGGCGCGCAGACTTTTTGCGGTGATGGATAAGCCGTTTAGCAATTCACTCAGCTCAACAGCACGAAACGGTTTACTCAGGCTGCCAGCAAAGTTTAACCCGTGTTCGCTGGCCAGTGTTTGCGCCGAGTGTAGTACGCCCGAGTCGAAACCACTCATCAGGATAAGCAGGGCGTCGCATTTAATCTCTGCCAGGTAGCGGATGACTTCGATACCGTCGACCCCGGGCATGATGAGATCAAGAATAATGACATCGGCGCATTTATTGTATTGTTCTTTAAAAAGCCCCGCATTGTTGAATTGCCTGACATTAAAACCAGCCTGGGTCGCGACATCACTGACAAAATTTGCCAGATCAATTTCATCATCAATGACAATTAATTTTGGCAGACTCATCATGTGGTGTCCTTCTCATCAAGGACTAATCGGATGTGTTGCGCCAGTTCGGCTTTTCGGTAGGGTTTGCTCAGCAGGTGGCTGGAGAAGCGGGCAAGGCCGTTGTGCGCGATGGTCTTCGAGGTAAAGCCTGAAGTTAGCAGCACCTTCAGTTGGGGTTTCTGCTGTGTTGTCTGTTTCGCCAGTTCATAACCGTTCATACCGCCGGGCATCACTACGTCGCTGAATAGCAGGTTGATGCTGTCATCTTCTGCCAGTATTCTTAATGCCTGTGGTGCATTTTCTGCGATGCGGGTGTGGTAACCCAGATCGTTCAGATATTGCTCGGCGAGTCGCAGCAAGTCTATTTCATCATCGACGATCAGAATGTTTTCGCTGCCGGTGGCCAGCTCGACCCTGTTATCCTTGCTGATCATGACGGGGGCTTCGGTTGTGCTGGAGCGTGGCAGGTACAGGCGTATGGTGGTGCCGATACCTGGCTCTGAGTAAATCTTGATGTGGCCACTGTAGCGTTTTACAAAACCGTAGACCATCGCCAGTCCCAGACCGGTGCCTTTGTCGTGCGACTTGGTAGTGAAGAACGGTTCAAACACGTGTTCCAGTGTTTCTTTATTCATGCCGGTGCCGGTATCGCTGAGCATTATTTGCACGTAATCGCCGGCGGCGGTGTCGTAATTTAGCTCGGCATAATCTGTACTCAGGTATTTGTTACTGGTCTCGATCAGCAGTTTGCCACCGTTAGGCATGGCGTCGCGGGCGTTGATTACCAGGTTGAGGATGGCGTCATGAAATTCGCCGGTGTTGATTTCTGTCAGCCACAGTTTATTTGCCAGGAAAAATTGCACCTCTACCTCGGGGGTGACAGTACGCCTGATCATAGTCTCCTGTTCTCTGATCGTGAGGTTGAGGTCAACCACGGTTTTTTCTATATTCTGTCGCCGGGAGAAGGTCAGTAATTGACGGGTTAGATCCATGCAACGCAAGGTGGCGCGGCTGGCGGTTTCTACCCATTTGTGCGGTTTTTCGTCTTTTTTGGTATATTCCTGTAAAAAATCCAGGTAGCCGATGATGACACTTAGCTGGTTGTTGAAGTCATGAGCAACGCCACCGGATAACTGGCCGATGGCTTCCATTTTCTGTGAGCGGCGTAGGGCTTCTTCGGTTTGTTTGCTGCGGGTGATATCTTCGACACTGGACCAGATGAATGTCTCGCCGTCTTTTTCCAGCAGCTGGCCTTGCAGTCGTACCGGCACCCGATGACCGTCCTTGTGGATATATTCTTTTTCATAGGGGCCGTAACGGCCGGTGGCATCCAGATTGTTTAACTGCTGCTCTTCCTTTTTGATGTAACTTTTTGGCGTAATGTCCCAGTATGATAGCTGCAGGGTTTCTTCGATGCTGCGACCGATGATGCTGGCATAAGCCGGGTTGATGTCGACCAGTTCGCCATCCATTCGGCACAAAGCCAGGCCGATGGCTGACTGTTCGAACAGGGTGCGGTTATAGCGTTGGCTTTCCTGCAACTGGTGTTGTTTTTCTGTGACTGATTTTGCCATGCTGTTGAAGCTGCCAGCCAGTTTGTCTAATTCGTCATTGCCCTGTATATCGGTTTCTATCAGTTTTCCACTTTTGGTGAAATTCTGCGCCGCTACGGTTATCTGATCCAGCCGTCGGGTCAGCAGAAAGCCAGTAGTGATTCCGGCGATGGCGATGATTAACATACCGAAGGCGGCGATGGTTAAACCCAGATTGCGTGCCTTGGTGTAGGCCTTTAGCAGAGCTTCATTGGAAAAACTGATGACCAGTTCGCCGAGTTTTCCGGCGCTGTTGTTGATCTCCAGTCGGCGCCAGAGGTGTTCTGTGTCATTATGATGTGTCAACGCAGTGTTGAAGGCCAGGCCCATGTCATCAGAGTGGGTGCTGGCGACCACGCGCTGCTGTGCATCGGCGAGCATGGCTTTTAGCACACGCGGATCTTTTTGCAGGTTTTCCAGATAGGGCTGCAGGTCGGCGTATTCTTCGGTGAGCAGGGCGACGCGGCTGACATTGCCGACCAGATTAAGAATAGTCTGTTCGGTGGCTTCGAGTTGTGTACGACTGGCTTCCAGCGAGTGTTCTAGCGTTTGCCATAAAACCAGCCCCATCATGACAGCTTCCAGCAGCAGAATCATGATAGCAATACGATACTTAAGGGACAACCTCATATTCACTTACCTTTTATCTCACGCAGGAAGGTACGCACTACATCGTACTCCTTATCGATTTCCGGGACAAAGCCCTGTGTTTTCATCCGGTTTAATAATTCTTTTCCAGAATTAGTTTGTCTCCATGATAAAAAAATATTTTTAAGCCGTTGTCGTTCCTCGGCAGGTATTCGTTTATGCACCACGATGGAAATATTTGGAATTGATGGGGTTTTAAGTAGTGGTCGAAGTCGCAGGTTCATTTTTTCTTCGATGATGGCAACAGCAAAAGGTGGTGTAATGCAGGCGTCCGCCGCGCCGAGAATAACCTGCTGGAAACATGAATCAACAGATTTGAATGCTTTAAATTGAACATCTTTGCCGGGCACCAGTCCGATTTTTCCCAGTGCGCGTCGAGCCATGTGCACCACGGGGACAAAAGCCGGCGGTGTGGCGATGACCTTGCCTTTCAGATCGTTGATGTTACGTAACGGACTATCGTCCGGCACCATGATAAGTGAAGTGAAAGGTTCCTGCATGCGTACCAGTGGCAGGTAGCCGAACTGATCGACGGCTGGTGGATACCAGAAAGGCTGGATCAGTGCGATATCGTATTGCTGTTGTTTAAGGTTGTCGAAGAAACGGTTGAAGCGGGAGGCTGTACGAAAATTGACCTGGTGTCCGAGTGTTCGGCTTAGTTCGGCGCTGACTGGTGCATAAATGGTCTCCAGGCGTGCTGCAGACAGGTAGGGGAATACGCCGAATTTATAGCTAGTATTCCGCAGCTCGTTTTCTGCCGCCAGTGATACGGACAGATTGCTGGACAACAATAGAACAAGCAAAATTAATTTCATGTTTTCACTACCTCATCAAGTACCAGACGGATACGTTGTGCCAGCTCGGCCTTGCGATAAGGCTTGCTTAATATCTGGGCAGAAAAACGTGCCTGTCCACTCTGCGCAATGGTTCTTGAAGTGAAGCCGGATGTGAGCAGTACTTTTAGACTGGCATTATCGTTACTCACCCGTTCGGCCAGTTCGTAGCCGTTTATGCCGCCGGGCATGACGACATCACTGAACAGGCAGTCGATGTTTTTGTTTTGTGCCAGTATCTCCAGTGCCTGGCTGGCATTTTCTGCCAGACAGGTTTTGTAACCCAGAGAGGTTAAGAAATTGTCTGCCATGTGCAGCAGGTTGACTTCGTCATCAACGATTAATATGGTCTCTGTGCCTGTTGGCAAGTTTTGCTCGCTGATGGTTTCGTTAGTTATATCGGTTTCGCTGGCGTTTGCACGCGGCAGGTAAATGCGCAAAGTGGTGCCAATATCGATTTCTGAATATACCTGGATGAAACCGTCAAAGCGTTTGACGAAACCGTAGACCATCGACATGCCCAAACCGGTGCCTTTGTCTTTGGATTTGGTAGTGTAAAATGGTTCGAAAATATGTTCCTGGGTGATTCTGTCCATGCCGCTGCCAGTATCGCTCAATATCAGTTGTATGTAATCACCCGCCTGTGCATCCGGGCTAAATGAGGCATATTCTTCATCCAGTGTTTTGTTGCTGGTTTCGATCAGTAATTTGCCACCGTTGGGCATGGCATCACGTGCATTGATCACCATATTCAAAATGGCGTCCTGGAATTCACCGGGGTCGATCTCGGTCGGCCACAGGTCTTCGCACAGGGCGTACTGAATATCGATTGCCGGGGTGATGGAGCGGGCGAACATGGTATCGAGTTCTTTGAGTTTTGTATTGATCTTGACCACGACTTTTTCGTTGCTCTGGGTGCGGGAAAAAGACAGCAGCTGTCGGGTAAGATCGGTGCAGCGCAGGGTGGCATTGGTAGAGATCTCTACCCATCTTGAAGGCTTCTCATCATCGGCGACATAACCTTTGAGGAAATCGAGATAGCCGAGGATGATACCCAGCTGGTTGTTAAAGTCGTGCGCGATGCCGCCGGACAGCTGGCCGATGGCATCCATTTTCTGCGAACGGCGCAAAGCTTCTTCGGCTTCCAGGCGTTCTGTTTCGCCGGATGCTCTGGCGGCAAAGATCTCCAGTAATTCGGACATCTCTTCGGTGTGTTGCAGTGGCTTGCTGTCCATCACGACCAGTATGCCGAGCAGTTTGCTCTTGCTGTCGAGCAATGCTCGGCCGCTATAGCCTTCGACAGACATGGTTTTCAGCATTTTGTCATCGGGGAACTGCTGCTGTACGTCTTTCTGATAGGTGCAGGTACCGTATTTCGCTACATTGGCGCAGGGTGTGTTTTTTAGCGGGTATTCAAAGTTGTCGACGATTTCTCCGTGGGCATAGATGGCTAGCGTGTTGATGTTCCCAGGATCATTTTTGTTGATTATGCCGACGAAGGCATAGTCGGTGCCAAAGATAGTTGCCATATGTTCGACCAGATGGCGGAAGAAGGTGTCGCCGGTTGCAGTGGAAACGCCGGTAGCAATATTTTTGATGGCCTGTTCGTGGCGTATGCGATCATTCTCGTACCGCCTGCCGCGATGTACCACGTAGAACAGCCCGATTAAGCCAAGTGCCCAGATACCAATATGTGTGCGAGTAACAAGTTCGGCCGTCTTTTCTGCGGCTGCCAGGTAAGGTTGTAATGGCACGGAAATACTGACGCCGCCGGCGATATCGCCCAGTTCAAAACCTGACTGGTTGTGACATTTAAGACAGCCTTCACGCATTCTCATGGGGCGCATCAATCGTAGATAGGGTTCACCGTTCATCTCTGTGACAGCGATGCTTTCTGTCTCGCCTTCATCAAAACTGTTGAGTGCTTTTAATTCCCAGGCATCGGGTTTGTTGTCCGGGTTTAACGGTCGCCGACTGCTGATGCCGCCTTTGATGCCATACAGCACCTCGAACTTGTCAGCCATTTGTCGCACCATGTAGGCCGGGTTCATCAGGGTGAGTTTCATGCCGTCGGTGGTGACGACATCACGCTCCGGCAGCTGGGCGAGATAAGGGTTGGGCGGTGTGCGTGCATCGGGTTTGACGTAGAGTCCGCCATGGCGGGTAGCCCAGCGGCGGAATGCGAGGTCTTTATACCAGTTGGCGCGGGCTTCTTCGGTGGCCAGATGTTTAGTCTGGGCTTTGATCTGGTTGATGTTCCAGTACAGTGAATAGCCGACGAACAGGCTCCAGGCAACGATGCCGGCCAGCATAAAGCGGCCGATTGGGATGCCTTTGAACCCTGTCTGAACGGCTTTCCTCATTCGCTCTCCCGGTCAAGCGTGAGCCTGATGTGCTGCGCCAGATTGGCTTTGCGGTAGGGCTTGCTTAATATTTGTGTAGAGAAAAGTATACGGCCTTTTTGTGTTACGGTTTTCGAGGTAAATCCCGAGGTGATCAGCACTTTTAGTTCGGGTTTTTCTTCTGTTGCAATTTGCGCCAGTTCATAACCGTTCATGCCGCCGGGCATGACAACATCGCTGAACAGACAGTCGATGTTTTTGTGTCTTGCCAGAATTTCCAGTGCCTGGCTGGCGTTTTCTGCCTGGTAGGTTTTGTAGCCCAGCTCGGTTAAATATTTATCCGCCAGATATAGCAGGTCGACCTCGTCATCAACAATCAGTATGGTTTCATTGCCCAGAGGAAGATCTTCATCTTTTATTTTATTGTTGACACTGTCGGCTTCGGTGGTTGTGGCGCGGGGCAGGTAAAGGCGCAACGTGGTGCCGACGTTTACTTCTGAATAGATTTTGATAAAGCCGTCAAAACGTTTGATAAAACCGTAAACCATCGACATGCCCAGACCGGTGCCCTTGTCTTTAGCTTTGGTGGTGTAAAACGGTTCGAATACGTGTTCCTGTGTGCTTTTGTCCATGCCGCTGCCGTTGTCACTAAGCAGTAATTGCACATAATCACCGGCCTGTGCATCCGGGTTCAGTGCGACATAATCTTCATCCAGGTAGATATTACTGGTTTCAATTAGCAGCTTGCCGCCATTGGGCATGGCGTCGCGTGAGTTGAGTACCAGATTTAAAATGGCGTCCTGGAATTCGCCGGGGTCGATCTCGGTCAGCCAGATGTTGTCAGACAGCACGTATTCGACATCGACCGCCGGTGTTACTGAGCGGGTAAACATGGTTTCCAGTTCGCGTAGTTTGAGGTTGATATCAACCACGACTTTTTGATTGCTTTTGGTGCGGGAAAATGACAGCAGCTGGTGCGTCAGATCCATGCAGCGCAGGGTGGCACTGGTGGATATTTCGACCCATTTTTTTGGTTTCTCATCGTTGGTAACATATTTGCTGAGAAAATCGAGGTAGCCGATGATGATGCCTAGCTGGTTGTTGAAATCGTGTGCGATGCCGCCCGATAACTGGCCGATGGCATCCATCTTCTGTGAGCGGCGCAAGGCATCTTCGGTCTGGTATTGTTGCGTGACATCGCGGAACACCAGGATGACGCCGAGGATGTTTTCGTTTTCATCGATGATTGGTGCGGCGCTGTCAGAGATCAGGTATTCGGTGCCGTCTTTGCTGATGAGTACGGTGTGGTTGACCAGATCAACTACCTTGCCGGTGCGTAAGACTTTTTCTACCGGGTCTGCCACTGACTTGCGTGTTTGCTCGTTGATGATCTGGAATACCATCGGCAGTGGTCTGCCACGTGCTTCTGTCACCGGCCAGCCTGTCAGGCCAACAGCAATTGGATTCATGCGTGTGATGTTGCCATCGACATCGGTAACAATGACTGCATCACCGATACTGTCGAGTGTCATGGCCAGGCCGCGTTCGCGTTCCTGTAATTTTCGCTGCGCTTCCAGGCGTTCAGTGATATCCAGGAAGGTCACCACAGCACCTACGCATTCGTGTTCTTTGAAGATGGGGTGAGACCAGTATTCGGCAGTAAAGCAGCTGCCATCTTCCCGCCATAACACTTCGTTGTCGACGTGTGTGCCCTGCTGTTTTCTGAATGCGCGATAGATATGGCATTCTTCAACAGGGTATTTTGATCCATCATGGTAGCTGTGGTGAATCAGCTCATGCATGTTATTACCGAGCAATTTTGAGTCATCGATATATCCCAGCATATCAAGGCAGGCCTGGTTGACAAAGGTACACCTGCCTTCAATGTCCAGACCATAGATGGCTTCGGCGGTGGAATCGAGTAACAGGTGGACCTGGGTTTGACTCTGGTTCAGATTTTTGTCGGCCTGTTCCAGGGCTAATGCGAGTTTGTTGTATTCGTCATGCCGTTTGCGCAATTCAGGCAGTTGTAATTTGCCCGAGCCTATCTGTGATAATGAGGCTTCGATGGTGGACAGGGGTTTGCTGACCCAGCGACCGAAGATCAGGCCGATGCCGACAGCCATCAGCAATACGATGAGAATGTATTTGGAAAAATCAGTTATAAGCGCGTGTTGTTGTGTGACTGAGAGTGATAAATCAAGTTGCAGAATCATGGTGCCAATAGAGTGCCCCTGAAATTCGATATTGCTGTAGATGCGAAGGGCTTTGTTGCCATCAACTTTTATTTTGGTAAACAAGATGCCGTCTGGAGCCCGCGCCAGTTCGTATTCATCGATCAGTGTTCCTGTATATTTTTTTTGTAGCGGGTAATCTGCGGGTTTGTTATGGGCAAAGGTAATACCGTTGGTATCGAGCAGGGCGATTTCGTCGATGCTGAACAGGCCGCCGTTGCCGATCTGCTGCTGATAGTTTTGTATCTGATTTGTGATATTAATCCAGGCGGCATAGTGGTCGTTAAAATGCAGGTTTTTTCCATTACTGCTGTTGAGCGAGCTTATCAGCTGCTTCGCCATCTGTTTTGTGGACTGGTGGAGTAAGTTCGACTGGGCGTTGTAGAAATGGTAAGCGCAACCGATTAGTACCACAGAAATAATAAACACCAGCATGGTGTTTACCTGGCGTGATAATGACCTTGAAAACCAGTTTAATAAGTCCATCTCTTAATTCCCTGAATCGATGTTAACTTCTCTTAGCATGTCTTTTATAGGTTGATAAAAAGCGGGTGATTTTTTGACGAAACCATCAAGGTAAAATTCGGCCAGCAGTTTTTTTCCTTCGGTTTTGTTATTCATGTTTAACAGAGTGGACGATAGTTTATCGATTTCTGTTGCGCTTACCTCGGTGCCGGTAACAATCGGGGTAAAGGGGAAGGGACCTATGCGTTCTATCTCGTGCAATGCCTGTTTTGCTTGCGGGTGACTTTTTAGATAGGCTTCCCAGATATATTCGTCGACGGCAGCGACGTCGGCTAGATTATTAAGCAGTGCCTTGATGCTTCCTTCATGGCTGCCGGTGTTGAGTAATAAACGAAAATGTTTGTTTATATTGATGCCCTGTTTGTGCAGTGCATACCTGGGTGCCAGAAATCCCGAGTTTGATCTTGGGTCAGAGTATGCCAGCACCCCGCCTTTGAAATCTGCCAGTGTTTTTTCGCTGCGGTCACGACGTGTCAGAATCAGGCTGTGATAGGTCGGTTTTTTGTTGAACAGGGGCACGGCAACCAGTTGTTGGCCGGTTGTGTCATTGTCTTCGACGTAAGGTGCGCCGCAGGTCCAGCCGACGGCTTTCGGGTTTTCGCGTAACACGCGTGACAGCTCTGCGTATTTGTTTACATACATGACCTGTAGCGGGTAACCGGATTGTGTCGACAGGTATCGTGTAAAACGTTCGATCAGGTTGCCATTATAGCTGTTAATGATGACGCCGCTAACCACAAAAGGGTGTTGAGTCTTATCTGATGCCTGGGCCTGTTGTGCCTGTGCGAGAATCAATAGTGATATTGTTAATAGATGAGATACGAAAGAGCCGCCTGTTATTTTAGGGGGCGCTATGATTTTGCTGGCAAACTTGCCAGTGTTTTTGATGCGGGTTCGCAGCCAGGTGATCGTTGCGTGCGTGCCTACGCGCATATCACCCCTGTTTTTTACACGGTTTTTTAACCTGATGCTAAACATAGTTTTTTACTTGATACGGTATGTTTTAGTGTATACGAGTAGAATATATATTGATACTTTGCTGGTTTATTTTAAAACCTGCTTAACTTTGCGGAATAACTAGGAAACCTATGTTTGTGGCCACGGTTGACCGCTGTTAATGATAAGCCGGTAATGCTAAAAAATGTTTAATGTGTTCGATGATGGTTTTGTTTGTTGGCAGATAACCACGAGTTATACGCGGCCTTGTCATTAATGGCATGCAAGCCACTCTCGTAATCAAACAGACTGAACATCTGGTGCAGAATCCAGTGCAGGTAAGAGCGACGACATTGGTCGTTGGTGGTGCGCATTTCCTGCATGGCTTTATGGAATCGGTGTTCTGTCTGCAGCTGTTTTTTTATGCTTGCTGCACGTGTTTTCAGTCGTCGTTTCCAGCGACGTTTGCGTCGTCTGTCAGATTCTTCAGTGGTCAAACGAGGTGCCGCACAGGGTTTGCTGGTTTCTTTATATTCAGTCATTGTTATCTTCCATTACCGCTACTGTCCATAATTATCGATAATGCAGCACATAAATGCTTGTCGCTTTCTGCCCATCGTTTGACTGAACGCGACAGCTTTAAGCGACTATGATGCGAAACGCTTAGACCGGGGGATTTTGGTGTTTTTTCCAGAAACAGTTACTACTGCTGAGCAGGGCCGTGGCCAGAGAAATTTCGACAATGGCCATGCTGATTAAGAAACTATAATTTTCATGAGCCAACCATGAAATATATCGACCTAGCAGAATCATTGTCAGCAGGAAGAAATAAAAACGCGTGCGGTAAAACTGCCAGAGTTTCGGGCTTGCCAGGGTATGGATGCGTTTCAGGTTTTTCAGGCATACACGGCTGAACAGGTATCTGGCTTTGAGTAGACCGATGAGTATGCCTGCTGCGATGGCCAAGCCAGTCCAGAGTTGATTCGAATGTAAACCATGCGCTTCAGATAATAATCGGGCGCTTTTGTAGGAAAGTATGATGGCACCGCTATACCAGACCAGAGCGGCAAGAATTTTCAGCGTGCGGGTTGAACTGTTGAGCATAGAGCGTTCGTTATAGGCTAATAGATAAGCACATTATATTACCGCATTGAGTACATACCTTATCGCTCCTTATCGCTGTTTAATCGTTACTTAGTTTTGCAAAGTGAATTTAAAAAAACAGGAAGTAATGTCAGATTAATTACAGAACATGACCGAAATTCGACTATTTACCAGATTTACCCGTGCCTTAAATTGGGCATGGGGCAGGACAGTGGTTACAGAAAAAGGCTGAAGTGCCGATCAAAAAACCTGCGTATGAAGTGTTTTCAGGTGTTTGTGAAATTTAAAGATCCAGTTTTATCTGAATCTAAAAACAAATTATATTTCTGGCACGTGATCTGCTAATGAATAATATCAACTGTAAATAATAGAGATATTAACTATGAAGATTAAAAACCTTATTCATCAGGAAAAAATAATTATAGAGATAGCGGCATGGGTGTTTATTTTTAGCATGGCCTGTGTTTTTGCTCTAGTCATCATCTAGGGAAGCTCTGAATAAGTCATGAATCGACATCTTGCCGATATAACATTAATTATGGAAATGTCCGGCTTCATCGTTGTGAAACTTCGCAATAGCCCTG
>VAPF01006015.1_pt1 | contig 17048 bp, 21 predicted proteins | sample 3393931 | NCBI WGS metagenome assembly VAPF01 (sample SAMN08290437, study PRJNA428436) | hydrothermal vent metagenome | isolation source: Deep-sea hydrothermal vent chimney | place: Atlantic Ocean: South-mid Altantic Ridge | depth 2773 m m | reverse complement strand
CCGACGGAAACAGCCGCGACCGCACCATAAACCGGAATTTTTTTACCCAGCTTTTTCCGCATTGCATCGACCATCGCTACATAAGCACCTGTAATGGACGCGGTGCGTGTGCCACCATCCGCTTGAATGACATCACAATCCAGTACGATTGTATTTTCACCCAGGCCTTTCAGATCCACCGCTGCACGTAATGAACGTCCGATCAAACGTTGAATTTCTACGGTGCGCCCGCCTTGTTTACCTCTTGCAGCTTCACGACCCATTCTTGAACCGGTCGAGCGTGGCAACATTCCATACTCTGCTGTAATCCATCCTTGGCCTTTACCTTTCAAAAAGCGAGGCACCTGGTTATCCAGACTGGCAGTGCAAATCACTTTAGTATCTCCAAATTCAACCAGCACGGAGCCTTCAGCATGCATAGTGAAATTACGTGTCAACTTAATTGTTCTTAATTCATCAAGAGCTCGACCACTTGGGCGCATAACAGACTTCCTTTTTATTAAAATTTAAAGGTTAGATAATTCAGGCAAATAGATTAGAATATAACAAAGTATAGCACCGAGACAGGATTAAAAAGAAACAACATGATACGAAGCATGACGGCCTTTGCCCACAAACAGCTTCAAACCGAAGGGGGCACACTGACGTGGGAAATTCGCTCAGTGAATCATCGTTACCTGGAACCGGCCATTCGACTTCCTGACTGTTTGCGCACATTGGAAACATCCGTTCGTGAAGTACTCAAGAAGCAACTCAGCCGAGGCAAAATTGATTGCAACCTTCGATTTCAACGCAATGAATCCAGTAATTCGACTATTGAAATCAACCAAGCGCTTACAGAGCAGCTCATTACCGCTACCCAGCAAATCAATGCCTTATTAAAAACCAACGCCAATCCTGTTCAGGCAATGGAACTTTTGAATTGGCCTGGTATTGTTCAAAATGTTGAACTTGATGCCAAACCACTGCAAGCGACCTCAATAAAACTGTTTGAAGCAACGCTGTCTGAACTACGTAAATCGCGTGAACGTGAAGGCGAAAAACTACAAACACTCATACGCCAACGCTGTGATGCGATGGAGAGTTGGACGACTCAAATTAAAACATGCTTACCACAAGTATTAGAGACAATACGCCAAACACTCAGCCACCGGCTCGCTGAATTAAAATCAGAGATTGATCAGTCTCGACTTGAGCAAGAGTTGGTGTTGCTTACACAGAAACTGGATGTTGATGAAGAGCTGGATCGCCTTGCAGCTCATATCATTGAAGTCCGGCGCGTATTAACACTTGATGAACCCGTTGGAAGACGGCTCGACTTTCTCATGCAGGAGCTGAACCGTGAAACAAATACGATTGCATCAAAATCGGCCAGTGCAGAGATCACTCGTATCAGCATTGAAATGAAAGTGCTCATTGAACAGATGCGCGAACAGGTTCAGAATATCGAATAATTCACTTAACTCGGAAAGTTGTTATGAAACCGAAGCAAAAAAATCAGGATAGTTTCCGCCTTAGAGGAAGTTTTTTCAGTCTCTCTGCCATGGAGCTGCACTCCTCAGATATTGATAAAATTGATGAACAGCTAGCTGAAAGTATTGCCCTCGCCCCCAAATTCTTCGAAAAAGCACCCCTTGTTATTGACCTAGAAAAAATCAAAGGTAAAATCCCTGACCTGCTCGTCCTGCGGCAATTATTAGAACGGCACAACCTGATTCCTGTCGCAGTCTGCTCCTCTAAAAAACTACATCAAAACGCAGCACATAAAGCAGGGCTTGGCATACTCACGACCAACACACCTCCAGTCGATCCAGTCACTAATAAGGCAAAAGAGGCTAAAACAGAGGATCATCAGGAGGCGGCCGAAACACCACCACACGATGAAGCCAAAAGTAACGGGGTCATGATTCGTCAATCGGTACGTTCTGGGCAACAAATCTACGCAAAGGGGTGTGATTTAACCATATTGTCCTCAGTCAGCCCTGGCGCTGAAGTACTTTCTGATGGAAATATTCATATTTACGGTGCACTCCGTGGACGTGCTTTTGCAGGTGCTAGCGGTGATACTGGAGCCATGATTTTTTGTCACAGTCTGGAAGCAGAGCTGGTTTCCATTGCCGGACACTACCGCCTAAATGAAAAAATTGACTCCGATTACCTAAGTAAACGAACAGTCGTTCATTTACAAGATGAGAAACTACTTATTGATTTACTGGATTAACAGTGATAAATAAGACAGGCTTTTAAAAAAGTGATAAGGAAATCGCTTTCAAAGACTCATTGTTACGTTATAAAATAAATCAAGAACAAAAACTGATCCAGATTAATAACTCAGGGAATATACTGAAAATGTCTCAAATCATTGTCGTTACGTCCGGTAAAGGGGGCGTAGGAAAAACAACCACAAGTGCTTCGCTGGGTTCAGGATTAGCCTTGAAAGGACACAAAACAGTTATCATCGACTTTGACATCGGCTTGCGTAATCTTGATTTGATCATGGGCTGTGAACGCCGCGTTGTTTATGATTTTGTCAACGTTATTAATGAAGAAGCCACCCTGAATCAAGCACTGATCAAGGACAAACGTGTTGATAACCTATTTTTGTTGCCTGCATCACAAACGCGCAATAAAGATGCTCTAACTCGGAAAGGTGTCGAACGTATACTGGATCAACTGACCGGCGAACACAGTTTTGACTATATTGTATGTGACTCTCCCGCAGGGATCGAACACGGCGCATTAATGGCGCTCTATTTTGCTGATGAAGCCATTATAGTCACCAACCCTGAAGTCTCTTCTGTTCGTGATTCAGATCGTATTTTAGGTATTCTGGCCAGTCAATCCCGTCGTGCAGAGCGCGGTGGCACACCCGTTAGAGAGCGGCTGCTACTCACTCGCTATTCACCGGCACGCGTCGCAAACGGCGACATGCTTTGCATTGAAGATATCGAAGAAATTCTAGCCATTCCATTACTGGGTGTCATTCCTGAATCAGGGGATGTATTAAAAGCCTCAAATTCAGGCTCACCCGTTATTTTGGATAGTGAGAGCGATGCAGCAAAAGCCTACGGGGATGCCGTTGACCGCTTCCTCGGCGAAGAAGTTCCTCTACGGTTTATCGAAGAAGAGAGACCTGGATTATTTAAAAGATTATTTGGAGGCAAAGGATGAGCCTGCTCGACTATTTTCGTAAACCTAAGAAAAAGACAGCTTCGCTTGCCAAAGAGCGTTTGCAAATCATTGTCGCACATGAACGATCTCAGCGTGGAACAGCAGCACCTAATTATCTACCACAAATGAAAAAAGAGATATTGGCCGTTATTAGCAAGTATGTTGATATTGATAAAGAGCAGGTCAAAGTCAGTCTTGATAAAAACGAGCAGTTTTCCGTTCTGGAACTCAATGTCACCCTGCCTGATAACGACTCCCGAATACGCTAATTTTATCTCGTTCCCATGCTCTCCGTGGAAATGCATACGATAGTGAAAGAATAACATACGATATGGATTCCCACGGAGGACTGTGGGAACCAGAAATCGACTTGACCAGAGACCCCATATGGATTTTATACAAATAGCGGTTTTAGCCATTGTTCAAGGGCTAACCGAATTTCTTCCTGTCTCCAGCTCAGCCCATCTGATTTTAGTCCCGGCCTTAACAGGCTGGGAGGATCAAGGGCTGGCTTTTGATGTGGCAGTTCATGTCGGAACATTGGCAGCTGTCGTCGCCTATTTCCGCAAAGAGTTGGCAAAAATGTTTACTGACTGGTTTGCGTCCTTGGCGGGTAAAGGACAAACCAAAGAGAGCAAGCTGGCGTGGGCTGTACTGCTAGGTACTATTCCCGCAGGGCTTGCCGGCCTGATCTTTAAGGATTTCATCGAAGAAAATTTGCGTGGCCCTATCGTGATTGCGATAACAACCATTGTCTTTGGTATCGCATTATGGATTGCCGATCGCAGGGGAAAGATGAATCGCAGCGAATACAGCATCGTCTGGTTTGATGTGCTTGTCATTGGCTGCGCTCAGGCATTAGCACTTATTCCGGGCACATCACGTTCAGGAATCACAATCACTGCTGCACTCCTGCTCGGTATGACGCGTGAAGCCGGAGCGCGATTTTCATTCCTGCTCTCTATTCCGATTATTGTGTTAGCCGGTGGATTGGAGACGGTCGGTTATCTTGAACATGCAAAAGGCGATGACTGGCTACCACTGGTTCTGGGCGCTGTACTTTCAGCCGTCAGTGCCTACCTCTGTATTCACTTCTTCTTAAAGCTTCTTAACCGCATCGGTATGACACCTTTTGTCATCTATCGACTGTTATTGGGAATTGTGCTCCTGGCAGTATTTTTGTAGGTTGGTGGTGAGCTTGCGAATCCCAACGTAGCCAATAATGTTGGGGTTCGCAAGCCAAGTAGGGTGCATTATATGCACAACAACACTGCTGACAATGCCAAAAATCACTTGGTTTTATGAAACGTTTTTGGTGCGTGCAACGCACCCTACTTGGCTTCTGGCAGTCCAGATTGACGCTAGTTCGTATGCGACTTACGTGCTACACTTAACCAGTGTAAAATGCAATATAATACGGTAAGAGGCTGAAGTACAATGACTAATGTAACGATATCTATAGAGGAAGAAGACCTCAAGCAAGCTCGAATGGTTGCACTACAACAAGGTTCATCGTTGAATGCCGCGATACGTGAATTTGTGAAAAGCTACATCGGAAATACCAGGCGCTACAGCCAGGTGACTGAACGTATTTTACAAAGAGCCGAACAATCACAATTCAGTAGCGAAGGGTGTGAATGGACAAGAGAAGACTTGTATGAACGATAAAGTCTTTTTCGATAGCAATATATTAGTTTATGCCTACGACAAAAATGAACCGGAAAAGGGGGCAATTGCTAAACAACTCATCCGCGAACATGGAACAGATGGCAATCTTGTATTGAGCACACAGGTCATGCAAGAATTCTATGTCACTGTTACCAAAATCGGCAAACATATGCTACCCAAAGAAGAAGCGGCCGATATAGTAAATGATCTTGCTGAGTTCCCATTGATACAGATAACTAAAGACATCATTGCACGAGCGATGAAACGCCATCAAACCAGGATATTTTCTTTTTGGGATAGTCTGATAGTAGAAGCAGCCTTACAAGCTGGATGTTCGACCTTGTTAAGCGAAGACATGCAGGATGGATTTGTGATTGATGCAATGCAAATACACAATCCCTTTTCACGCTTACCTACATAAAAGAAACTATCGCTATTTTTTGCCTACTTGTTGAGGTTCGCAAGCTCACCACCCACCTACCAATTGCCACAAATTATTGAATTCTATATTCTGCAGAACGCGCATGGGCAGTCAAACCTTCGCCACGCGCGAGTATTGAAGCAGGCACCCCTAATCGAGAAGCACCTTCTTTCGAGCACATAATTAAACTAGAACGCTTCTGAAAATCATAAACGCCCAATGGTGACGAGAAACGTGCTGTGCGTGATGTAGGCAATACATGATTAGGCCCCGCACAATAATCACCCACGGCTTCAGCCGTATATCGACCCATGAAAATAGCACCCGCACGACTGATACTTTCGACCAACGATTCAGGCTCTTCTACAGACAGTTCAAGATGCTCTGGGGCAACATGGTTTGAAACCTGAGCGGCTTCAGCCAAATCAGTCACTTGAATCAAAGCGGCTCTGGATGATAATGATTTCTCAATAATTTCAGCGCGCTCCATTGTTGGCAACAGACGGTTAACACTCTCTTCAACTTTATCAATAAATTCAGCATCAGGGCAGACCAGTAAAGATTGTGCATCTTCATCATGCTCTGCCTGAGAAAACAGATCCATCGCGATCCAGTCAGGGTCTGTTTGACCATCACAAATAATCAATATTTCTGATGGCCCTGCAATCATATCAATGCCCACCGTACCAAATACCATTTTTTTTGCAGTGGCCACATAGATATTACCTGGGCCTACAATTTTATCGACTTGCGGTACGGTTTCAGTTCCATAAGCCAATGCTGCCACAGCCTGAGCACCGCCGATCGCAAATACTTTATCGACATTCGATATGCAGGCCGCAGCCAGAACTAAATCATTGACTTCACCATCAGGTGTAGGCACAACCATAATAAGCTCTTCAACACCCGCCACTTTCGCAGGAATTGCATTCATCAATACAGAAGATGGGTATGCTGCTTTTCCACCGGGAACATACAAGCCAACTCGATCAAGTGGCGTGACTTTTTGCCCCAACATCGTGCCATCAGCTTCAGTATAAGACCACGATTCAATTTTTTGGTGTTGGTGATAACTTTTTATGCGCTCAGCAGAAAACTCCAGTATTTCACGCTGCACTGCAGTGATCGACTGCAGTGCTTTTTGCTGACGAGAACTACTGATATCCAATGCTGCCATATCAGTAACACTCATACGGTCAAAACGATTCGTGTACTCAACAACAGCGCTGTCACCTCGTTGCCGAACATCGTTTAATATGCCGTTGACGGTTTGAAATACAGCATCATCGCTTGCTTTATCCCATGCCAACAACTGATCCAACTGTGACCAAAAAGTATTCTCTTTGCTATTAAGGCGCTTTATCTTCATCATCATTCAATGCCCAGATTAATTTTTACGCTGCGCAACCGCTTCTTCAATTTTATCAACAAAGCTTTTTACTACCGAGTGCTTCATTTTCATTGATGCTTTATTCACAATCAGACGAGAGCTGATATCAACAATATGTTCATACGGCTTCAGACCATTCGCCACCAGAGTATTCCCTGTATCCACCAAGTCAACAATCGCATCAGCCAATCCCACTAAAGGCGCAAGTTCCATTGATCCATAGAGTTTGATAATTTCAACCTGCTCACTTTTGGCTGCAAAGTAGCGCTTAGCTGTTTTGACATATTTTGTTGCAATACGTAACCGGCCTTGTGATTGTATACCATCCACTGGCCCTGCCAGCATCAAACGGCACTTTGCAATCTCAAGATCCAGTGGTTCGTAAATACCTTCCCCGCCATACTCCATTAATACATCTTTACCCGATACACCGACATCCGCCGCACCGTAATCCACATAAACAGGCACATCCGATGCACGAATAATAAGCAGCTTTACATCATCATGATTGGTATCAAAAATCAGCTTGCGACTGGTCGCCAAATCATCCCGAAGTTCAATGCCAGCATAAGCCAGCAAAGGTAAAGTCTCTTTTAAAATACGCCCTTTCGACAAGGCAATTGTCAATTTTTTATCCATCAATAACTACTCAGAAACTCGGCGAATCGTTGCTCCTAATTGAGCCATTTTCTCTTCAATATGATCATAACCACGATCAACATGATAGATACGAGAAATCTCTGTTTCACCTGTTGCAACCAAACCGGCTAAAACCAGACTGGCCGATGCACGCAAATCTGTTGCCATCACGGGCGCGCCTGTCAGCTGTTCTTTGCCTGTACAAAATACCGTATTACCACGTAATTTAATTTGAGCGCCCATACGTTGCAGCTCTTGCACATGCATAAAACGATTCTCAAAAATCGTTTCCGTCACCGCACCGACACCTTCTGCAACTACATTCATTGATGTAAACTGAGCCTGCATATCCGTTGGAAAACCTGGATACGGGGCGGACTGAACATCCACGGCTTTAGGGCGTTTCCCTTTCATATCCAACTCAATCCAATCGTCACCTGTTTCGATATGAGCGCCAGCTTCTCGCAATTTAATCAGCACAGTTTCCAGTAGATGAGGGTCGGTATCTTTCAATTTGATGCGGCCACGAGTCATTGCGGCTGCGACAAGGTAAGTGCCCGTTTCAATGCGATCGGGTAATACGGTATAACGCGCGCCATGCAAACGTTCAACGCCATCAATCACTAAAGTATCAGTGCCGACACCACTAATTTTGGCACCCATCTGAATCAAACAGTTTGCCAAATCAGTCACTTCGGGTTCACGCGCAGCATTTTCGATAACCGTTTGCCCATCGGCCAGCGTTGCCGCCATCATTAAGTTTTCAGTGCCCGTCACGGTGACCTGATCCATTACCAAGTGTGCGCCCTTCAGGCGCTCCGCTCGTGCCCGAATCACTCCACCCTCGATAGTAATGGTCGCACCCATTGCTTCCAGACCAGAGATATGCAGGTTGACTGGACGAGAACCAATCGCACAACCACCTGGCAAAGCAACATTGGCCTCTCCATGGCGAGCCAACAAAGGCCCCAACACCAGGATTGATGCACGCATGGTTTTAACCCATGCATAAGGCGCATCAAACGTATTGATCGTCGTGGAGTCTATTTCAACACACATTTTTTCATCGACAACCAGCTGCACACCCATCTGTCCCAACAGCCCCATCGTTGTTGTTACATCCTGTAGATGAGGCACATTACAAATTGTGACAGGTTCATCTGCCAATAAGGTCGAGGCAAGAATAGGCAAGGCAGCATTTTTAGCACCAGAGATGCGAATTTCGCCATCTAACCGTGCTCCGCCCGTAATTATTAGTTTATCCATTGAAAGTAGTTTGTATTATTAATTAAAAAAATATTTCTCGTTCCCATGCTCTGCGTGGGAATGCATACGGTGCCAACATATAGCACGGTATATGGGTTCCCACGCGGGAGCATGGGAACCAAAAAACTATGCTGCATTTTGAGCATCTGCCCACTGCGCTACAGTATAGGTGCGAATAGAAAGCGCATGAATCGCTGATTCCATTTGATCACCTAACGCCGCATAAACCATGCGGTGTTGTTGTAACATTCCTTTTCCCGCAAAATCATCACAGATGACAACAGCCTGAAAATGGCGACCATCACCACATACTTCAGCCTGGCTGTCAGGTAAATTACTTTCTATCATCTCTTGAATCGTTTCAGGTTGCATTATCAATTGATCTCACAAAATTAGTTATCTATAAGCATTGAAAGTCCACTTAGTTCAGCAATTGCTTTCATTTGCTGAGGAACATGGTGACATAGTATTTTTTTATTGTGTTGTTTTGCCAAACGCTGCCACTCAACCAGCAAAGCAAACCCTGCGCTATCAACTTGGGTGACTTTCAATAAGTCTAATACTAACTCATCACCTTCGAGGTCAAACAGTGGCAAACTCTTTTTATGCAATACTGGAACGGTCGCATAGGTCAGTATTCCAGTAATTTGATACTGATTATCAGCTATTTTATTTAATTGTGCAGCTAGATCGCTCATGAAGAAGCAGGTTCAGCCTTGTGGTTTCCTTTGGCCAATTTTTCAATCAAACGATCCAGCCCTTTTTTACGGATCTCTTTTGAAAAGCTGGTGCGATAGTTCGCCACAAGACTAATTCCATCGACTTCGACATCATATAATTTCCAGACATCTTCTTTCAGGTGAAGTTTATAGTTAATTGGAATTGGAAAGCCACCAGGCTCATCCACTTCCATACGCACAGTTGCGTTGGTCGCACCCTCTTTGCCACGAAAAGGGAGGTAGTTGAACTCTTTATCAATAAATTCATTCAATGATTTTGCATAAGTACGTACAAGCAGTTGTTTGAACTCAACAACAAAACGCTGTTTTTGCTCATCCGTTGCACGTAACCAGTATTTACCTAAAACCCACCTTGAGGTACGTTCAAAATCAAAATGGGGCAGCACCAAGTCTTCAACGAGAGAATAAATTTTTTCAGGGTGTTTTTTAATGATCGACTGCTCTTCTTTCAGCTTAGCAATCACCTTTTCAGAAGTCTCCTCCATTAACTTCTGTGGTGTAGAATCTTTTGCCCATACAGGGTTTAAAAAAGAGACAAGCAGTACAGCAGCTATAATCTGAATTTTCACTGTTTTTCTCCTGTTACATTCATCAATTGGGCAACATACATATTGTAATCAAATGTTGTTTTAAGGTAATCCGTATGTGCCATCACATAACTTTGCAATGCCAATATTATTTGCTCAGGTTTTTCTAGTCCAGCTTCAAAATCTGCAAAACTTGCTACCATCCAGCGCCGTGCGGCACGACTGCCCTCAGCCAACTTATTGACCGCTTCATGATACGCGTGCACCTGATAGTATTGCTCCGCTACTTGAAAAGGAATTCCTGTTTTTGCAAATTTAGCCTTCGAAAGCATCGCATTTAATTCAGCTTCTGCCTGTCTGATTTTTGCTGATTGTACGCCATTCGCCCACTTCCAGTTAAGACCGATCACAGGGATGATTCCATAGTCATTAAAAGGATCAGCAATAAATGGACTATCCAGACGATCTCTATTGGTCGAGTTTGCTGCCATGCCAAGAAACCCCGCAAACACATTGGGGCGTTTTTCTGATTTTTTTGCCTCAAGCAGAGCCTGACGTGCAGCTAAGCCTGCATTGACTTGAGCAATTTCAGGGCGCTGTGACAGAGCATTTTTTCGCAAATCTTCTTTTGTTAGTTCAGGCAATTCGACCGGTTTTATTGCTTTATCGAGCAATTCAACATCAACATTATCCTCAATACCTGAAAGCATTTTCAGCCCCGCCAATGCAACTCGCTCAAGCCCTGTCGCCTGCGCCATATAACGTCCCAACACAGCACGCCCTGCTTGTAAGGCATAAAGATTTGATTGAGAAACATCACCTTCCCCCTCTTCAAGCCATGTCGATACTAAATCAATTGCAGATGCCAAACGCTTATCGACTGACTCTAAAGTTTTTCGACTATCACTCGCTGAAAGGTAGCCATAATAAGCACGCTTTACATCCAGCACAGTGGCATTACGCTGTATCTGCACATCCCCTGCTTTCACTTCAATATTATTTTTTGCAGCGAGACTATAATTTTCAAGCTTGCCAAAAGTATACAGCGGTTTGATCACGCTAAATTGCAATACTGTTAACAGGGATGTGCCATCAAAGTCATACCGGCCTCTACGTGGTGTTTTACCATCGGTTTCAAAAAAACCGCCCTCGTCAAGCCCATTGGTTATACCGACAAGAAATGTGACATCAGCAGACACATCACCATAACTTTTTGCCTCGCTCAGCAAAGCTTCTGCCTTCGAGACAAAATGCTGTTTTTCACTGATACGAGGATCAACCTGCAGGGCACGTTCAATCGCCTGATCTAATGAAAGAGTCACCGTTGATTCAGCCATACAGGGTGATATAATAGCGCTTGCCAACAGCCCTATGCTACATAAAAGCTGTTTCACTCATCATCTCCGCCGGCATTAAATAAAAACTGCCCAATCAATTGCTCCAGCACTAAAGCAGACTGCGTGAGCTGCAGTTCACTGCCATTTGCCAGATAAGTTTCCTCACCACCTGGTTCCAATGCGATATATTGCTCACCCAGTAAACCCGCAGTAAAAATACTGGCTGAAGTATCAAGCGGCAAAGCCGCATACTGCGAGTTAATCGTCAAAGTGACCACCGCTTCGTACGTTTGACTATCAAGACCGATACTGGAAACCTGTCCAATTTTAACGCCCCCCATTGACACCGGAGAACGCGCCTTCAAACCACCGATATTATCAAATCGAGCGGTGACATCGTAACTTGCACCATTATCAAAGCTGGAGAAATTACTCATCTGGATCGCCAGCACAAATAGAGCAACGATTCCTGCGGCAATAAATAGCCCGACGCTGATCTCTACTGCTTTAGTTTGTCTCATGACACATTTCCCCAGAGTTATTCATCAAACATTAGAGCTGTCAATATAAAGTCAAGCCCTAAAATTGCTAATGCGGAGTGAACAACGGTACGTGTTGTTGCACGTCCAACGCCTTCAGATGTTGGCACTGTATCATACCCTTCAAAGAGCGCAATCCAACTGATTACAAAACCAAAAACAACACTTTTAATAATGCCATTTACAATATCTCCATGAAAATCAACCTGACTCTGCAGTTGCGACCAATAAGCTCCATCATCCAGACCCAGCAAACCAACACCAACAATGTAACCACCAAAAATTCCTACCGCACTAAACATCGCGGCAAGCAGTGGCATACTGATCAACCCTGCCAAAAATCGTGGGGCTACAATTCTTGAAATAGGGTCGACAGCCATCATCTCCATTCCTGAAAGCTGCTCGGTCGATTTCATCAAACCAATCTCAGCCGTCAAAGCTGACCCTGCGCGCCCCGCAAAAAGCAGCCCTGCAACCACAGGCCCGAGTTCTCGTACCAGTGATAACGCCACCATGACACTCAGCGACTCTTCGGCACCAAAGTCCACAAGAGTATTATAACCTTGCAATCCAAGAACCATTCCCACAAACAAGCCTGAAACAACAATAATCAGCATCGATAAAACGCCAATATAATAGAGTTGCTGAACCAACAAGTTAAAACGCATCAACGATGCAGGCACCGCTCTTAGAACATTAAACAAAAAGAGAGAGGCACGCCCCAATCTCTGGAAAAAACGAATACCGGCCTGACCCAGTTGTTGTATCCAAGCACTCATTTAATCACCCAACCCAAATAGCTCACTCTTATAGTCAGGAGCCGGGTAATGAAATGGAACCGGTCCATCTGCCAAGCCCTGCATAAATTGTTGAACCTGAGCTGATTTAGATTCTTTTATTTCCTGCGGTGTGCCAGACCCAACCACCTTTCCTTCAGAAAGAATATAGATATAGTCTGCAATTGAAGTTGTTTCATGAATATCATGCGAGACAACAATACTGGTCATATTAAGCGTTGCATTTAATAATTTGATCAGCTTTACAAGCACACCCATTGAAATCGGATCCTGACCGGCAAAAGGCTCATCATACATAATCATCATTGGGTCAAGCGCAATTGTACGTGCCAACGCAACACGCCGCGCCATCCCGCCAGAAAGCTCATTAGGCATTAGCCGGTATGCACCACGCAAACCTACTGAGTTCAATTTCATTAGAACAAGATGATGAATAATTATTTCGGGTAAATCAGTATGCTCCCTTAAAGGGAAAGCAACATTATCAAAGACAGAAAGATCCGTCAGCAGCGCACCACTTTGAAACAACATGCCCATGCGCTTGCGTAAGTTAAACAGTGATCGACGCGACAATTGACTCACGCTTTCGCCATCCACATGAATTGTTCCTGCATCAGGCAGTAGTTGACCACCAATAAGGCGTAATAACGTGGTTTTTCCTGTTCCACTGGGACCCATAATTGCTGTTATTTTACCGACAGGAATATCCAGATCAATTTCATCAAAAATTGTACGAGAGTCGCGTCGAAATGTCATACGACGAACTTCAACCAAGGAGTTCCTGGATTGTTCTGTCATTTTGTTTTTATCTTTGCAATCATCAGTTTTTCATTTTTTGATGGAGTGACATACAAGAAAATAGCCGGCAATTCTAACAGCTAGACGGCTTATCGTCATACTGTTTTCATAAATTGATACAAAAAGATACAAAAAACCCACCGTCAGGTGGGTTTTTTGTTCTGACATAATACCGAAGTATTATCAATTGATTACATCAATGTTGATCCGGCCAAGGATGGGTGCGCCCTTTAATACGCGACCAAACAGCTTTTTTCAACAAATATGCCAAGATACTTAACAACACCAAATAGCCGAGCACATATTTACCCAGTTCATGGCGCTCTTTCTCTTTTGGGTCTTGCGTCCAGTGCAAGAAAGAAGCAAGGTCATTAATCTTCTGCTCAGCCGCTTCACGGTCAGCCCCTTTCAAAGAAGCATAACCAAACACGTCCGGCATTTTAGTGCCGGGCATTGCATGATTATCAACCTGACCGTTTTCGTCGTTATAATAACCCGCCATCAATGTATAGACATAAAGTGCGCCACCTGCGCGCGCTTTAGCCATCAATGATAAATCAGGTGGCACCATGCCAAAAGCTGCCTTGGCTCCCTCAGGCGGCATCATTGCCGTTAATGGAGCCTCCATTCCATTATCACCACGCATCGCATTGACTTCATCTTCGCTGTAACCGATATCCATCAAATGCTTATAACGAATGTACTTAAGACTATGACAACTCATACAAAGAGTCGTCACTGTTTCAGCACCCCGTTTAGCGGCTTCGTAACTCTTATCAATGTCCACATCAGCGAGTTCGACTTTAACTGGCGCCGCCCATACTGATGATACAGAGAACATCAATCCCAGCGCACATAAAATACGTTTACTGTTTTTCATTACGACTGCCCTCCGTTATTTGCCTTTTTCTCTTCTGCTTCCATATAGTCCAGAACCTCTTTAGGTAATGTTCCACGCTGTAGCAACCATTTTTCTTCCCATTTAGAGACCCATGGCAATGACAGAAAAAAACCAAAATAGAGCACAGAAAAAACTCGGCCTATAGTCACATAAGGCTCTTCAGCCGCCTGCGCACCGATCCATGCCAAAACAATGACAACCAAAATAAAAGCAGCAAATGACCAGCGATAGATTGGGCGAAAACGTCCGCCACCAGGAATTTTGGAGCGATCAAGGAACGGTAACGCTGCAAAAATAACCGTCGCAACACCCATTGCAACAACACCCGTCAACGTGTCAGGAATGGCTCGCAAGATGGCATAAAAAGGTAAAAAGTACCATTCTGGCACAATACTCGCCGGAGTCTTCATCGCATCAGCAGGAACATTATTGTCTGCCATGATAAAGCTTGATGGTGAATAGAAAACCAACCCCAGGAATATAATCAAAAAGATACAAACACCCAGAAAATCTTTCATTGTGTAATATGGGTGAAAAGGAATCGCATCTTTTGCTGGCTGTGGCACACCTTCAGGATTACTGCTTTTCACTGTATGCAGTGCAACCAAATGGATAATGACCATACCCGCAATCAAGAATGGAATTAAATAATGCAAAACGAAGAAGCGTGTTAGCGTTGCATCACCGACCACAAAGTCACCACGCAACAAAACAACAATAGACTCACCCGCTATTGGTATTGCACCAAATAGATTGGTAATAACAGCCGCACCCCAGTATGACATTTGCCCCCAAGGAAGCAAATAACCCATAAATGCTGCGCCCATGACTAACAGCAACAGAATCTGCCCTGTCCACATCATCAGCTCACGAGGTTTGCGATAACAACCATAATAGAGCGTCCGCCCCATATGGAGAAATATCACCGCAAAAAAGGCACTGGCACCCGTTGAATGTATATAACGCAGCAGCCAACCATAGTTCACATCGCGCATCATATGCTCAATGGAATCAAAAGCCATGCCAATATCTGGTTTATAGTGCATGGCTAAAAATAGACCAGTTGCAATTTGAATCACCAGCATCAAGCCGGCTAATGAACCAAAATTCCACCAGTAGTTCAGATTCCGAGGTACCGGATAATCTGTTAATTCATGTCGAATGATCGCCGAAAGCGGAAAGCGTTCATCGATCCAGGCCATAACTCCTTTCATAATCTTTCCCCTTAAGCCTTGTTAATTCTGACAGTCGTATCTGTCAAAAATTCATAAGGCGGCACTTCAAGGTTCGTCGGTGCCGGCCCTTCGAGAATTCGACCACTATAGTCATAAACACTGCCATGACATGGACAAAACCAACCTGCATCTGCTGTATTAGGAATACAGCCCAGATGCGTACAAACGCCCACCACAATGAGCCACTCAGGTTTTTGAGTACGTTCGCTATCAGGCTGCGGATCTTTTCCGCCGTCATTCTCCTGAACTCCAGCAATCTGCTCTGGCGTACGATGCATTACAAACACCGGTTTGCCTTGCCAGATTACGGTGCGTGATTCACCGACAGAAATCTCACTCAGTTCAACCTCTGTGGTCGCTTTTGCCAGCACATCGGCGGTTGGATTCATGCTATCAATAAATGGAATACACGCAGCGCCCGCACCTACGGCTGCCACTGCACCTGTGGCAATACCGATACCCATAATTCCCCGACGTTCCGGGTCTTGAAGATCAGACTTATCAATTATATTAATCGTGTCATCAGCCATATATACACCTAAGACAATCTTTGAAATTAACTTACTAAATGGCCGCAGCAATGCATAAAAGCAATACTACTTCCCCCCCTCATAAAAGTGTTTTAAAAAGTAACTCTTTAAAACAATCTCACAATTCAAAAGAACTCTACATAACTTATTATTGTTGAAAATAGCTTTGACTTGTTTCCAGTCAAAAACTTGCTCATACACGAATCAACCTAGTAAATGAGTCAAGTTCTTAGGTATATTAGAGAAAACTGCCGAAAAAAACAAAGTTTTTGCTGATTTAATCGCTTGTTTTGTTGAGTTAAATAGTCACCATCAATATTTAAACAGTAATTTTCCAACACTCAATTAAAGATGTATTTAATTTACATCGAACAATTTTATTGGCAGCAAAAAACTTGAAGGAAACGCTTTAAAATAATAAAATACACATCAGGATGTGTATTCTAATGCGCACAAATATTATTCTTGACGATCAACTGGTTAACGAAGCTTTTTTACTAACATCAATTAAAACAAAGCGAGAGTTTGTTGATCACCGAAAACGCCTTGATTTACGTGATCTAAAAGGCATATGTGGACTTGCGGATGATCAGGACAAAAATATTACTCTTTTAATTATGCCCTAAAAAGTCGCACAACAGCCGCACAACTCTATTTTAATTGTCGCAAAAAAGGAATTACCATCCGCTCAACCATTGATTGTTTAATTGCACAGTGTGCAATAGAAAACAACCTGATCCTTTTACACAATGATAAAGACTTTATCCAAATTGCTAAAATTGCGACAGAATTAAAATTAAAGCCATTTTAAGCAAACAAAGGGGCAAGTACCATATGCACTCTTTAACAATATCATGTGAAATCGTTTCCTCAGTCAATTGACATTCCTCCCAACGTTCATATATCCAGCCATACTCCAACTCCAGCTCCAACTCTTGATAGTTGACAAACTGTAAAAATGGGATAATAATCCCATTATGAAAGAAGCAACAAAATTAATTCTTACTGAAGCGGTGGGCAGAATGTTGAAGCCATTGATAAAAGTATTGATCCGAAATGACGTGTCTCATGGCGAGTTTGTGGCACTTG